>ULOB01020465.1_pt1 | contig 14915 bp, 10 predicted proteins | sample 1952151 | NCBI WGS metagenome assembly ULOB01 (sample SAMEA4835591, study PRJEB28245) | human gut metagenome | biome: gut microbiome; material: fecal sample | place: Denmark | collected 2008
GGGTAAGAGAAATGTTTCAGAACTGGTTCTGACAAGTATTATTGCCGGTGGACATGTTCTTCTAGAAGATGTTCCAGGAACCGGTAAGACTATGATGGCGAAAGCATTTGCAAAGAGCATTGATGGACAATTTTCAAGAATTCAGTTTACACCAGATCTGCTTCCTTCAGATATTACAGGTGTGCATGTGTTTAACCAGAAAGAGGGTGAATTCGTATTCAGAAGAGGTCCGGTATTCGCTAATGTTATTCTTGCAGATGAGATTAACAGGGCAACACCTAGAACACAGTCAGCATTGCTTGAATGTATGGAGGAACATCAGGTTACTGTGGATGGTGAATATTCTAAGTTAGAAGAACCATTTGTTGTAATTGCAACACAGAATCCTATTGAGACAGCAGGAACTTATCAGCTTCCTGAGGCACAGCTTGACAGATTCCTTATGAAGATTAACATGGGTTATCCAAAGAAAGATGATGAGGTACTTATTCTTAACAGATTCTTAAAAGAAGATCCTTCTAAAGAACTTTCAACAGTTGCAACATGTGAAGATATTGTTGCAATGAAAGAAGATGTGAAAAATGTATATGTTCACCCAGTGCTTATTGATTATATTGTTGAACTGGCAAGGATGACAAGACAGGAGGATAATGTATCAATCGGTGTAAGCCCGAGAGGAACTCTTGGTATGCTCAATGTGGCGAGAGCATATGCGTATATTGCAGGCAGAGATTATGTTGTACCAGAGGACATCAAGATACTTGCACCTGTAGTATGGGCACACAGAATTGTGTTACAGACAGGTTACATGAATATGGATAATAAAGAACAGATTATAGAACATGTTGTTAATAACACAGCAGTTCCTACTGAAGATTGGAAAAGATAATGAATGTATTATTGATGCTTATTGGTGTGCTTATAGTATATCTGGCAATTAAGTTTGTATTTCGTTATAACTGGAATAAGGGGCTGGGTGTCGCTCTTGAATTTGAGAAAAAGCATGTTGTAAATGGCGAAACAGTTAATGTTGTTGAGGTTATATCCAACGAAAAACGTCTGCCGCTGCCATGTGTGAATCTTAAGTTTCAGGTGGACAGGGAACTTGAATTTCCTGGAACAGATACTAATTCAAGTGTGTCAGACCTTACATACCGCAATGATGTGTTCTCATTTCTGGCTAATCAGAGAATTACAAGAAGAATTCCTGTTAAATGCAATCACAGAGGTGTGTTCAAAATATCAGGCGTACAGCTTACATTTGCCGGACCATTTATGAACGAGATTAATGTTCTCAAAGTGGATAGTACCTGTGAGATAACAGTTTATCCTAAGACTGTGGATAGTAAGAGATTCAGCTTTATAAGAAGCAGAATATCAGGAGAAGCAGAACGTAAGAAATATATGCTTGAAGATCCATTTGTGTTCAGAGGAATAAGAGATTATACAAGCAACGACAGCCTAAAGAATGTGAACTGGAAGGCAACAGCGAGAACAGGTAATCTGTGTGTTAATGAATATAATGAGTCAGTCAGCCGTAATGTATGTATTCTTCTTAATCTTGAGGATGATGGAATGCTTACATATGATTCGGTTAATGAAGAAGCAATAAGTCTTGCAGCTTCTGTGGCGGAAGAATTCATCAGACAGGGAATAAATGTCTCTCTTATTAGTAATGCATGTGATGTTGACACAAAGGAAGCAGTTGGTATAAGAGAAGGAGCAGGAGTTGGACATCTTGGAAGTATTAATACTGTACTTGCAAGAATGGATTTAAAGCTTGAAAAAGAAGAGTTTGCAGAGCTTATTAACAGAACATTTATAGAAAATGTTTCTGTCCAGAGTAGTGACAACAGTGTATATGTTGTTATATCAGCGAGCAGAAGAAAGAAGCTGCAGCAGACTATGCAGAAGTTTGAGAAAAAGTATGGACAGGTTATATGGATTGTTCCATATATGACTGGTGGAGAATACAGCCTTGATTATTGTGGTATCAGACCAGAGGGCTGGGAAGTGAAATAAGTTTATCAGGAGATAACATATGAATGAGTCGGGACAAGTTTATAATTATAATAAACTGAGAACAATAAGAACATTGACAGATATAATAAGCCAGTGTATTGTAGCGTTCGCATTTTCTGCATTTGTTATATTGGGACTTACGAATAAATCTGACAGTTATATTATTGCAACACTGCTTATGGCAGTTCCGGTTATTATAACTTATGTGGCAAGAAAGAATATACATAAGAATTTTCTATTTATGCTGATTCATGCTGCTTTGCTTATAACAGCCATTATAATTGGTAATGGAGATGCAGAGTCTACAGCATATTTTGTAAGTGTACTTGCTGTGTGTATAAGGTCTGTAAGCATAAGAGTGGCTAATGCAAGAAAAACTGAATATGTGAATGAACCGCTTTATGGGAATCAGTTTGCTGATGTAACTCAGGAAGACAAGAAAGCTGCCTTGCAGGCAGGAGAGAGAATGTCACCTCTGTATTGTCTGGTTATGGTCGCAGGAAGTCTTTATGGCGGTTCAGCAGGCAACAGACTGCTTGTTAACTATGAAACAGTATTATTTGTGCTGTTTGTTCTGCTTGCTTTTCTTGCTAACCAGTTAAAAGAGCTTAATTCTCTGTTTATAAGTAATGCTGGCAAATCAGAATTTCCTGCTGAGAGAATTACAGGAATTAACATGATAATGGTCATGGTTGTGTCAGGACTTATGATTCTTGGCATGATTCTGTTCTATAGTGGGGATTATGGCAATATATTTACACTGATTGGTTCAGGTTTTGTAGCAGTTGTAAGGATAGTGCTGAAGCTGTTCTTAAGACTTATAAGAGAGAAAGAAGAAGTCTCTACGATGCCCGAAGATTCCGTGAATCCAGTCACTGATGATGATGTGGTAAAGGGAGATAACGACCTTGCATTTACTGATAATCCTGTTATGAGTGCATTATTTACAGCATTTGCAATAGTTCTTGTAATTGCACTTGTTGTATTTATTGTCTATATGATTATCAGATATGCCAAGAATTTCAAAAAGTCACAGGATAATAATGGTGATGAGATTGAATTCATTGGTAATGACAGAAGAACAGAAGCAAGGATAAAGAGACGTCAGAGAGCAGAAGAAGCTAAGAATATGCCTGTTAATATGCAGTACAGGAAGGCATTCAGAAAAGCAGCAATAAAATCATCAAAGGCAGCCAGGGATTCGGATGGTAAATCACTTGAAAATATGCAACCACAGGATATAACAATAAACAGAATAACTGACGATGCTGATGCTGCAGACAGAATTACAGCAAGTTATGAGAAAGCAAGATATTCTGATAAGAATATTTCCAAAGAAGAACTTGAATTTATGCTTGACTTTATAAAAAATGACAAGTATAATAAGCGTACATAATAAGTAAATGCTGTGAAGAGGACTATTAGATAGGAACCAGAGTCAGAGAACTGCCGGGTGGTGCGAGGCAGTCGAAGGAACTTATTGAACTCGCCTTGGAGCTGCTACCTGAAATCATTATGAGAAGTAGGAGTAGCCGGAAGCCAACCGTTATAGTGGACAGAATATAATGCAGCACATTTGTTGTACGTATTCGGTGAGTGCATAGCATAGCTATGAAGAAGAGTGGTAACGCGTGAGATTTATCTTTCGTCTCTTTGGGTGGAATTGCCCATGGACGAAAGATTTTTTTATGCTTATCTTTAAGGAAGCCTTTACTTATTAACAATACATATTTATATTTTCAGGAGGTTTTAGGAATGTTTGATTACAGACAGTATGAAAGAGGCTATTTCATGCCACCAGTTAAGTGCAATGACTGGGTTAACAAGGAGTATGTTGATAAGGCACCAATCTGGTGTTCGGTTGATTTAAGAGATGGTAACCAGGCTCTTGTTGAACCTATGAGTCTTGATGAAAAGCTTGAATTCTTCCAGATGTTAGTTGAAGTTGGATTTAAAGAAATTGAAATTGGTTTCCCTGCAGCTTCTGAGACAGAATATGAGTTCTGCCGTACACTTATTGAGAAGAATATGATTCCTGATGATGTTACAATCCAGGTTCTTACCCAGGCAAGACCACATATTATTAAGAAGACATTTGAAGCCGTAAAGGGTGCTCCGAGAGCAATAGTTCATGTATACAATTCTACTTCATTAGCACAGAGAGAACAGGTATTCAAGAAGTCTAAGGAAGAAGTTAAGCAGATTGCTATTGAAGGTGCTAAGTTATTAAAGGAACTTGCTGAAGCTGATGGAGGAAACTTCCTTTTTGAATACAGTCCAGAGAGCTTTACAGGAACAGAACCAGAGTATGCACTTGAGGTATGCAACGCTGTTGTTGATATCTGGCAGCCAACACCTGATAAGAAATGTATCATCAATCTTCCTGCTACAGTTGAGATGTCACTTCCACATGTATTTGCAAGCCAGATTGAATATATGTCTAAGTACATGCACAACAGAGAAAATGTTATTATTTCTCTTCATCCACATAATGACCGTTCGACAGGTGTTGCTGATGCAGAGTTAGGACTTCTTGCAGGAGCAGACAGAATTGAGGGAACACTTTTTGGTAATGGTGAGAGAACAGGTAATGTAGATATTATTACACTTGCGATGAATATGTATATGCAGGGTGTTAATCCTGAACTCAATCTTTCTGATATGCCACATCTTGCAGAAGTATTTGAAAGACTTACACAGATGAAGATTGATGACCGTCATCCATGGTGTGGTAAGCTTGTTTTTGCAGCTTTCTCAGGTTCACATCAGGATGCTATATCTAAGGGAATGCATTACAGAATTGAAAATGATCCTAATAAATGGACAGTTCCATATCTTCCAATTAATCCAGAAGATGTAGGACGTACATATGATTCAGATGTTATAAGAATTAATAGCCAGTCTGGTAAGGGTGGTGTTGCTTATGTTCTTGAACATAACTATGGAATGGTTGTACCTAAGGCTATGAGAGAAGATCTGGGTTATGCTGTTAAGGATGTATCGGATGTTAATCATAAGGAGCTTTCAGCAGATGAAGTTCTTGAAATATTTGAGAAGAGATATAAGAAATACACACCAGTATTCAAGATTTCTGAAGTACATTTCAAGCAGATTAATGGAATACAGACAGTCGTAACTATTAATGAGAATGGTGAGAAGTACAATGTTGAAGATGGTGGTAATGGTCGTCTTGATGCTGTAAGTAATGCTCTTGCCAGTCATTTTGGAAAGCCTTGTGATATCTTCTGTTATGAAGAACATTCATTAAAGAAGGGTTCTGATTCTAGTGCCATTGCATATGTTGGTATTACAGGAGAGGATGGAAAGAATTACTTTGGTATTGGTATTGACCATGATATCATCAGAGCTTCTATTGATGCGTTAGAGTCAGCTATGAACAGAAGCCTTGAAGCATAATATTTAAATTGAATAATGTGTAATATAACCCATGTCCGGAACGTATACTAGAATGATACTGATTCAGGATATGGGTTGTTTTATTAATGTAGAATTAAAACCCCCCAAAAAGGGGGAAGCAGTACTTTGGTACTAATGCTATTATACGCTGAGAGAGGGAAATATAGTTAAGGGGAAACTATTGGTTCAGACATTTTTGGAGGGATAGTAATGTTTTTTAGAAAACGATTAAGTGGTTTGGATGTAAAGATTAAGAAAACTGCAGTTGGCGTTCTTTTGGTTGCAATAGTTGCAGGTTCTGTGTTTGCTGGTACGTCTTTAAGAGCTGGCGCATATTCAAAAACACAGGATGTCCTTAATGAATTATTAGGAGCAGCAAAACCTTACGGTGTAGTTGCTGAAGAATTTAAGAATGGTAATCACAATCAGACATGTTTCGCGACTAACAAGCTTGTAATAACAGATCAGTGGATGAGTGCATGGCTTGATATGAGCGTTGGAACAACATATATCAAGAGTTTTGATAATTCTGGTTCATCAGAGGTTAATGTGGATAGGAATGCATTTAATAATCTTGTGCTTGGAACTGATTATGATTATGAACCCAGAGAGAATAAATATTATATTAAGGATGCTAACGGAAAAAGAACAGGTGCTGTTATTAATGTTGCTAACTGCAAGGATACAATCAATGTTTATTATGCAGAGGATTATATGGATGTAACTGCAGCACTTGATAATGTATACGATAATTTCAAGGCGTATTCAGATACACCAGATTCGGAGGCTGATATAGTTATTGGTGCTTATGATGATAGAAAGATTGATCTTGCTTCATTTAAGAATAAGCAGATTGTAGTGGTAAATATGTATGCTAATAATTATATTGACTGGCAGGGAAAAGAAGTTTCATCTTATTATGGAGAAGGACAGCTCAACATAACAAATAAAGCACAGGGACAGTTTGTTATCATTAATCTGCTTGGCGGTGATGGTGATGCAGACATTAAAAGATTCAGCATTAATGGAAAGAATACAGGCGGATTAACAGATGTTGATGTATCAGACACGGTTATTTTCAATGCTGTTAATGTAACTGGTAATATTAATATAGGTGAGGTATGTGGTATAGTTGTTGCACCAAAAGCAGATATTACTTTAACATCTACATGTAATGGAAGAGCAATTTCTAAGTCATTTGTTAATGTCAATGGACAAATGCATTTTATATCAGATAATCAACAGCAGGAGACGACACAAAAGGAAACAACATCTGTAGCACAGTCTTCAGCAGAAACAACAAAGTCAGAAGAGACAACAACTGCACAGGGAACAACAAAGTCAAACGAGACAACAACTGCACAGGAAACAACAAAGTCAAACGAGACAACAACTGCACAGGAAACAACAAAGTCAAACGAGACAACAACTGCACAGGAGACAACAAAGTCGAATGAGACAACAACTGCGCAGGCGACAACAAAGTCGAATGAGACAACAGTTGATGCTGGTAAGGAAACTAAGCCGACAAAACCAGAATCAAACGAAACAACAGCTGTTAATGAGACAACAAAGTCAAATGAAACAACAGTAGATTCTAATAAACAGACAAAAGAACATACAACTTCATCAACTCATGTCACAAAGAAGACTGGTGAAGTTGCAGGAGATGAAGAATTAGTTACAGGAAAAGAAGATGAGACTGTTGATGGCTCAAGAGTCAGAAAAACTGGTGAAGTTGCGGCTGATGAAGAGGTTGTAAAGACTGGTGACAATAATCATGTATGGGTATATATTGTGATTCTTGTAGCAGCAGCTGTTATTTCTGGAACTGTTATTGTGATAAGCAAAAAGAGCAATAAAAGATAATAAATGTTAATGATATCAGAGAGGCACAGCAGTAATGTTGTGCCTTTTTTATTGGGGTGGTATTGAAGCACTCTGCTTTTTTATGCTATAATGCAATATGTATGAGTCGAAGTAGGCTTTGAACACAAAATACAGTGAAGAACAAGGAGATGGAAGTTTTATGAAACATTTGATACTTGCATCGGGTTCACCAAGACGAAGAGAATTAATGAGTCAGGTAGGACTTGATTTTACTGTTGTTACAAGTGATGCAGATGAGAATATTAAAGAGATGGAGCCTGAAGATTATGTAAGAGAATTATCTTCTATTAAGGCACAGTCTGTATTAGAGCAATATGCAGATAAAGATGATTCTGTAATCGTTATAGGTGCAGATACTATTGTTTATCATAAAGGAGAGATTCTTACCAAGCCTAAGGATGAAGAGGATGCATTCAGAATTCTTAAGTCTTTAGAAGGTCAGATACATCAGGTGTATACAGGTGTAACTATATGCAGCACACATAAGAATGTAAGTTTTTATGAAAAGACTGATGTGTGGGTATATGATATGACTGATGAGGAAATCAGGGATTACATAAGCACAGGAGAGCCTATGGATAAGGCTGGTGCATATGGTATTCAGGGAAAATTCGCAGCATACATTAAGGGTATTGAAGGCGAATATAATAACGTTGTCGGTCTGCCTGTTGCAAGACTTGTACATGAGCTTAAAACATTTTAAGGAGAAAATATATGGTTAAATTCGTAGCAAGTGACCTTGATGGGACATTGCTTCTTAACGGAGCACAGAGCGTCGACGAATCTGCTATACAGTATATCAATAAACTTGTTGACAAAGGCGTTATATTTGCACCGGCTAGTGGCAGGCAGATAACGAGTCTTAAGAGACTTTTTGGGGCTGTCAGTGATAAGCTTGCATATATTGCAGAGAATGGTGCACTTGTGGAATACAAGGGTGAAACTATTGGAAAGACTGCGATGGATAGGAAGCTTGCGTTAGAGATAATTGAGGATGTAATTGAACAGCCTAATTGTGAGGTGCTTGTATCAGGAGAACATACGGCATATATTAAGCCTAAGTCTCAAGAATATTATTACAGGATGACCAAGGTGGTCAATTATCATACTACATTAGTTGATAAGTTCACAGACATTGACGAGGATATATTAAAGATAGCTGTGTGTGATATGACAGGAATTAAGAACTCTAAAGAACATTTTATTAACAAATGGAGTGATAAGGCTTCAGTACTTGTATCGGGAGAACTTTACTTAGACCTTATGGACACTAATGTTAATAAAGGTAGAGGAATTGAGCAGATACAGAAATATTTCAGCTTAAAACCCGAAGAATGTATGGCATTTGGTGACAACTATAATGATATTGCAATGCTTGACAGGGTGTATTACTCATATGTTATGGAGAAAGCTGTAGATGATGTTAAGAAACATGGGCGTTTCGTAACGGGATGGGTAGAAGGAACATTAAGAGAGCAATTTAAAGAGATAAGATAAGGAGATTTAAGTTATGGATAAACATATTGATGAGTGTGCGAAGGTGTTTTTAAGAGATCAGAAACAGCTTTTCGATGAGCCTGTTGCATATGATTTAGAGGAAGCTAAGGAATTCTTAGAGGACTGTATGGCGGTATACTGCAAGGATATTAAAGAATTAAGAGAAGTGATGGATGATGAGGGAATGGATGTATCTGACTTAAGCAATGATGAACTTCTTGAGCAGTTAGAAGTATTCAGGCTTGATAATGGCGGATATTTCTTCGTGGAAGGATAGTACAGATGCGTATAAATGTTGTATGTGTAGGCAAGATTAAGGAAAAGTTTTATACCCAGGCAGTTGAAGAGTATTCTAAGAGACTTTCAAGATACTGTAAGCTTGATATTGTTGAACTACCTGATGAGAAAACACCGGATAATGCAAGTGATATAGTCAATGAACAGATTAAGAATAAGGAAGGGGAGAGAATCCTTTCTGCCATTAAAGATGATGCTTATGTATGTGCACTTGCAATAGAAGGGAAAATGCTTGATTCTGTTGAACTATCAGAAAAGATTGAAAGACTTGGAATAGAAGGAACAAGTAACATAACATTTGTAATAGGAGGCTCTTTGGGACTTGCAGATGCAGTACTTAAGAGAGCTGATTATAAGCTGAGTTTTTCAAAGATGACATTTCCACACCAGCTTATGAGAGTTATTCTTTTGGAACAGATATACAGGGCTTACAGGATTATGAAGAATGAGCCATATCACAAATAATTAAAGAGGATAGAATATGAAAAGAAGAAAAAAAACATTTATTATATTAGCAGTTATTCTTGTTGTAGTTCTGTTAGTTGCAGGATATATTAAGTTCTTTAATGGACGTCTGATATATTTCACAACAGGAATGAAGAGCGGTGAGCTTATTAAGACAGCAGGACAGAAGACAACTAATACATGCGAGGCAGATATTCTCATGTCTGATGTGAAGAAGGAATATGAGGAAATGTTTGGCAGTAATATATGGAGAGAGAAAATTGGTGATGCTGATTTTGAAAGCTATATTAAGGACCAGATTAAGAGTAAGTTAATGCGCGTCAAGGCTATGAATGTTAAGGCTAAGGAACGCGGTGTTGTGCTTGGAAGAGAAGAAAAAGATTCTGTGGGTAAGGCTGTTGATGCATTTTACAATGAATTAACTGAATCGCAGATAAGCAGTACAGGAATAACTAAGGATAAACTGAATACAATGTTTACTGAATTTGCAATAGCACAGAAACTCTACGATGACCTTACTTCCAGCATGGATATTGAAGTAAGCGCAGATGAGGCAAGAGTTATTGATATCCAGTATATTGTATCAGATTTAGAGGAAGATATTAATAAAGCATATAATCTTGTGAATTCAGGAAGTTCATTCTTTGCTGTTGCCAAGGAGTACAATGCGGATGGCGAATATGAGTACGAACTGAAACGTGGCGAGATGGATGCAGCATTTGAAAAAGCAGCATTCAATCTGTCTACTGGTGAGATGAGCAGTATAGTTGAGTCAGCAGGCAGATATTACATTATAAGATGTACATCGGATAATGATAAGGCTAAGACTGAGGTTAATAAGTCTGCAATTCTTGAAAAGAGAAAGTTAGAGCAGTTTAATACTGATTTTGAGAAATATGAAGCTGGTATATATATGGAATTTAATAATAGCGAATGGAGGAAATTAAGTATTCAGGATGCGTATACGTTGGGAAGCAGCTTTGAGGATATTTTCAATGCGTATTTTGGAAAGTAAAGAGGAGAGTAATTAATAATGGCAGCTAATAAATATGATGCTAACAGTATATCAATACTCGAGGGTCTTGAAGCGGTTAGAATGAGACCAGGTATGTATATTGGAAGTGTCGGAACAAAAGGTCTTAATCATCTTATATATGAGATTGCGGATAATTCAGTGGATGAACATCTTGCGGGTTTTTGTACACAGATAAATGTAACTCTTAATGATGATGGAACAGCAACTATCAAGGATAATGGACGAGGTATTCCTATCGGAATCCATCCTAAAGCCGGAATACCTGCGGTTGAGGTTGTATTTACAGTACTTCATGCAGGCGGCAAGTTCGGAGATGGCGGATATAAGATATCAGGAGGACTTCACGGCGTTGGTGCATCTGTAGTTAATGCACTTTCTGTATGGCTTGAGGTTGAGATAAGAGTTGATGGTGGTGTGTACAAGCAAAGATACGAGCGTGGAAAAGCAACAGCGCCACTTGAAAAGATTGGTACATGCAGAAAAAATGATACTGGTACAACTGTTACATTTCTTCCTGATGGAGAAATATTTGAAAAGACAAGATTCAAAGCAGACGCGATAAAGAGCAGGCTTCATGAGACTGCATATCTTAATCCGGGGCTTACAATTGAGTTTGAAGATAAGAGAAAGGGCAGCGAGGATAAGGAAACTTTTCATGAGCCTGACGGACTTAAGGCATATATCAAAGACCTTAACAATGGCAAAGAGACAGTATGCGATATCGTCTACTTTAAGAAGAAGCAGGAAGATATTGAGGTTGAAGTAGCATTTCAGTTTGTTAATGAATTTGAGGAAAATATTCTTGGCTTCTGTAATAACATATACACTCAGGAGGGTGGAACGCATATTACAGGCTTTAAGACCAAGTTTACAATGATTATCAACCAGTATGCGAGAGAACTTGGCATCTTAAAGGATAAGGATGCGAATTTTACAGGTCTTGATGTAAGAAATGGTATGACTGCAGTTGTTGCAGTTAAGCACCCTGCACCAAGATTTGAGGGACAGACCAAGACCAAGCTTGATAATCCGGATGCTGGTACAGTTGTTGCAAATGTAACAGGAGACGAGGTACAGCTTTATTTCGACAGACATTTGGACGACCTTAACGCTGTAATTGCATGTGCTGAAAAATCTGCGAAGATACGAAAAGCAGAAGAAAAGGCTAAGACAAATATGCTTACAAAGCAGAAGTTCTCTATAGACAGCAACGGAAAGCTTGCCAACTGTGAGAGCAAGAATCCGGAGGAATGTGAGGTGTTCATTGTTGAGGGAGATTCAGCTGGAGGTTCAGCAAAGACTGCAAGAAACAGAAGAACTCAGGCAATTCTTCCAATCAGAGGTAAGATTCTTAATGTTGAAAAGGCAAGTATTGATAAGGTACTTGCCAATGCCGAGATTAAGACAATGATTAATTCATTCAACTGTGGATTCTTAGAGGGCTACGGTAATGACTTTGATATTAGCAGATTAAGATATAATAAGATTATTATCATGACTGATGCCGATGTGGATGGAGCACATATTGATACACTGCTTCTTACATTTTTCTACAGATTCATGCCTGAGCTTATTAATCAGGGACATGTATATATTGCTACACCACCTCTTTATAAGGTTGTTCCTAAGAAGGGCGAGGGTGAATATCTATATGATGACAAGGCACTTGAGGATTACAGAAAGAAGCATACGTCAGGAACATTTACACTTCAGAGATACAAAGGTCTTGGAGAGATGGATCCTGACCAGCTATGGGAGACAACTCTTAATCCTGAAACAAGAATTTTAAAGCAGGTTGAGATTGAGGACGCAAGGCTTGCAACTGAGGTTACAGCAATGCTTATGGGTACAGATGTACCACCTAGAAGAGAATTTATATATACGCATGCTAATGAAGCTGAGATTGATGCGTAAAAGCTAAAGGAGTAGAAAATGGCTGAGAAGATTATAAGGACTGAGTATTCTGAGGTTATGCAGAAGTCCTATATAGATTATTCCATGAGCGTTATTACAGCAAGAGCACTTCCTGATGTAAGGGACGGTTTAAAGCCGGTACAGAGAAGAGTGCTGTATGCCATGGACCAGTTGGGGCTTAATTACGACAAGCCTCACAGAAAGTCTGCACGTATCGTTGGTGATACAATGGGTAAATACCATCCACATGGTGACAGTTCAATATATGAGACACTCGTTGTACTTTCACAGGATTTTAAGAAGGGTATGGCTCTTGTTGACGGACACGGAAACTTCGGTTCTATCGAAGGTGACGGAGCTGCCGCTATGCGATATACAGAAGCTAAGCTAAAAAAGTTCACACAGGACGTATATCTTGCTGACCTTGATAAAAATGTTGTGGATTTCGTGCCTAACTTTGATGAGACAGAAAAAGAGCCTGAGGTTCTTCCTGTAAGAGTACCTAATCTGCTTGTAAATGGTGCAGATGGTATTGCGGTTGGTATGACAACTAATATCCCTCCACACAATCTATCAGAGGTTGTTGATGCAGTATGTGCATATACGGATAATGAGGATATCACAACAGACGAGCTTATGCAGCTCTGCCCTGGACCGGATTTTCCTACAGGCGGAATTGTAATTAATAAAAGCGAGCTTGGTGCAATATATGAGACTGGAACAGGTAAGATTAAGTTAAGAGGCAAGGTCGTATTCGAGCCTGCCAAGAACCGTTCTGAGAAGGACAAGCTTGTTATTACAGAGATTCCATATACAATGATTGGTGCTAACATAGGTAAATTTATATCTGATGTAGTAAGCCTTATAGAAACTAAGAAAACTACTGATATTGTCGATATTTCCAATGAATCTTCTAAGGAAGGAATAAGAATTGTCCTTGAACTTAAGAAGAACGCTGATGTCAAGAATCTTGAAAATCTTCTTTACAAGAAGACCAAGTTGGAAGATACATTTGGCGTAAATATGCTGGCTATCGTTGATGGAAGACCTGAGACCTTAGGTATTAAGGATATAATAAAACACCACATTAATTTCCAGTATGAGCTTGCTACAAGAAAGTACACAACACTTCTTGAAAAGGAGAAGGCTAACAGGGAGATTAAGGAAGGTCTTATAAGAGCATGTGATATTATTGACCTTATTATCGAGATATTACGAGGCAGTGCTAATCTTAAGATGGCTAAGGACTGCCTTGTTAATGGTAATGTTGAGGGAATCAAGTTTAAGTCAGAGCAGTCAAAAAAGCAGGCTGCAGGTCTTGATTTCACAGAGAAACAGGCTGGCGCAATATTAGAAATGCGTCTGTACAAGCTGATTGGTCTTGAAATTCTTAATCTTCAGAAAGAATATGATGAATGTGTCAAGAAGATTGAGAAGTATGAAAAGATACTTGGCAGCAGAAAAGAGATGGCTAAGGTTATCAAGTCTGACCTTCTTAATATTAAGAAGGAATATGGTGTTGCAAGAAGAACTGTAATTGAAGACGGAGAAGCTGCTGTATTTGAGGAAAAGAAGATTCCAGAGATGGAAGTTATGTTTATTATGGACAGATTCGGATATGCAAGAACCATTGATATGGCTGCATTTGAGAGAAATAAAGATGCTGTATTTAATGAGAACAAATATGTCATTCCGGTAATGAACACAGATAAAATCTGCATATTTACTGATACGGGAGATCTGCACCAGTTAAAGATAAAGGATCTGCCATTCACTAAGTTCAGAGATAAAGGCACACCGATTGATAATCTGTGTAACTATGACAGCTCTAAGGAGATAATTGTGTACATTACTCCATTTGAACGACTTAAGAATCAGAAAATGCTTTTTGTCACAAGACAGGGAATGATGAAGCTTGTAGACAGTGAAGAATTCCAGGTTGCAAAGCGTACAGTTGCATGTACAAAATTAGCAGATGACGACAAGCTAATCGGAATGTATTCAACAGACGCAAGAGTAGAGATTTATTCAAAGTTCTCACTTGATGGAGAAATCAAGGAAGAAGAGGTTGTCGAGAGCAACCAGAATGTAATTGTACAGACAGAAAACGGAGTGTTCTTAAAGTTCCCATTAACAGACATTCCAATGAAGAAGAAGAGTGCTGTAGGCGTAAGAGGAATCAAGCTTTCAAAAGATGATTATATAGAAGATGTATTCCTGCTTACAGAAGGTGATGAGTTCACAATGGAATATAAGGGCAAGAGTATCAGCTTTGCCAAGATGAAGACGGCACACAGGGATACTAAGGGAACTAAGATAAGAGTATGATTTTAACGGTTGGGGAGTCGAAGAAGTGCTTCACACCATCACAACTAAG
>ULOB01055215.1_pt1 | contig 14867 bp, 12 predicted proteins | sample 1952151 | NCBI WGS metagenome assembly ULOB01 (sample SAMEA4835591, study PRJEB28245) | human gut metagenome | biome: gut microbiome; material: fecal sample | place: Denmark | collected 2008
CGAAATATAACAATTGTTGAAAAAGACATTACATATAAAATAGATAATTTTCCTACTTATTATCAATATCCAGATTATCCTAATGGATGTGAAAGTTCCGCCTTATATAACTTGCTTAGATTTTATAAAATTAATGTTAGTATGAGTCAATTAGTTAATACTTTAAAAAAGTGCGATGGACCTCATTATGAAGATGGTATTTATTATGGTGGTAATCCTGAAATTGAATTTGTCGGAGATCCAACTGATGAACATGGTTATGGTGTCTATCAAAAGCCAATAATAGAAGTAGCTAATAAATTTAAATCAGGTATGGTTGATTATACAGGACATTCTTTAGAAGCTGTATTAGAAATAGTGAAAAAAGGAATTCCTGTCCAAATTTGGGCATCAGTTAATATGCAAAATACGGATATATGTACAAACTGGATTTATAAACCAACGGGTGAAAAAATAAATTGGATATGTAAATTACATAGTGTCGTTGTAATTGGATATAATAAAAACAAAGTTTTTGTATCTGATTCTTATACAGGTAAGATAGAAAGTTATAATCGAAAACAATTAGAAAAAATATATAATCTTTATGGTAAAAGAGCAATTTATTATCCTAATTAGCGTAAAAAATATAAAGATATTTAAGAATATTCGCGAATATCTTTTTTTCCTATTCATATAATTATTTTGAAAAGAAAGGAAAATGATTATATGAACGAAGTATTTACTTTGGATAAAGAATTTTTATTTAAATCAAAAATATATGAAATAACATCAATTTCAATTGAACAAGACTCTAAAATTGAAGGAAGTAATTTAGTTGGTGAATTTATAGTTTCTGGAAGTTATAGATTACATGAAATAAGTATTAATAAGGAAGATTTTAGTTTCAAAATACCTTTTAAACATGAATTAAAATCTAACATTAATTTAGATACTATTAAGTTAGAGATAAATGATTTTAATTATAACTTTAACAATTATGATGAATTAAGTGTTCATATTGAATATATTGTAACAGCAGAAGAAGGGATTAAAGTATTTGAAAGTGCAGAAAAATTAGATGATTTCTTAAATGAACAAAAGAAAGAAGACGTAGACGTAATCGATTTAAGAGAAGATAGACAAGAATATAAAAATGATATACCTATGCTAGTAGCAAGTGATGAATTGACTCCTAAAGAAGAAAAAGAAATTAAAGAACCAAAAGAAGATAATAAAATAGATGAGAATATGTTAATTAATTCAATTAATGAAGAAGACGAGTATGTTTTATATCACATTCACACTGTCGGAATAAGTGATTCAATCGAAAGCATAACCAAAAAATATAACATAAGTGTTAATACCTTAAAAGAATATAATTCATTTGAGAATTTAGAATTAAATATGAAACTAATAATTCCAAATGAAGAATTATAGAGAAATATTTAATCCAACTAAAATTACAATAAGTGGTAAAAGCCATATTTTAACAACTAATGAAGGAAAATATGTCGTAAAAGAAAAAAATAAAGATATTAAATCTTTATATAATTATTTAAATAATCGTAATTTTAACAAATATCCTCAAATAATAGATGAATATGATAATAATTATGTATATGAATATTTAGATGATGTTGAAGTTCCTATTAATCAAAAAATGATTGATGAAGCTAAAACTCTTGCTGAACTTCACTATAAGACAAGCTATTTTAAAAATGTTAAAATAGATAACTTTAAAGAAATATATGAAAATATAAGTTCTAATATAAATTATTTAGAAAGCTATTATAATAATCTATTCGATAAAGCTTTAAGTGAAGAGTATATTAGACCTTCATTATATATCTTAATTATTAATTCTTCCTTAATAAAAGCAAATATTAGTTTTTTAAAAAGAGAATTAGAAAAATGGTATAAAATGATTAATGATTTAGATAAAATTAGAGTAGTATATAATCATAATAATTTAAGTATTGATCATTTTATTAATAACAAATTTATAAGCTGGGATAAATTTTTAGTAGATAGTCCAGTTATTGATTTAATCAATTTATATAAAAACGATTATAATAAATATGATTTTAGTTTATTTTTAAACGAATACTTTAAACACTTTGAATTATTAGATTATGAAAAAACACTATTATTTATAATGATTTCAATGCCTAAAACTTATGATTTTACTAATAATGAATTAGATAACACTATTATGGTTAGTAAGTCAATTAGTTATATTGAAGATACCAATAAATTAATTAGGCCATATTATTCTAAACAATAAATAAAACTGAAGAAATATTTCAATAAATAGTATGATTATGTTCCATCTAAGTGGAAAGAAAAAAGTTATTATTGCTTGATAAAATATTAAGGTACAAAGTACTAAAAATAAAATAAACGAACTAAATCTATTAAAAGGATTATGAAAATTATTAAAGTTATTACAGTTATTACAGTTATTGCAATTCATGCATATCACCTAAATTATTATATGAAAATAATATTTACTATGTTAATTATAGAAAGAACAAATTGTTCTTTTTTTGTATAGATTTTAGAATATTTTTATTATATAATTATAATAGGTTAGAAGGTATGTAAATGAATAAGAAAGGTTTTATAGCTACATCTTTATTGTATTCTTTTTTCTTGTTATTTTGTGCACTTATTCTAGTGTTCATTGGTAATATGGCTCAAAAATCTCTTTTATTAAATAAAGAAATAGATCAAATTAATGAAGATTTACATTCAATTAAATACCTTAAAAATGCTAAAATAGGATCTTATTTTAGATTAAATGTATGTGTATCATCTAGTTATTTTAATCAAGCTGATACATTAGATTATATTATATTCGATAACGGTACAACTGATAAAAATAATATGGCCAGTTTAATATCAAAGAACTATTCATTTAAATTAAATAGTTTAGAATTAATAAATAATATCTTAGGCTATATAAGTGTTAAACAAGGTGTAAACACTATTGAATCTAGAAGTATGACTATAAATGATTATGAACAAAAAATATCTAAAATAGAAGATGAGAAAGTAAAAAAACTATTAATTTATTCTGACTTTAATTTAGACAGCATGTATTTACTTGCAACCGACAAGAAAAATTATACAAATAGTAAAGTAATTAAAATAAAAGAAGATAATGATAAAAATACCATTCATGAAATACAAGATTTAAATAATGATGATATTAATAATGAAAAAGTATTTGTAAGATTAGTATTTGATATACATAATGAAACAATGATAATTGGTGGAGACGGAACAAGTACCAACCCTTTTATACTTAAAGGAGGTGCAACTCCATGTCAATAAAAAATAAAGGATTTGTTTTATTAGAAACTATTATTGTAATGAGTGTGCTTTTAATAGGAATGATTTTACTTTATTCAAATTATAATAGAATATTTATGAATAGCGGTAAAATATCTTATTATGATAATGTTGAAGATATGTATACAGCCTATTATGTTTATCTTAATAAAGATACCATTAATACTAACAGTAAAGAAGTTGTAGACGTATCAGATAATAAGGTATTAGATAATTTAGGTATTGAAAGAATTTATTTTATTGATAAAGATGTTTTTACAAATTTATACACAAAAAAAGTTACGAATTGTGGAAATTTAGATTCATTAGATTGTTTTGATGGAACTACAATTGCTTATTTAAAGAGTATTGAAAATAAATCTGATGTTGATAAATGTGAAGAAAATAATGATTGTTTAACTATAGTTAAGATAAAAAGAGGTAATCATTATTATTTTGCTAAATATGAAGCATATAACATTAAACAAGATGCCCTTAATGGCGATGATCCAGAATATCCAACCCCAGATCCAATTACGCCAGGTGTGCCTGATGTACCTGATGTTCCAGAAATAACTCAAAAAATTTACAATTATAGTTTTAAACCAGATTACCAAACATTTACTGCTCCTATTAAAGCAACATATCAAATAGAACTTTGGGGTGCAAAAGGTGGCGGTACCAAAGGTGGAAAAGGTAGTTACGTTAAAGGAAACATCGAACTAGAACAAGGAGAAACTATATATATTTACGTTGGTGGTCAAGGTGATTCAAATGGAAATGGTGGATATAATGGCGGTGGAAATGTCGGTGTTTCAGAACCTATAAATCATGAAAGAAATGATGGTGGTGGTGGAGCAACCGATGTAAGATTAGTAAGTGGGCTATGGAATAACAAGACAAGTTTAAATTCAAGAATTATGGTTGCTGCCGGTGGTGGAGGTGCTAATAATGACGGCACTAATAAATATGGTTATGGTTTTTATGGAGGACCAGGACGTGGTTTAACAGGCAGTACAGCGGAAGCATCAGGTTCATCAATAATACAAAATATGACAGGAAAAGATGCTTCTCAAACCAGTGGTGGTGCCGGAGGAGAATCCACCGCAGCTGATGGTAATGACGGAAACAGAAACAAAGGAAATCAAGGTGGATTTGGCTATGGAGGAAATGGCCAAACATCAAAAAATACGCAAACATTATCTGGTGGTGCTGGAGGTGGAAGTGGTTATTACGGCGGAGGAAGTGGCGAAGCATGTGCTAGTAATTGTGGTGGTGCCGGAGGCGGAGGTTCATCGTATATCTCTGGCCATACCGGTTGTGTAGCAATTGCATCTCAAACAAGCATATCACCTAGAACCGCAAATGGAACAAGTTGTACAAATGGAACAACCACTAATTTATGTAGTGTTCATTATAGCAATAAAGTATTTACCGATACATTAATGATTGATGGATCAGGATATAAATGGACAACTACAAAAGGTGCTTTAGAACAAATGCCAAATCCAAATGGTGGTTATTACGAAAGTGGTACAGGAAACTCAGGAGATGGATATGCTAGAATAACAATTTTAATAGATGGAGTGTATGAATACAAGGCTCCATCAACTAGTAATTCAACTCCATATTACACATTTACTGCTCCAATAGCAGGCAATTATAAACTAGAAACATGGGGTGCTCAAGGAGGAAGTGCTTCATCAACATACTTTGGTGGCTATGGTGGTTATAGTGTAGGAACTATATCACTAAGTAAAGGAGAAACGTTATATGTATATGTAGGTGGTCAAGGAACATCAAGTGGTGGCGGATATAATGGTGGCGGATCCAACTATTATGCTGGTACTGGCGGCGGTGGCGCAACACATATAGCACAAAAAATAGGACTTTTAAGTGATTTGTCAGCAAATATTTCAAGTATATTAATTGTTTCAGGAGCTGGTGGTGGATCTATTAATTATAGTGAAAGTGCAAGTGCATCTGGCAAAGGTGGAAATGCCGGTGGTTATATAGGTGGCAACGGTTTCTATGGTACTTGGAGTAAAAACCCCGGAAAAGGTGGAACTCAAACGGCCGGTGGGTCATACGGCTTATGTCAAGATGGAAACATATGTGGACAATCGGGAACATTTGGCCAAGGTGGAAATAAATATAATGGGTGCACAACTGAACATTGTCAAGCTAACTATCAAACTGGTGGTGGCGGTGGTTTCTATGGTGGCGGTAGTGCAAGACATACTGGTGCTGGTGGCGGTTCATCTTATATCGGCAATTCAAGATTATTTAATAAATCAATGTATTGTTATGAATGTTCTGAATCAAGTGATAATTCTACTAAAACCACTTCAACTAAATGTCATAATGGAACCCCAACATCAAATTGTTCTAAAGAAGGAAATGGTTATGCTAAAATAACATACATAGGAAAACCAACAAATCTAGGATAGGAGGATTAAAAATGAATATAGAAAATGCAAATCAAATAGTTAGAAATATCTTAATAGGACACCCTATATCTGAAGAAGAACAAAAAGTTATTGATGGATACATTAATTATTTAATAAGTAAAATGAGTGATAACACTATTAGTTATGACGAACAAGCCTTATTAGATGTGTATACCAATTATCTAAGAAATAACCTAATTGATATGGATATAGTTAATAAATATGATGAAGTTATAAATCAAAAAAATAATTTAAATTATGGTGAAGAAAATATTGCCCATAAAGAAGGTCATCATAAAGTATTAATTATGGAAAAAAAGAACGGTGTTAATAATAATGGTATTATCCTAACATCAGTTATTCTTGAAGTATCATTATTACTTGGATTAACTATCGCTATATTAATTCTTGCTTTAAGTTAAATTATTAGATATATTATTATTAGAAAGAGAGAAAATTTATGGATATATTAGAAGAAACAGAACTTAGAATGTTAAAAGCAGTTGAAAATATGGAAAGTAGATTCAATAATGTTAGAGCAGGACGTGCTAATCCATCAATGGTAAGTGGTATTATGGTAGATTATTATGGTGCCCCAACTCCTATTCAAAGTTTAGCCAATATAACTGTTCCTGAAGCAAGACAATTATTTATTAAACCTTTTGATAGATCTTGTATCAAAGATATTGAAAGAGCTATTAACGAAGCTAATTTAGGTATTACTCCAACAAATAATGGAGAAATGGTTATAATGACCGTACCAGAATTAACAGAAGAAAAAAGAAGAGACTATGTTAAACAAGTTAAAGCTATAGCCGAGGATGGCAAAGTAGCCTTAAGAAATGCTCGAGAAGATGCTCGTAATAATGTTAAAAAACAAGAATTACCTGAAGATGAAGAAAATACTTATTACGAAGAAATCCAAGATTTAATTAATAAATATAATAAAATAATAGATGAAAAAGCAAAAGCAAAAGAAGAAGAATTAATGAGAGTATAGATTTAAAACAATTTCGTCAAGCAAACATTCTATAAATTTTTATAAAATATGAATGTTCGCTTGACGGGGAAGCCAAGATATAATTTCACTAGAGTAGGAGTGAAGTTACTTGGGTAAAAAATTTATAAATATAATTAAAATGATAAAGAATGATAAAAGATTTAAATATACATTAGTTGTTACAATAATGTTATTATTTATATCAATTATAGGTTATTCTTTATCATTTTTTAATAAAAATAGTTCAATGTTATTTGCTAATATTAAAGTAAATGACTTAGTATTTAATATAACAACAAATAGTGGAGAATCAGATGATAGAATATATTTATTAAGTAGTCCAGAAATTGGCGATACAGGGCCAGACATTGCATCAAGCAAAACACGATTGTTAGACTATTATAAAGGAAAGAATAATAATAACAGAATTAAAGGTTCTTATTGGTGGTTAAGAAATGCATGGTCTAGTTATGATTATATATTTATATATATACTGATTTCAGTGCAAACGTCTCTGCAGGTTTTTCGCCTGAGTTCCGTATCGGTTAGTATCTTTTAATGAAAACAAATTTTAGAAAACTGAAATTGTTTTCTTTTTATTTTCTTTAAAATATTTTATAATACATCTAGGTGTAGAAAAAATGAAAAGAAATGAAGTAAACTATGAAGATTTAAGTCCTATGATGAAACAGTATATGGATATCAAAAAAGATTATGAAGATACTTTACTATTTTATCGTATTGGTGATTTTTATGAATTATTTTTTGAAGATGCTGATGTTGCTGCTCATGAACTTGAACTAACATTAACTGGTAAAAATGCTGGATTAGAAGAAAGAGTTCCAATGTGTGGGGTGCCTCATCATGCCGTTAAACCTTACTTAGAAAAAGCAGTTAATAAAGGATTTAAAGTAGCAATTTGTGAACAAATGGAAGATCCAAAAAAAACTAAAGGTATGGTTAAAAGAGAAGTAATAAATGTAGTTTCTAAAGGTACTTTAGTGGATTTAGATTTCTTAGATTCTTTTGATTTTAATTATTTAGCAAGTATAATAGATTTAAATTACGCTTATTTACTTACATACGCCGATATTTCTACAGGAGATATTTATGCTGAATTTTTAGACTATAATGAAGATGCTTTAGTTAATAAAATTCTTACTTTAAATATTAAAGAATTAATATTAAAAAAAGATTTTAATGAAAAAATAGTTAATCTATTTAAAAATAGCTATAGTGTTAATATTAATTATAGTGATGAATTATATGACAATGAATTAAAAATACTAGATAATATTAGTGATGAGAGAGTAACTATTGGAGTTAAACATTTATTTTATTATTTAATTGTTAAAGAACTTAAAGATGTATCTCTATTTGAAAGTGTTAAAATAATTAACAATAGCAATTATTTAAATTTAAATATCCATACAATTAGAAATTTAGAATTATTTGAAACCCTAAGATTAAAAGAAAGAGAGTATTCTTTAATTTGGTTTTTAGATAGATGCAAAACTAGTATGGGATCACGTACTTTAAAGTTATGGGTATCTAATCCTTTAAGGAATGAAGAAGAGATTAATAAACGTTTAGATATTATTACTAAATTAAATGAAGAATTCATTTTAAGAAGTGACTTGCTTAAATGTTTATATGAAGTTTACGATTTAGAAAGATTATGTGGTAAGTTAACTTGTGGTTCTTTTAACGCTAGGGATGCATTACAAATAAGAAATAGTTTAAAGGTATTACCAGAAGTAAAAGATATCTTAACTAAGATGAATATTGATATTAAAATTAATACTCATGAAGAATTATACAACTTACTTGATAAAGCTATATATGAAGAACCACCTATAACAATTAAAGAAGGTTATTTAATTAAAGATGGATACAATAATGAATTAGATGAACTTAAGAAAATAAGAAGTGGTGGTAAAGAATTTTTAAGTACTTTAGAACAAGAAGAAAGAGCAAAAACTGGTATTCAAAATTTAAAAGTTGGATATAATAAAGTTTTTGGTTACTACATTGAAATAAGTAAAGGACAAGCATCTCGTGTTAAGGAAGAATTTGGCTGGGAAAGAAAGCAAACTTTGACTACTGGCGAAAGATTTATTAGTCCTATACTAAAAGAAAAAGAAGCTATGATTTTAAATGCTGAAGAAAGAATTATTGAACTTGAATATGATTTATTTAATGAAATAAAGGAAACAATTAAAAAGGATATTATTTCTTTGAAAGAAACAGCTAATAAGATTGGTATAATTGATGCTTTATGTTCTTTATCTATAGTGTCAGAAAAGGAAAAGTTAATTAGACCAATATTTAATCATGATAAGTTAGTTGATATCAAAAATGGTTTTCATCCAGTAATCAATATTGTTACTAATGGAAAGTATGTTAAAAATGATATTTATATGGATAAAAATATAAACACACTTTTAATAACGGGACCTAATATGAGTGGTAAATCTACTTATATGAGACAACTTGCTATCATAATTATTATGGCTCAAATAGGATCTTTTGTTCCTGCTGATTACGCTAATTTATGTATTTTTGATGCTATCTTTACTAGAATTGGTGCTAGTGACGATTTAGTTAGTGGTGAATCTACTTTTATGGTTGAAATGAAAGAAAGTAGAAGTGCTATTAAAAATGCAACTAGTGAATCATTAATTTTATTTGATGAATTAGGAAGAGGTACTGCAACTTATGATGGTATGAGTTTAGCTGGAGCTATTTTAAAATACGTGACCAAAAATATTAAGTGTAAAACACTTTTTAGTACTCATTATCATGAATTAACTAGTTTAACGGATGAATATCCTACTATTAAAAATGTTCATGTTAGTGCCACTTTAGATAATAATAAACTTGTATTCTTACATAAAATTGAAGATGGAGCAATTGATAAAAGTTATGGTATTCATGTTGCTGATTTAGCAGGACTTCCTAAAGACATTATTAATGATGCAAATAAGATGCTTAAAGAATATGAAACAAATAGTAAAGATAGTGGAAGTAAACAAATCTCATTTGATTTTACCGAACCAGTAAAAGAACCAAACATATTAAAAGAAGAAATAGATAAAATTGATCCATTAAATACAACTCCTATGGATGCTTTAAGAATATTATTTGACTTAAAAAACAAGTCTAAAGATATAAGAGAATAATTATAATAAGTTATTAAATTATGTTTAAAAGGAATTGGATTATTATATAAGAGAATCAGAACTTAACGATTCATAAAATAATGGATTATTTGAAGGAAAAATAGAAATTACCAAGAAAATGTTGAACAAAATAAACCTACTAATGAAATATCAGATATAACTGGATTATCAAAAGAAGAAATACTAAAGTTAAAAATAATAACTAATATTTCTTCTTTTCTTTACTTTAAATAATTTAAATTCTTTTCTTTATTAAGCAAATTTGATACAATTTTGATATAAGAAATCGAGGGATAAAATGTTAGACAAATTTGTACCAGATATGTATTTAAAAAGTGTTTATGATATAGATTATGCTAAATTAAAAAAGAAAGGAATTAAATGTATAATATTTGATTTAGATAATACTCTAGCACCATTAAATATGAATAAACCATCTAAAAAACTAAAAGACTTAATAGAAGATATTAAAGAATTAAATTTAAGAATTTTAATTGTTTCTAATTCAACCAAAAAGAGAGTAGAACCATTTAAAGAAATACTTAATGTAGATTCAGCCTATTTTGCAAGTAAACCATTATCCAAAAAGTATATTAAAATAATGAAATTATATAAATTAAAACCTACACAAATAGCATGTGTAGGAGATCAATTACTAACTGATATTTATGGCGCAAATAGAATGGAATTTTTAAGTATACTAGTTAATCCAATTGGTAACATAGATTATGTATTAACTAAATTTAATAGGTTTATTGAGCCATTTATTTATAATAAGTTAGAGAAAAAAGAATTATTAAAAAAAGGAGAATATTATGAGTAGAATATGTTTTGGATGTGGTGCTAAATTACAATATAGTAATAAAGATTCTAAAGGTTATGTTCCAGAAAATAAATTAAATGATGCTAAATATTGTATGAGATGTTTTAAATTAATGCATTACGGAGTAAATATTAATGATACAGTTCCTAAAAAGGTTGAAGAAATATTATATTTAGTTAACAGTGATAATAAACATACAATATTTATGTGTGATTTTCTATCTTTATCAGATAAAATAATTAATATCTATAATAAGATTAAAGGTAAAAAACTATTGTTAATATCTAAAATAGATGTAATTCCTAAAGATATTAAAATTGATACCATTAGAAAATATATAATGGATAATTATAAAGTAAATAATGTTAGATTTGTTAGTAGTGTTAATGGTTATGGAATAGATTCTTTAATTAATTATTTAATAACTAATAATATTAGGGAAAGTTACATTTTAGGAGAAACTAATTCAGGTAAAAGTACCTTAATAAATAATATTTTAGATGCCTTTGATTCTAAATTAACTAAAACAACTATAAGTAATAGTAAAAATACTACTCTAGATTTTATAAGACTAAATGTTAATAATAATTTAACTATAATTGATTCACCAGGATTTGTAACTGATAGTTATGAAGTAAATTGTCCATTAAAGAAAGTGATTAAACCTTTAACATACCAAATGAAAGATGGAGAAGTACTTAAAATAGATAAATTTTATCTTAATTTTTCTGCATCAACAAGCATAACTATTTATTCTTGTTACGATTTAGAAATAAAAAAATATTATAAAAATGATATAATTTTTACATATAATCAGAAGATTGATTCAAATAGTGATATTGTAATTTATGGTTTAGGTTTTATAAATGTTAAAAATGAATGTAATGTTGGTGTATCTAACATAGATAGTAGTTTATTAGAGTTTAGAGAAAGTGTGTTTAAGTAGTTTATGACAAAAATTAGAGTAATGGATGAAGATTTATCCAATAAAATTGCGGCTGGAGAAGTAGTAGAGAAAGCTGCTAATGTGGTTAAAGAATTAGTTGAAAATTCAATAGATGCTCAGAGTAAAACAATTAAAATAGAACTAATTAATTCAGGATTAAAAGAAATAATGATAACTGATGATGGAATTGGAATGAATCATGAAGATGCTCTTTTAGCGTTTAAAAGACATGCAACTAGTAAAATATATAAATTAGAAGATTTATTTTTTATTAATTCGCTTGGCTTTAGAGGTGAAGCACTTCCATCAATTGCATCCGTTTCTAAAGTTAGTTTAAGAACTAGTGATGGAAAAGAAGGAACTTATTTAGAAATAAATGGTGGTAAATTAGAAAATACTTCATCATGTGATTTAAGAAAAGGAACTATTGTTACAGTTAGAGACTTATTTTATAATACCCCTGCCAGACTTAAATATTTAAAAAGTGAAGTAACAGAACTTAGTTATATATCTAATTATGTTGAGAAATTAGCGCTTAGTTATCCTAATGTATCATTTAAACTTATGAATAATGGGAATACTTTAATAGAAACAAGTGGTAGTAATAATTTACTTAAAGTTATACATGAATTATTTGGAGCAAATATCAGTAAAAATATGGTTAAGATAAACGCTAGTAATGATGATTATGATATTTCTGGATATATTTGTAAACCATGTGTATTAAAGTCTAATCGTAATTATATGATTACAATAGTTAATGGTAGAGTAGTTAAAAATGCTGAGGTAAATAAAACTATTAATGATGCTTATTACACATATAAACCTGATATTAAATATCCTGTGGTAGTTTTAAAGATTGAAACTGATCCTACTTTAATAGATGTAAATATTCATCCAACTAAACAAGATATTAAATTTAGTAAGATAGAAAGTTTAACCAGTTTAATTATTAGCACTATTAAAGATGCTTTATATAATAGCTTATTAGTGCCAAATGTAGAAGTTAAAGAAAGTAAACAAATAAATATTCCTATTCAAACAGTAAGTGAAGTTGATAAATCTTTTAATAATGATAGTGAAGAAGATTATGTTATAGAGGAAACTCCTTTATTTATTAATGATTCTATTAATGATAATCAAAGTGAAAAAGAACAAGTAACTATGGATTTTAAAATTAATGAAAAGAATGAACAAATTAAAAAGATTGAATTTTATCCTTGTGGATTAGTTATGGGAACTTATATAATTGCACAAAATGATGATGCGATGTATTTAATAGATCAACATGCTGCTCAAGAAAGAATTAATTATGAAAAGATTAGAAATGCATTATATGATGATAAAATTAAAACAACTGATTTACTTATTCCAATAAGTATTGAACTATCTCCTAGTGATTATTTAAAATTACAAGATAATAAAAAAGTATTAACTGATTTAGGTTTTGTTATTGATGATTTTGGAATAAATACGATTATTATTAAAACCCATCCAACTTGGTTAATTTCAGGTTATGAAGAAGAAAATATTCGAAGAATTATTGATTATATTTTAGAAATGCCTAAAGATTTTGATAGAGTAAGATTTATTGATAATATTTCTGCTACATGTGCTTGTAAGATGAGTGTTAAAGGAAATACCTCAATAACAATGGAAGAAGCTGAAAGCATATTAAATCAATTAGTTAAATGTGATAATCCTTATAATTGTCCGCATGGAAGACCAACAATTATTACATTTACTAAATATGAATTAGAAAGATTATTTAAGAGGGTAATGAATTAAGATGATTATAGTAGTATGTGGGGCAACGGCTAGTTATAAAACAAGATTAAGTGTTGATTTAGCAAAAAGATATAATGGAATAGTAGTTAATGCTGATTCACTTCAAGTTTATAAAGAACTTGATATTGCAACTGCGAAAATTAAAGAAGAAGAAAAAGAAGGAATTCCTCATTATTTATTTGATATAGTAGATAAAAATGATATGTATACAGTTTATGATTATCAAAAAGATTTAAGAAATATATTAGATAATAATAAGGATAAAAATATTATAATTGTAGGTGGTACTGGTTTATATATTAAAGCTGGTTTATATAATTATGTGTTTGAAGATGATACTTCTTATGATACTTATAATGATATTTCTAATGAAGAATTATATGAAAAAGTTAAAGAAAAATATCCTAATCTTGATATACACGTAAATAATCGAAAGAGATTAATAAGAGCACTTAATAAAAAAGAAGATTATGATAATAAAGGTAATGAATTATTATATGATGCTAAATTTATTGCTATTGATTTGGATAGGGATGTTTTATATGACCGAATTAATAGGCGTGTTGATATAATGGTTAAAGATGGCTTAATTGAAGAAGCAAGAAAGTTGTATGATGAACATGTATATTCAAAAGCTGTAATGACTTGTATTGGTTATAAAGAATTATATATGTATTTTGATGGTAAAATAAGTTTAAATGAAGCTTTAGATTTAATTAAGAAAAATAGTAGACATTATGCTAAAAGACAATATACTTGGTTTAAAAATCAAATGGATGTTAAATGGTTTAAGTTAGATAAATGTTATGATGAAACCTATAAAGAAATTATTGCCTATTTAGAAGGAAAATAAAGAAAATGAATAATTATACTGGAAGATGTATTGGAATAATTACTGATGTTCATAGTTTGTTAGTGCCGACTATTGCTTGTTTAGAAGATTTAAAAAATAAAGGGATAACAGAAATATATTCTTTAGGTGATAATTTCGGAGTTGGACCTAGCCCTAAGGAAGTAATGGATTTATTAAATGAATATAATGTTAAATCTATAGCAGGTAATAGTGAAGATTATATAGCTTTAGGAATTGCACCATTTAGAAGTTTTTTTACTTATGAAAAAGAAGAAAGTTATTTATGGACATTATCTAATTTAAGTAGTTATGAAATAGGAATTATAAAATTATATCCTCATTTTATTGATTTAACTTTGGGTGGAAAGAAAATCGCATTATGTCATTTTGCCAATGATTGTAGATTTGATTTTGATAGATTTAGTACTTGGACTTATCAAGCAAATTATAATAATGGTAAAAATGCATATAAACAATTTTTGTATACAAATAGTCAAGAACAAAAACTTG
>ULOB01032931.1_pt1 | contig 14612 bp, 10 predicted proteins | sample 1952151 | NCBI WGS metagenome assembly ULOB01 (sample SAMEA4835591, study PRJEB28245) | human gut metagenome | biome: gut microbiome; material: fecal sample | place: Denmark | collected 2008
ACAATAACGATCTGGCATGATAAGGAAGATGCAGTGACACAGGTTCTGGAGGATGCATTATCCGAGCTTGAGCCGGAGATCCATGTGGTTCTGGAAAAGAAAAGTGATTTGACAGAAACACTAAAAATGGTGGGAAATGATCCTAAGGCAGCGCCGGACATGTATCTGTTTGCCCATGACAAAATTGGCGTCTATGCAGAAATGGGAATCCTGGCACCTGTTACCGATATTCTTCCCGCACAGGAGCTGGATGCTTATATGGACAATACGATAGAGGCGGCGTCCTATAAGGGAACAGTCTATCAGCTTCCGATTTATTATGAAACCTTACTGTTTATGTACAACCGACGGTATATGAGTGATGAGAAGGTGCCGACGACTACAGAAGAGCTTTATGCCTATATGCAGGAAAAAACCAAAGGTGGACATTATGGCTTTGTAGAGCAGCATAGTACCCCTTATTATGCGGCTGGGTGGATCAATGGATTTGGAGGTTACCTGCTGAACGACCAAGGGGTTCCGGGACTTAATCTGCCTGAAACGGAAAAAGCGCTGGCTTATCATAAAAAATTTGTGGATCTCATGCCGGGAGAGACCGAATATGCAACAGTGAACACGTTGTTTAAAGAAGGAATGGCGCATGCGACTATTGCGGGGCCGTGGCTGATTCCAACCGTACGGGAAAGCGGGATGGATGTGGGAATTGCACCGATGCCGGTGATTGATGAAACAGGAACACCGATTTCTCCTTATATGGGAGTGCAGGGAATCCAGGTTCTGAAAAATGCAGCAGAAAAGAAGCCAGAGGCCGTGGAGAAGGTACTGCGTGTGCTGATGAAGGATGAGGTTGGTATCGAGCTTGCAATGGCAAGCGGGTGTGCACCGGCAAAGGAGTCCTGTTATGAACAGGAAAGCGTGACGGATGATGAGGTGGTTATGGCAATGAAGGAAACGGCAGAAAATGCGGTTCCGATGCCCAATCTTCCTGAAATGGATGTCATGTGGACGGTGACGGGAACGCTGCTGACTGATGTAAACATGAGTGGCAAGGATATCACGGAAAGTGCGGACAAGGCTGAGGCAGAGGCCTTCCGGCTGATTGAAAATATGAAGTAACGAAATTGACGGAACATACAGGAAGAATTTCCGGGGAAACAAAACATGAAAAAGCAACAATGCACGATCAGGGAGAAGAAAAAAATCAGAAGGGAAACAATATCAGCATACGGGCAGTCACTGCCTTCAATTCTGCTGATCCTGTTGATTGTTATTTTTCCCATTATGTATACAGGATATATTTCATTGACGAACATGAATGTATATCACTGGAATAATTATGAGCTGATTGGATTGGAAAACTATAAGGAGGCTCTTCTGGTCTTTGATAATGGTTTTCTCACAGCTTTATTTGTAACGATACTCTGGACAATCGTGAACATGGTATTACAGCTTGTGATTGCCTATGGAATCGCTGCGCTTCTCAATATAAATGGTCTCAGGCTGAGAAATCTGTACCGTACGCTTCTGATCTTTCCGTGGGCGATGCCGGGCTATGTGTCCATTCTGTTGTGGAAAACCGGAATGTATAATTCACAGTTTGGTCTTCTGAATCAGTGGATTATAAAGCTGGGAGGAGAACCGGTACGGTGGCTGAACAGTAATATTCTCGCTTTTATCAGTTGTACAGCGGTCAATCTCTGGCTGGCGCTGCCGTTTATGATTACCATTATCGATGGGGCCCTGCAGAGTCTTGACAAGAGCTTTTATGAGAGTGCGGTTCTGGATGGCGCAACCTGGATGGAACAGACACGGTATATTACCATACCCATGATAAAGCCGATTATAGCGCCCTCTGTATTAATCACAACCTTTACGACCTTTAAGCAGTTTGATATCATTTATTTGCTGACACAGCAGGTGGGAGCCAAAACAGGGGCAGATATCCACACTATTCTTACCTATGCTTATGAAAAAGCGTTTATCACCAACAATTATGGTTACAGCTCAGCCATTTCCATTCTGATTTTTGGAATGCTGATTGCCTTTTCTTTACTGACAGGTACAAATAACAGGAGGAGGACGAATGAGTAAGAAGAATAAACAGGGAGTCAGGCTTGTGATTGTCAATCTGTTCTTTCTGCTTCTCTGCTTTGGGGTGCTGATCCCGATTCTGTATGCATTTTCGGTATCTCTGAATGCAGAAAACAGTCTTCTTGGCGCTAATTTTTCTTTTTTGCCAAAGAAAATAACATTGCAGAATTATAAAGCCGTATTTACGGAAAAGCCGATCCTGCTCTGGTTTAAAAACAGTGTCATTCTGGCAGTAACAACTCTTGTGATTTCGCTGGGAACAGGAATTCCGGCAGCATATGCGTTTTCCAGGAAACAGTTTCCCGGAAGAAAGATGATCCTAAGGCTGCTGATCCTTCTGTATGCGTTTCCATCACTGTTATCCATGATGGCACTATATAAGCTTCTAAGTCCGTTGGGGCTGATTAATACCAAAACAGGACTGATTATTGTTTATACCGGAACGATGGCGGTATTTGCCCTGTGGAATATGAAGGGATATTTTGATACGATTCCGGTTGAAATTGAAGAAGCAGCCAGAATTGACGGTGCAACGCAGTTCCGGCTTGTGACAAGGGTTGTATTGCCGCTTGCCAGACCGACCATAGCAGTAACCGCCATGATGATTCTGGTATATGTATGGAATGAATATATTTTTGCAATTAATTTTATGACAGGCTCAGATACCTATACACTGGCAGCAGGATTGTATTCCCTGCAGGCAACGGAAATGAGCGGAAGCTGGCCGGTATTTTCAGCAGCATCCCTGGTGGTTTCCCTGCCGATCCTGATTGTATTTTTTGCAATGCAGAAAAACATGGCAACAGGACTGACCTCTGGTGGTGTGAAGGGTTAGGGTAGAAACGAGGTTGTATGAACAGAAGTGCAGTATTGCATATTCCTATGTCGCAGTATGCTTATGGGATAGATGAAAAGCATGTAGCAATCCGTCTGAGAGCGGGACGGGGTGACCTTAAGACCTGCAGACTGTATTATGGGGACCGTGCCTGCAGATTGACACCGGTTCTGTTTACCGCAAGGGAAATGTATGTGGAAGCCAGAACGGAAGAATTTGATTATTGGCAGGTGAAGCTTGCGGATCCTTACAGGAGACTTTGTTATTATTTCCTGCTGGATGACGGCAATGAGCAGGTCTTATACTATAGCGACAGATTTGCCAAAGAGGCGGTGGATGACAGGTCCGAGTATTATCAGTTTCCCTTTAATCACAGGGCGGATATCGTGACACCGCCACAGTGGGTTCAGGATACCGTGATCTACAATATTTTCCCGGACAGCTTTGCCACCGGACGACGTTATGTCAGCGGGCAGGAGACAGAGAAGGATTATGGACAGGAAACGGTTCATGGAAGGCTTGGAGGAACCATAAAGGGGATCACGGAAAACATAGATTATCTGACAAAGCTTGGTGTCAATGCCATTTATATCAATCCGATCTTTGCCGCAGGGGAATACCATAAATATGATCTTCTGGACTATTTTCATATTGATCCCTGCTTTGGTACGGACGAGGAGTTTAAGGAGCTGGTGCAGCGCTGTCACAGGAAGGGAATCCGTGTTATTGTTGACGGTGTCTTTAATCATTGTGGATGGCACTTTAAGGCTTTTAATGATGTGGTGGAAAAAGGAGAAAATTCTCCTTACAGGGATTGGTTTTACCGGCTGGAATATCCGGTGGTACGTCCCGAGGATCCGGAAACCTATCCCGGTTATGAATGCTTCGGATATGAGAGGATGATGCCGAAGCTGGCACTGGACCGGGATGAGACAGCAGATTATTTCTGTCAGGTAGGAAAGCACTGGATTGAAAAGTATGACATTGATGGCTGGCGGCTGGATGTAGCCAGTGAGATTAACGATGGGTTCTGGAGAAAATTCAGAAACGCAGTTAAGGAATGCAATAAGGATGCCATATTGATTGGGGAAGTCTGGGAAAGTGCCGGACACTGGCTGGATGGAACCATGTTTGATTCGACCATGAATTATGATTTCCGGAAGCATTGCAGGCGCTTTTTTGCAGAGGAAACCGCAGATGCCCTGGAGTTTGACAGCCGGGTGACGGATATGAGGATGCGTTACCGGGAACAGACTGTTTTTGCACAGTTAAATCTGCTTGACAGCCATGATGTGAGCCGTTTCCTCTCCCTTTGTAAGGATAGAAAAAGTTTCCGGCTGGCGGTGATTTTTCAGATGACTTTCCCGGGAATGCCGTCGGTGTTTTATGGAGATGAGGCAGGAATTACCGGCATTTCGGAGGCAGAGTACAGAAGTCCCATGCCGTGGGATACGCTAGCGGAAACGGACGATCTTTTCTGCCTGTATCAGAGAGCGGTTGAGCTTCGCAAAAAGGAGCTGATCCTGAGACGGGGATCATACCGGACAGTCACAGCAGAAAGAGGCAGCATGCTTTACGGCTATGAGAGGTATCTTGGCAGTGAGAGGATATGCATTTTTTTGAATATGGAAGCTCATACAGCGGAGCTTTTGCCGGAATGGCTGGAGGGAGAGATCCTGTGGCAGGAAGGACTGCAGGGAAAACAGCTGCAGGCCAGAGGATTTACAATTATAAAAGGTCAGAATGAAAAGAAAGATAACAATAGACAGTGAATAAAAGATAAGGAATAAACGACAGGAAAGGATATGGAACAGAAGGAAATGAGTGCAACGATCAGGGATGTGGCCAGATTGGCAGGAACTTCAACAGCAACCGTATCCAAGGTAATGAATGGTTCTTACTCCATATCGAAGGAAACGACAGACCGGGTGAGAAAGGTTATGGATGAACTGGATTATCATCCGAATCTCAGGGCTAAGAATTTCGCCAGACAATCTGCAAAGACAATTATATTTGTGGCAGAGCTGGGTAAGAATACCGGCTTTTCCAATCCCCATATGTTTGAAATGATGTGCGGTCTGATGCATGTGCTGGAAGAAAAGGGATACACACTTATTGTCCGGAACATGCATGCGGAGGACTGCAGTCATTATATTCAGGAGGCGGCAGATTCCAAGCAGGCAGACGGCTTTGTCATACATGCTTCGGTGATATCGGAAAAACTGGATGAGATGATTTTTGAGAAGGGGATCCCACATATTGTGATTGGTAATCCAAATTTCCAAAGCCATTTCTGTTGGATTGATATTAACAATCAGCTGGCAGGAGAACTGGCAGCAAGGCATCTGTTGGAAAGAGGCTGTCAGGAGGTTGCATTTATCGGAGGGAAACAGGAAGATAAAATCTCCATGCACAGGCTAAACGGCGTGATTGCGGTACTGAAAAAGCATGATGTGCTGCTTCCGAGAGAATATGTACAGAAGGGGGAGTCTGATTGTGAAAGCGGCTACCGGATGACAATGCAGCTTTTAGACAGCAGGAAGAGACCAGATGCGGTGATCTGTGCCAATAATTATATTGCTTATGGATGCGTGAGCGCACTTCATGACCGCGGAATTCTGATTCCGGAGGAGATCAGGATGATTACCTTTGACGATTTTCCTTTCTCGAAGATCCTGCGTCCGATGCTGTCGGTAGTGGATATTGATGTTTACGATATGGGAATGCAGGCCGGTAAGTATATTCTGCAGAAGATCCGGAAGCCGAACATGTATATACAATCACATATTACGATCCCCTCACTGATTGTGAGGGACTCTACATGAAAAGGAGAGGCGTTGCTTTTGCAACGCCTGTTTACTTGTGGGAAATAATATATAAAGACAGTTGCCGCACAAGTGCGCTTATTATGTCATTCGCAGTAGGAAATACGGGAACGGTACATTTTCCTTGAAAAAAGGGAGTGTTCATGTATAATAAATAGGGAAACTCTGAAAAATTATTAGGAAGCTATAGGAGAGTAAAATGATTAGTGCAAACAACGTAACATACAGAGTGGGCAAGAAAGCCCTGTTTGAGGACGTTAATATTAAATTTACGGAAGGAAATTGTTATGGTCTGATCGGCGCAAACGGCGCAGGAAAATCTACCTTTTTAAAGATCCTTTCCGGCCAGCTTGAAACAACAAACGGAGAGATCGTGATTACACCCGGACAGCGGCTTTCCGTACTGGAGCAGGATCACTTCAAATATGATGCTTATCCTGTTATGGATGTGGTGATCATGGGAAATGAACGTCTTTATCAGATTATGAAGGAAAAGGATGCCATCTATGCGAAGGAAGATTTTACAGACGCGGATGGGATCCGCGCCAGCGAGCTTGAAGGAGAATTTGCAGAGATGGACGGCTGGGAGGCAGAATCAAACGCAGCCACCCTGTTAAACGGACTGGGAATAGATACTTCCCTGCATTATACCATGATGAAGGATCTGGCAGGAAATGAAAAGGTAAAGGTACTGCTTGCAAAGGCTTTATTTGGAAATCCGGACATTCTGCTTCTGGATGAGCCTACCAATCACCTGGATCTGGACGCTATTGCATGGCTGGAAGAATTCCTGATCAACTTTGAAAATACAGTTATTGTGGTATCCCATGACCGTTATTTCCTGAACAAGGTATGTACCCATACGGCAGATATTGATTATGGCAAGATCCAGCTTTATGCCGGAAATTACGATTTCTGGTATGAATCCAGCCAGCTTCTGATCAAACAGATGAAGGAAGCAAATAAGAAAAAGGAAGAGAAGATCAAGGAACTGCAGGAATTCATTTCCCGTTTCTCCGCAAATGCTTCCAAATCCAAGCAGGCAACCTCCAGAAAACGTGCGCTGGAGAAGATCGAACTGGATGAGATCAGGCCTTCCAGCAGAAAATATCCTTATATTGATTTCAGACCGGACAGGGAAATCGGAAATGAAGTTCTTACAGTTGAAGGGCTGACCAAGACCATTAATGGAGAAAAGGTTTTGGATCATATTTCCTTTATTCTGGGACATGATGATAAAGTTGCCTTTGTGGGAAGCAATGAACTGGCAAAGACTACGCTGTTTCAGATTTTGATGGGAGAAATGGAGCCTGATGAAGGAACCTATAAATGGGGTGTAACCACCTCCCAGACTTATTTCCCCAAGGATAATACAGCAGAATTTGATAATGATATGACGATCGTAGAATGGCTGACTGGATATTCCCCGGTAAAGGATGTGACCTATGTCCGCGGCTTCCTTGGAAGAATGCTGTTTGCAGGTGAGGATGGAGTAAAGAAGGTCAAGGTGTTATCCGGAGGAGAGAAGGTGCGCTGCCTCCTTTCCAAAATGATGATCAGCGGAGCAAACTGCCTGGTTTTAGACGAGCCTACCAATCATCTGGATATGGAGTCCATTACAGCGCTGAACAACGGATTGATCAAATTCCCGGGTGTAGAGCTTTTTTCCTGTCATGATCATCAGTTTGTGCAGACAACAGCGAACCGTATTATGGAGATCCTTCCTGACGGAAGCCTGATCGATAAGATCACAACCTATGACGAATATCTGGAAAGTGACGAGATGGCAAGAAAGCGGACTGTTTATACCAAACAGGAAGAAGACGAAGAGGACAACTAAGGTGCAAAACGGAAAGATTGTTGATCTTCATGTACATTCCACAAAATCAGATGGAAGCCTGACACCGGCCCAGCTTGTAGATTATGCCATAGAGAAGGGACTTTCTGCTTTTGCACTGACAGATCACGATACAACGGACGGAGTGAAGGAAGCAGAGCTTGCGGCAAAGGGAAAAGGGATAAAGGTGATCCCGGGAATAGAATTTTCCAGCGAATACGAAGGGAAGGATATCCATATCGTAGGACTTTACATTGATTATGAGAGCGACTTCTTTAAACGGAGATTAGTCAGCTTTGTAAAGGGAAGAGAGGTCAGAAACCGGGAGATGTGCAGACGGCTGACGGAGCATGGAATGCCTGTTGCCTACGAGGAATTGACGAAAGCGTTTCCGGGATGCGTGATCACAAGAGGTCATTTTGCAACCTATCTTCTGGAGCATGGATATGTCAAAAGCAGAAAAGAGGCTTTTGACCGCTATATCGGTGATCACGGCCCCTGCTTTGTGCCCAGGAAAAAGATTACGCCCATGCGTGCGGTGGAGATCATTTTAAAGGCGGGAGGGTTTCCCATCCTGGCCCATCCGTTGCTTTATCACATGGGAAAAGAACGGTTAGAGCTTCTGGTCTCCAGATTAAAGGCTATGGGCCTTCAGGGAATAGAAGCAGTTTACAGTACCCACACGCCTGCAGAGGAAAGACAGATAAGAGAGCTTGCGGAAAAGTATGGACTTTGTATCAGCGGAGGCTCTGATTTCCACGGAGACAATAAGCCCGGCCTTGACCTTGCAGTGGGATATGGAAAGCTTTATATCCCGGCAGAGATCCTAGATAAGATCAATGAGAGAAGGGACTTTTTGCGGGAGCATCCTGAGAGCCTGAAGTGTACGAAGATCCTGTTTACCGATCTGGACGGCACGCTTCTTAACAGCAAAAAGCAGATCAGCGAATATACCAGAGAGGTGCTGCAGCGGTGGACGGAAGCAGGACATAAGCTTGTGCTTTGCTCCGGGCGGGATATCAACAGCGTTATGGATGTAAAGCGGGACACGGGGCTGAACTTCCAGGGGATGTATCTGATCGGCAGCAACGGCGGAATGATCTATGATTTTGAAAAGGGGAAGATTTTAAACAAAATTTTATTAACCCCATCCCAGATCGCATATATTGTTGAGATGGCAAAAAAGCATCAGGTTCATTGCCATAGTTATTCCGATACGCATATTATCACACCTGCCGTAGATGAGGAGCTTGTATATTATCAGCATGCCATCAAAACGCCGGTAAAGGTCTGTGAGGATGTGGTAAGCATGCTTCCCGAGGGTGCATGCAAATGTATTGCCATTGAACTGCATGACAGGGAAAAGCTGGAGAATTTCAGACTGGAAATGCTTCCCTTTGCAGAAAGGGAGCAGATCACCATGGTTTATTCTAATCCGTATTACCTGGAGCTGTTTCCTTCAGCCTCCGGGAAAGGGGCGGCAGTCAGAAAGCTTTGCGAGATCTTAAACATGGATCTTTGCTTTTCCATAGCTGCAGGGGATGCGCAAAATGATATTTCCATGATCGAAGCAGCCGGAATGGGAATTGCAATGGCAAATGCAGCCGAAGAGGTAAAGGCGGCGGCAACGACTGTTACGGAGTGGGATAATGATCATGATGGGCTGGCAAGAATTTTATCGGATATGATGTAAGGGGAAAGGAGCTTGGTTATGAAACTGAATTACAGGAGAACGTTTTTGATCGGATTGGCATTTTTGTCAATCTGTGCCTTTTGGCAGATGTATGACAACATCATCCCTCTTATGCTGCAAAATACCTTTGGGCTGGGAGAAACGGTTACCGGTGCGCTGATGGCAATGGACAACGTTTTGGCGCTGTTCCTTCTGCCGCTTTTCGGAGCGCTGTCGGATAAGGTAGATACCAAATTTGGCAAGAGAATGCCGTTCATTGTAGGAGGAACTGTTCTTGCAGTGATCTTTATGATGCTGCTGCCTGCAGCGGATAAGAATGGAAATCTGGTATTGTTTATCGCTTCCCTCTTTTTGCTGCTGCTTGCAATGGGACTGTATCGTTCCCCGGCAGTGGCGCTGATGCCGGATCTGACGCCGAATAAGCTCAGAAGCAAGGGAAATGCCATTATTAATTTGATGGGAGCAGTGGGAGGCGTGTATACGCTGATCATGATCAAGCTTCTGGTAGGAAAAGGAGACAGACCGGATTACGAACCTTTATTTCTCAGTATTGCAGCCTTGATGGTGATTGCAGTGGGGATTCTTGTGATCACCATTAAAGAAAAGAAAGTAAAGGCCCAGGTAGAGAGGGAAGTAAAGGAGTACGAGGATCTTCACGGAGTGATCGTGGAAAATGAGGATCTGGCAGAAAAGGAAGAAATGCAGGGAGCGGAGGGAGAAAAGCATCCCATGCCAAAAGAGGTAAAGCGCAGTATGATCTACCTTCTGGCATCCATCTTTTTCTGGTTTGCAGCATATAACGCAGTGGGGACAGCCTTTTCCCGTTATACCAAGGTTGTCTGGCATATGGAAGGCGGGGGATTTGCAGACTGCCTGATGGTGGCCACTGTGGCAGCTATTTTAAGTTACATACCCATTGGAAACATTGCCAGCAAGATCGGAAGAAAGAAAACCATTATGGGCGGCGTGCTGCTGATGAGCGCCTGTTATTTAGTGGGTGTGTTTGCCTATGCATATCACCCGGCTATTAACATCATGTTTGCGCTGATCGGTATCGGCTGGGCGGCCATAAATGTCAATTCCTATCCGATGATCGTGGAAATGAGCAAGGGGTGCGATATCGGCAAGTTTACGGGAACCTATTATACCTTCTCCATGACGGCGCAGATCTTTACGCCCGTACTTTCAGGATTTTTGCTGGAAAAGGTATCCTACAGAACGTTATTCCCCTATGCCCTTGTCTTTTCACTGCTGGCTTTCCTTACCATGACACAGGTGCGCCACGGTGATGTAAGACCGGATAAGAAAAAAAGCGTTCTGGAAAATTTTGATGTAGATGATTAAATAAAGATTGACAGGTGACAGAAGATGACAGTTATTTGGGTAGTTTTGATCGTGATAGCAGCGTTGATCGTGCTTTATTTTCTGGCGATCATGCCAAGGCTCACCAATCGTGAGCCCAGAAAGCCATTTTTAAATGCGCTGTATGCACACAGAGGACTCCATGACAATGCCTCGGAGGCGCCGGAAAATTCCATGGCCGCCTTTAAGAAAGCAGTTTATGCAGGATATGGGATCGAACTGGATGTACAGCTTACGAAGGATGGAGTTCCGGTGGTATTTCATGATTTTACGCTGAAAAGAGCATGCGGCCAGGAGGGAAAGATCTGTGATTATACCTGGCAGGAGCTGCAGGAATTTCATTTATTTGAAAGTACGGAAAAAATCCCCCGTTTTGAAGAAGTGCTGGATATGGTAAACGGAAAGGTTCCCCTGATCGTGGAGCTGAAGGTGGAGTGGCTGGATATTTCCGTATGCCCCGCTGCGGATGCGCTTCTCAGGAAGTATAAAGGGCTATATTGTATCGAGTCCTTTAATCCCATGGCGCTGATGTGGTACCGCAGGTACCGCAATGAGGTAGTCAGGGGACAGCTTGCAGATGAGTTCTTAAAGTATGAGGAATACAGAAGCCCGCTTTATCTGATCCTGCAAAATCTTCTGCTGAACTGGATGACCAAGCCGGATTTTGTAGCATATAATCACAAATATGCCGGAAACCTCTCAAGAAGGCTTTGCCGGAGCCTTTATAAAAATATGGCTGCCGCCTGGACAATCAAGAGCCAGGAAGAGCTTGACGCAGCCTGGGATCAGTTTGACGTCTTTATTTTTGACTCCTTCCTTCCCAAAAAGGAATGTAGAAGCGGCAAAGGGAAAAGGCAAAAAAGTAAGGATATTGTGTAAAAATAGCATATTTTTTGTGGCATAAGATCGAAAATATATCTATAATGATGAAAAAACCATGTAAAATTTATAATAATTAGTGCATGATTGCTAACATTATGATATAATTGCTTTATGCAGGGCGTCGAACAGAGATGGTCGGCGCCTTATTTTCTGTAAAAGAAAGGAAAAGGGAGAAAAGAGTATGGTAAAATGGGTTTATTCGTTTGAAGAGGGAAACGCTGATATGCGCAACCTTTTGGGTGGTAAGGGAGCCAACCTGGCAGAAATGACCAATTTGGGACTTCCGATTCCCCAGGGCTTTACCGTTACAACAGAAGCCTGTACGGATTACTATGCAAAGGGAAGGCAGATCTCAGATGAGATCAAGGAGCAGATCTTTGCAGCGCTTGCCCAGTTAGAGCAAAAGCAGGGAAAGAAATTTGGCGATACGGAAAATCCTCTTTTGGTGTCGGTGCGTTCGGGGGCCAGAGCGTCCATGCCCGGTATGATGGATACCATCTTAAATCTGGGATTAACGGATATTGCTGTAGAGGGGTTTGCAAAGAAAACCGGAAATCCCCGCTTTGCATATGACTCTTACCGCAGATTTATCCAGATGTTTTCCGATGTTGTTATGGAAATCCCCAAGTCATTTTTTGAAAGGATCCTGGATGAGATCAAGGATGCCAAAGGCGTGAAGTATGACACGGATCTGGATGCCAATGACATGAAGGAGATCATCACAAGATTTAAAGCGGTTTATAAGGACAAGATGGGACAGGACTTCCCACAGGATCCCAAGGCTCAGCTGATGGAAGCCGTAAAGGCTGTTTTCCGTTCCTGGGATAATGAAAGAGCTATTGTATACAGAAGAATGAATGATATTCCCGGAGACTGGGGAACGGCTGTCAATGTACAGGCCATGGTATTTGGTAATATGGGAAATACCTCAGGTACCGGTGTTGCCTTTACCAGAAATCCCTCCACAGGAGCAAAGGGTATTTATGGCGAATACCTGATCAATGCCCAGGGAGAGGACGTGGTTGCCGGCATCAGAACGCCTCAGCCGATCACCAGACTGGAGCAGGATCTTCCGGAGTGCTTTGCACAGTTTATGGAAATTGCAGGAAAGCTGGAAGATCATTACAGAGATATGCAGGATATGGAGTTTACCATAGAAGAAGGAAAGCTGTTCTTCCTTCAGACCAGAAATGGAAAGCGTACCGCACAGGCGGCGTTACAGATCGCCTGTGACCTGGTAGACGAAGGAAAGATCACACCTCAGGAGGCAGTCCTTCGTATTGAAGCGAAGTCCCTGGATCAGCTTCTGCATCCCACCTTTGATCCGGAAGCCTTAAAGGGCGGAACTGTGATCGGACAGGCACTTCCGGCATCTCCGGGTGCTGCAGCAGGTAAGGTTTACTTTACCGCACAGGAAGCAAAGCAGGCTCACGAGGCAGGAGAAAGAGTTGTGCTGGTTCGTCTTGAAACTTCACCTGAGGACATTGAGGGAATGCATGCGGCAGAGGGAATCCTTACTGTGCGCGGCGGTATGACATCCCATGCAGCGGTAGTAGCAAGAGGAATGGGAACCTGCTGTGTATCAGGCTGCGGTGAGATTTCCATTAATGAGGATGATAAGGTATTTGAGCTGGGCGGCAAGGTATATCATGAAGGGGATTACATTTCCCTGGATGGTTCAACCGGAAAGATCTATGACGGCGACATTAAGACAATGGAAGCTTCCATCAGCGGCAATTTTGGAAGAATTATGGGATGGGCGGATTCCTTCAGAAAGCTTAAGGTCCGCACCAATGCAGATACACCGGCAGACGCTGCCAATGCAGTAAAATACGGTGCAGAGGGAATTGGACTTTGCCGTACAGAGCATATGTTCTTCGAGCCTGACAGAATTCCCAAGATCCGTCAGATGATCCTTTCCAGAACGGTTCAGGAAAGAGAAAAGGCATTAAACGATCTGATCCCTTATCAGAAGGGTGACTTTAAGGCGCTCTATGAGGTTATGGAGGGAAGACCGGTAACGATCCGTTTCTTAGATCCCCCGCTTCATGAATTTGTGCCTACCGAAAAGGATGATATTGATGATCTGGCAGTTAAGATGATGATGACGGCAGAGGAGGTTCAGGAGATCTGCGATTCCCTGCACGAGTTCAATCCCATGATGGGGCACAGAGGCTGCCGTCTGGCGGTTACTTATCCCGAAATCGCAAGAATGCAGACCAGAGCGGTAATGGAAGCTGCCATTGAAGTGAAAAACGAAAAGGGATATGACATTGTTCCTGAGATCATGATCCCTCTTGTAGGAGAAAAGAAAGAACTGAAATATGTCAAGGATGTTGTGGTAGAGACAGCAGAAAAGGTAAAGCAGGAAAAGGGTTCTGACATTGCTTACCATATCGGTACCATGATCGAAATCCCGAGGGCAGCTCTGCTTGCAGATGAGATTGCACAGGAGGCAGAATTCTTCTCCTTCGGAACCAATGACCTGACACAGATGACCTTTGGCTTTTCCAGAGATGATGCAGGCAAATTCCTGGGCGACTACTACAAGAAAAAGATCTATGAATCAGATCCTTTTGCAAAGTTAGATCAAAAGGGTGTAGGCCAGCTGATCCAGATGGCAGTGGAAAAGGGCAGGAAGACCAGACCGGACATTAAGCTGGGCATCTGCGGAGAGCACGGCGGAGATCCTTCTTCCGTTGAGTTCTGCCACAAGGTAGGGCTTACCTATGTGTCCTGTTCGCCGTTCCGTGTGCCGATTGCAAGACTGGCAGCAGCGCAGGCGGCGATTGCCAATGCTGGAAAGTAGAAGAGCGTAAATATTTTTACTTCACAACGCTGATTGTTACAAGGGATGATGTGAATGAGTACATGAAATATCATGCTGAGTACACGAAAGCGAACCGATTTAAAGATATTGTTTGCAAAATCTATATATAACTCGAAAGGGAAGCGCAATGCTTCCCTTTCTTATATCTCTCGATTAGGACTAAATCCTTAAAGCTATGGCTTAAAAAGGACTTAGTCCTTTAAATTAAAGAGGAGCCGGATTACTCCGACTCCTCCAAGTATGTGTCCGCAAACACA
>ULOB01037970.1_pt1 | contig 14321 bp, 9 predicted proteins | sample 1952151 | NCBI WGS metagenome assembly ULOB01 (sample SAMEA4835591, study PRJEB28245) | human gut metagenome | biome: gut microbiome; material: fecal sample | place: Denmark | collected 2008
AGGAAGAACTATTTACAGTATAAATCACCGTTGAATAATTTATATGAAAATAGAAAAAAAGTTTTAATTTATAACTGGGTTCCATTTGATAATCCCAACAAGGTTGGCGGAGGAGTTACGATATATTGTAAAAATTTGATTCAGTCGATCATCGATAACCGCCCAGATGTGGATGTTTATTTTTTGAGCTGTGGTTGGGCATATGACATTTCAAAAAAGGAATGTTATGTGCGTAGAATAGACAATATATTTGGAAAACGTTGTAAAACTTATGAGATAGTGAATTCTCCGGTTCCGGCTCCACAGGATATGTTGTTTGGAAATCCATCAGTAGCATTTGAAAATAAAATGTTAAAAAATACTTTTGATGAATTTTTGAAGAAATATGGTGAATTCCAGGTGATTCATTTCAATAATATGGAAGGATTATCATTGGATGTGTTTGACTTGAAAGAAGAGTATCCGAATACAAAGTTTATCTTTTCGCTGCACAATTATGTGCCAATCTGCATGACAGGATTTTATTATAATCGCTATCAGCATGTCAATTGTGTTCCAGAATGTACGGCGGAAGATTGTGATAAATGTATTGATCGGTCACATATGAGGAATTATGCAAACGAAATGTTAGAGCGTGGACGGGTCAATCAGGAAGGGGGATTCGAAAAAGTTGATGAATATGAATGGAGTGATAAATTTGGCTTTGATCGACTGAGTATCAAAAAAGATGCAAAACAATTCATAGAATTTAAGAACAGAGCCGTGGAAGCATTAAATAAAAATATGGACAGTATTTTAGCCGTTTCGCAGCGAGTGTTGGATCTTGCAGTTGAAAATCATATTGAGAAAGAAAAACTGATACTTAGTTACATAGGTACGAGAGTTGCTGAATTCCAGATCGGACATTCAAATTGTGAAATTGGAGATTATTTCAAAATTGGTTATTTGGGTTCCAATCTTGAATATGAAGAAAAAGGATATCCGTTTTTATTGGATGCGTTAGAGGAGATGGATTCGTCATATGCTGCAAAAATCGAATTGGTATTGACAACGACAACTCGTGATAAAGATGCATATATTCAAAAGAAATTAAAAAAGTTCCATAACGTAAAGATTATTCATGGCTATAGCCACGCTGATTTACATAATATTCTTACTGGAGTAAACCTTGGAGTGATACCGGCACTTTGGGAGGATAATTTGCCGCAGGTGGCCATTGAAATGGTGGCATTTGGTGTGCCAATTCTGTCAAGTAGTGCAGGAGGAGCCTCTGAATTAACCCGATCAGACGCATTTCGGTTTAATGTCGGAGACACAGAGGATTTTCTGAAAAAAATATATGCGATTGTTGATCAGGAGGTTTCACTGGATGAGTTCTGGAAAAATCATAGTGGTTTGTGTACGAACCAGGAACATTACGAGCAAATAGAAAAAGTCTATGCTTTAGGCAAGGTGAATAATATTTCTCTTTCTGGAAAAGAAGTGTCGGAGATTTTGGGAGAAAAAGACTTTTTATATCAGCATTTTGTCGAAGATGATGTTGATGTATATAGAAAGGAAATCGAGAGGTTGAGCACGGAACTGGAAGAAGTACGTAAGCAGAGAGATGATTTGGGATGGCGATTAAGTGAAACCCGGAAATCCAAGAGCTATAAATTAGCGATGACAATGACGGCTATTCCTAGAAAGTTGAAGAGATAAGGGAGAAAGGTTTATACATGGAGGAAGTAAGGGAGTATTTAAAAAAAGTAGATGACATTGATACATATATAAATATATTATACAAAATAAAAGATCATGTGATAATTGTACTTTCGGTAAAAGATACGCCAGGCAGTAATATGTCAGAAGAAGTCCTAAATAAAATAAAGGGAATGGGGTTTTCTAACTTTTCCAAGGAATTGTGGAGAATGTATGCAGGGATACTCTATAATGGTGAGCCTGTATTAGATAGTCAATCTAATACAGTAGAAGAAAAAGTAGAGGGGCATATTGAAGTTGGTAATACAAAAATATCTGTATTGAGTGCGGCATGGCGTAATGGTAATAGAACGTCTATTTTGATAAACAATATTGATTATGCATGTAATAGGAGGGGAGTAAATATTGTTGTATATGATACAGCAACAGATGCACCCATTGACTCTATTTTTTATGATTCACACGGGGAAACACCGTTCTTTTCCAGAGATAAAAGAATCCTTGAGAAACAGCGTTGGTTAGAAAATAAACAAGTATATGATGTGTGTGTGGTTGGATTTTGGTATGGAGCCAATTATGGTTCTATTTTAAATGGCTATGCTACATACCGAATTTTAAAAAATCTTGGCAAGAGCGTAATTTTGCTAGGAAAGCCTGATTATGAAACAGATGACATGGAACTCAGAGCGTGGACACATAATATGAAATTTATGAATAGTGTGTATTCTAAAGATGAAATTGTTCCACGAATGAGCTTTGATGATATGAGCTTGATAAATAAACATGCATATACATTTTTAGCAGGATCGGATCAGATTTGGAATTACAGAGTTTCTTTTTCTGGCTGTATGTATTTACCGTTTGTAAAGGAGGAAAAAAGAAGAATAAGCTTTTGTTCTTCTTTTGGAAGTATAAACGATCACGTACCAAATGAAAGACAGAAGTTTGTGTCAGAAGAATTTCATAAATATGATGCTATCTCGGTACGAGAGGAGTTTGGAAAAGAAAATTTAAAAAATAAATATGGTATAGATGCAAAAGTACTGTTAGAACCCGTTTTTGACATTGAAAAAGAGATATACTATGAACTGATAGAACAAGCTACATTTTATGAAAATGAACCATATATAATTGCATATATATTAGATCCGAATGATGAAAAATTAGCGGTTATAAATAAAATTGGATATTGCATGGGATGTAAGGTTATAACAATACCAGACGGATACTATACAATTATAAAGAGTTCATGGGATAAGTATCAAAGAAAAGGCGAGTTCCCAAATGTACAAGTTAATATGGATGTAACAGATTTTCTAAAAGCGTTTTCTGATGCGCAGTTTGTGGTGACAGATAGTTTTCACGGCACCTGTTTTTCTATTATCTTTGAAAAAAAATTTATTTCTGTTTGCAATAATGTGAGGGGAGCAGAGAGATTTGATGATATTCTAGGGCGATTTAATTTGGTAGATCGTCTGGTTTGTGACATTGGAAAGTTTCAATGGAATGATAATTATTTAGATGATATTGATTATGAGTCTATTAATAAGGTAATTGAGCGTGGAAGAAATGAGGCGGTTGAGTGGTTAAGTAAGGCAGTAAATATTAATAAATGTGATTTGTCCGTAAAAAGGACTGTAAATTTCAATGAATGTATAGGTTGTGCAGCATGTGCTAATATTTGTCCGAAGAATGCGATAGAAATGTCAACAGATAAGTATGGATATTATATACCTAAAGTTCTAGCTGAAAAGTGCATTAATTGTGGTGTATGTACAAAAGTATGTCCTACTTTAAGTATTCGGAAAAATTACAATAACGTCCCAAAACTATATGAATTTCAGTCAAAGAATAGAGAAGTATTATATGCGAGTTCGTCGGGAGGTATTTTTGCGACATTGGCGGAAAAGATATTTGATAAAAATGGGGTGATTTATGGTGCAGCATGGGATGACAATTTTTATGTGAAGCATACTAAAATTGAAAGCATCGCTGAAATCGAAAAACTTCAAAAATCTAAATATCTTCAGAGCTTCATTGACGAAAATACATTTAAGGATATAAAAATTTATTTACAAGAGGGAAGACTTGTTATGTTTACCGGATGTCCATGCCAAGTCGCTGGTTTAAGGAATTTTTTGGGCAGGGAATATGAAAATTTAGTATTAGTAGATTTATTGTGTGGAAATGCGCCATCTGCAAAGTTTTTTCAGAAATATTTACAAGATGATGTACATGGAGAAATTGAAAAATATGAGTTCCGATCAAAAGAGCATGGATGGAATAGTGTTTGTGAAAAAATAACTTATAAAACCATGGACAAAGAAATTCGTTATGGTCAAAAGTGTGATGAGTATCAGAGAGTATATCATAATCATACAATGTGTGCTGAACATTGTGAACATTGTAAGTATCAAGTTTTTCCTAGATTGGGAGATATTACAATAGGGGATTTTTGGTGGATAGATAAACATGATAGTTTGATAGACACACAAAAAGGTGTATCGGCAGTACTTATTAATAATGATAAAGGCAATGGATGGTTTAATCGGATTTCGGATTGCGAGGGTATAAAGAAAGAAGCACCACTAGAGTGGTTAAGCGGAAATGGAAATTATAAAGGAAATTGGGCAGGAGCCCAAAGAGATTTATTTTATGAAATGATTTTGAAAAAAGGATTTCATGAAGCAGCGGATTACGCCTTGAAACCGAATCATGGTAATTATAGAAATATTTACGATTGCAATGATACATTACTGCAATATGACAGGGCTTCATATCAATTTGCATATGATTCAAAGTGGTGGGAGCAACATGTTATAGGAGGGTGTTTGACTTTGATTGTAAAACCTGGTGCAAGTAAACCGGGGCGATATGCAGTTATGCAATTAGGCAAAGAGTTAGAAAGAAAATATAGTTATAGATTTTCTGTCAAGTATAAGATTAAATCTGAATCGGATGTAATTAATTTTCATATAAAAGATTCTGGTAGTTCGTTATATCAAATTATATTGAGTGATAACATTAAAGGAAAAAATAATGGATTGGAATGGATAGAAAAGTCTGTTGAATTTGTGCCAAAGTCAAATTTTTATGACGAGTTTATGATTGGGGCATCTCAAGTAAGTGGAAATAATAATTATATTTCATTTGCCTATATCAGTATTGTAAAAATAAGGTGATTAAAAATGTACCAAATGTTTATGATGTTTCTGAGAGAAAGGAGTAAAAAACACAAAAGCTTCGTAAACTAAAAGCTGAAGAAAAATCGGGTTAAGTGACAAACAAACGAAAAACTCCAATATAGGTTACTTAAGGAGGAGAAAATGGCTAAGCAATTTACACATTATGATATATATAGTGATTTCGTGTCCGTCGGATATGGTAGAAGAACGTTTGACGGTACAAGAGGCGGTAGAAGCATTGGATACTCCATCGGTTGAAGAATGGTTATATTATATAAATTTTTAATAAGCCATTTTTGATAACCGTTAATTCTAATGTGAGCGGCTTACAAAGATTTACGACATTGTTGAAGATGATCTTGTGTAATTGCAATTGATTTGATTATTTACGATACGCATGAACAGCAAGATTATTTTCGGAGAATTAAGATGTAAAGCATAGAAAAAATTAGTAACAGTATCACGTAGTGACTTGATGCAACACTTAAGAAGAGGAGAGGTTAAAATGCAGGTACAAAAGATTTTTCTCATTACACCATTAGGAAACAAATACTCAGATGCACGAAAACATGCGGATAGAATGTGGAATGAGGTTTTTGTTCCAGTGTCCGAAAAAATATCTACAAAAGATTTGAAAGTTGAGTTCGAGCGAAGCGACTTGATGGATGAAGGAAGTAATTCAAGAGTAAAGAAAATAATGGAACTAATAAGGGAGTCAAGTGGATGCATAGTGGATTTATATACAATAGGTAATCTGAATGTTATGTATGAAGTTGGTTTGGCTCATTCTCAAGGTAAGCGTGTTTTTTTCCTGAGATCTGATAAGATTGAAGAAAATGAAATACCATCTGACATAAGGTATTATGCAGAATACTATTATACCTACAATCTTGATGTTTTTAGAGGAAATGCATCATCTGATGAAGTTGGTAATATTCAAAAAGAAATTATGGACGTGGCTATTGCAATGGTTTCTTCTAATACAAAGTATACATTATATAGACCATGCTTTTACGAACCAACAAATCTTTATGTAGAGAATTTGTTGGAAGGAATCAATCGCAGAATTACAAATATTGAATCATTAGTAAAGGATTTTGGATCGTCAAGTGAAGATAAAAGGACGTTAGCTCAATATATAATTGGGGAGAACGATGCATTTGATGCGTTGACGGAGGCTGTAAAAAAGTCAAATATTTCTGTTAAAACAACTAGATTCTCTCCATATTCGGTTGTTGGAAGACAGAATGTCTTTTTTAGTGCTATCAATAATTTGATGACTAATGAGGTTACTCCAGATAAAGTGGAGCGTATTATAACCGCAAATAATAATGAAAAATTTGATGAGATTGCCAAATTGATGGTTAATAATGCGGGAAAAGATTTTGATATTTACATTTCAAGAATAGAATATAGTTTTGAAATGGTGGTTATTGATGATGAGATTGTTTTCATACATTTTAGAAAATACAATCAGCAAGAAAAAGAGAAGAGAAATGCTTCGCCTACGCTTATTTCAGCTACATTGCGCATTGAAAAGAGAATTATAGCGAATGAATTTTCAACAATTTTTGACAGTATTAAAAGTAGTAAGAAAGATATGCTTGCAGTGATTCGGTGCAAGGATATTACTACTGAAAATTTGAGTGAAAAAATAAGAAAATATAAACGCCTTTTTGAAGAAGCGGTAAAAGAATATCAAATGTCACAAGGTGTGCTTGAAGATAGTAATATTCCTTTGTCAAAAAATGATAAAGAGTAGTATTGTATAAAAGATTCAAAGGTGATCAATATGGAAAATTCATTACATATATTCAATGCACTGATTCCGCTTCGCTACTATACCTATGATCTGCATAGCGAAAAAAAGACTCGGAATATGTGATGGGAATAAAGCAGGATGTTGATTGGAATGTGGCACGAATGGTGGAGAAACCGATTCCTGAAACCAATCAAATATTCAGAAAAGAGGAGCTTGTTCATATCCATTTGTTTTGTGAAAACGATGCGGAACATGAAGAGATACCGGCGGATTTTTTCAAGGTGGAGATTACAAATATTGTTGCATCGGATCAGGATGAAGCTCGTGTATTTGTGAAACCTTATTTATATAGGATATGTCGGACGTTAAGCTTTTTCCTGAGTCAGAATAATTGCAATAAGCATAGTTATCAGCCTCGGGTGGAGACGGATGTGGAACATGCTGTATGGAAAAGTTCGGTTTATGAACCATTTGAAGAGCTTCTTCAGAAGAAAGATGATTCTGTTGAAACAACCGTGGTAGATGGGAAGAAGTATCAGGTCATTACCATTGAATCAGCACCGATTGTTATGTCTACAAGTTTATATACCAAAATCTACGGAAAAATGCCGACGAATGACTTTTTGTTATATGTGGAATGTGACGATACGGACTTGAATTATATGTTGGATGAGTTTTATCTGGCATTAGGGCAAGAAAACCGATATAGCAAGTTCTTTCATTTATTTTCGATTATTGAATTTGTTGAGAAGCGGGATCGTGTTTGTGGTGCACTAAAACAGACTCTCGGAAATTTGACGGATATCGGAAGAAAAGAGAAGCTGGTTCATATTTTGCATCAGATGGGAATTCGTGATATTAAGAATTGCGGATCAACCATATATGAATATTGATCTTGCTGTTACACAATTGATGTATATTTGTGAGAGGATTATTATCTGGCAAATGAAACCGACACATTAAAAAATGGTTTGGCGTTGGTTAAAATATTAAGAAGGAGAAAATGAAAATGTACGATTATTTAGTAGTAGGATCAGGCTTATTTGGCGCGGTGTTTGCACGCCAGGCAACCGATGCAGGAAAGAAGGTTCTTGTTATTGATAAACGACCAAATGTTGCGGGAAATGTTTACACCGAGAAAGTGGAAGGTATCAATTTTCACAAATATGGTGCACATATTTTCCACACGAACAATACGCAGGTGTGGGAGTATGTGAATCGTTTCGCAACATTTAATCGTTTTACAAATTCACCGGTTGCAAATTACAAAGGCGAGTTGTATTCAATGCCTTTTAACATGTATACGTTTAATAAAATGTGGGGCGTTGTGACACCGGAAGAGGCAGCGGCAAAGATTGAGGAACAGAAAAAAGAGATTACCGGAGAACCACAGAATCTGGAAGAACAGGCAATTTCTTTGGTAGGACGCGATATTTATGAGAAACTTGTAAAAGGTTATACAGAAAAGCAATGGGGACGCGACTGTAAGGAACTTCCGGCGTTCATTATTAAGAGGCTTCCGGTAAGACTTACTTTTGATAACAATTATTTTAATGCATTGTATCAGGGAATACCAATCGGTGGGTATACAAAGCTGGTTGAAAATCTTTTAGAGGGAATTGAAGTTCGTCTGAACGAAGATTATTTGATGGATAAAGAAAAGTGGAATGATTTGGCAGAAAAAATTGTTTATACAGGAGCAATTGATGCATATTTTGATTATTCATTAGGTAATCTGGAGTATCGTTCTGTTCGTTTTGAAAATGAAATACTTGATATGCCGAATTTCCAGGGAAATGCAGCAGTAAATTATACAGATCGAGAGACCCCGTGGACAAGAATCATTGAGCATAAATGGTTTGAGTTTGGAAAAGATGAAAACGGAAATGACATTCCAAAGACAATTATCAGTAAAGAATACTCATCAGAATGGAAACTTGGGGACGAGCCATATTATCCGGTTAATGATGAGAGAAATGGGGAACTTTATAAGAAGTATAAGGGATTAGCTGACAAAGAAGAAAAAGTGATTTTTGGTGGCCGTCTTGGAGAGTACAAATATTATGATATGGATGCTGTTATTGCGAGTGCATTGGAATGTGCAAAGAAGCAGCTGACTTAATATTGGTATTTAAAATAAAACAACCGTTTCATCTTTTCTGATGAAGCGGTTGAAATATTATGAAACATAGGTTTTTAAAGTTCTCCAAATCTGCGTTTGTATTCGGCAATCAAGGCATCTTGATCGGCAAGTTTAGCATTTTGGTCAGCCAGTTCAGCATCTTTTTTGGAACATGCTCTTTTTAATGCGTCACGTTCGTGTATAACTTCAAATAATTCGTCCGTTGGAAGTTTTAGTACAGGTTCTGTCATATGATATACCTCCTGACATAGATTTTTATTGCGATATGAAATTCGAAGCATAGATTTCTGTAGAAGCCATAAAATAAGTTTTTTCTCTCCATCTGTTAGAAATCCATCCGCGACTTCCTGATCTAAGATAAGTATAGTTTCTTGGAAAAAAGAAGTCAATTCTTCTTTGGTTTCTTCTAATGTGTAGGATTATACTTTTACAATCGGAATACGTTATTAATGAGAATTTTAAAAATATAAAGCGCTACCAATTTAAGATTATTAGGACAGGGAAAAAATGAGTTCAGTAAAGAAGAGAGAAGTATGTCTTGCGTTAAATATTTGTACATATCACAGAGAAGATTACATTTATAGAAATCTGGAAATGTTGCAGAACTCATTATTTTTTGATAAAAAATGCAAAGAGTATTATGGGCGATTACACATATTTATCATAGATAATGCGCAGGAATTACAATTGAAAGAGAATGCTTATACGCATCTTGTTTATAATGAAAATACTGGCGGATCGGGCGGTTTTCAAAGAGGAATTGAAGAAATCAGGAAAAACGACCAGACATTTACCCATGTGATTTTTATGGATGATGATGTTGTGTTCGATATAGATACATTCTATATATTATTTGATTTTTTGGGGCAGGTCGATGGTACAGACTGTGAGCGTCCGGTTGCAGGGCGCATGTTTTGCATGGATAAACGGAATATTCAATATACAGCGGCAGAGAAGTGGAATGGAGGAGATATTTCGCATGTGGAATTTATGCGGAATGTGAGCAGTGGATATTGTCCTGGAAAAGTAATTTACGATGCGGATGCTGAATATGGTGGCTGGTGGTTTTGTTGTTTCCCGATGGCGTTTGTGCAGGAGAATGACGTGCTTCCTTTTTTCATTCATTGTGATGATGTGGAATATGGGTTACGGTGTGGCAGAAAGCCAATCATAATCGAAGGTGTACAAGTCTGGCACGAAACATATGACAAAAGAATGACACCATTGATGCAATATTATGATACGAGAAATCCTTTGTTTGTTAATCAGATATATGGATTATTGCCAGAAGCATCACAGATTTTGAAGGCGTGGAAAAATAAAATTACAGAGTATCATGTGAGAGAGGATTGGATTACGGAATACTATGTGATCAGGGCATTGAATGACTTCCTGAAAGGAATGAAATGGCTGAAGCATATTAATTCTGGAAAATATCACAAAAAGCTGGGACGAGCAAAGAGCTGCAGATTAAAAAATGCAGTTTATTGGCGGACGGTGGAATTCAAATTTAGAAGGATTTTTAAGATATGAAAAACGAAATATACAATTTTCTGGTAAACAAACACGCAGGAATATCGCATCGATATCACAAAGTACATGATGGGGCGACAGGCATACAGAAGATCGCCTCCTGGGCATATTTGTTATGGATGAACTTCGCTTTTTATCTGTTGTTTTGCAAATTTTTAGGAAAAGTTCCGGATATGGAAATTTACGAGAAAAAAAGATTACCTGTCAAAGAAAGTGAGTCGGAGTCATATTGTCGTCAATGTCTGTCGGTGGATGCATTTGTGGAGAAAATAAAAGATTATGATGTGATATCGTTTGACATTTTTGATACCCTTATTTTTCGTCCGTTTTCACTGCCGACGGATGTTTTTTACCTGATGGGTGAGAAACTTGGAATGCTGGATTTTAAGAATGTACGTATTTGGGCAGAATGGGATGCCAGAGTGAAGTGTGAGAAAAAAAATGGACATATGGAAGTAAGCTTGCAGGATATATGGGAGAATCTTGCGGAAGATACAGGACTGGACGCAGAGGCTGGTATGCGGATCGAATGCGAGACGGAAGAAAAGCTTTGCTATGCAAATCCATACATGCTTGAAGTGTGGAATAAATTACAGGCATTGGGGAAACGTTTGATCATTGTATCGGATATGTACCTTCCTGGGACTTGTATTGAGACAATTTTGCATAATGCAGGTTATATGGGAGCAGAAAGTATTTATATTTCGAATGAGTATGGGGAAAACAAAGCGGGGGGAGATTTGTTTCAACGGGTGTTGCTGGACTTTTCCGGGTGCTCAATCGTACATATCGGAGATAACCCGCATAGTGATCATAAGATGGCAAAGGAATGCGGCTTGGATATTGTGCCATATCAAAATGTGAACAAGAATATACTTTTATATCGGCCAATGGACATGTCATTAATGATAGGAAGTGCATATCGGGGACTTGTGTCGAATCATTTGTACAATGGATCCGGTTCTTATAGCATAGATTATGAATATGGATATTTGTATGGTGGCTTATTTGTAGTGGGATATTGTCATTATATACATGAATATTATGAACTGCATCATTTGGACAAGTTACTTTTCCTTGCAAGAGATGGGGATACATTGCGGAAAGTATATCAGAAGATGTACCCGGAAGATAAGACAGAGTATGCATACTGGTCCAGAAAAGCTGCAACAAAGCTGATGGCAAATGACGACCGGCATGATTTCTTCCGGCGGTTTATTTATCATAAAGTAAATCAAAAGGTGACAATCGCACAAGCTTTGCATTCGATGGAACTCGATGTGCTGGTACAGCAACTGGATGATTGGCATGAAATCTGGGAACAGTGGGAAAAGGCTCACGAAACAGATAGAAAACAGAAATTTGTTGTGTTGCGGGCAGAAGATGAATTGACGGATAAGAATTCCTATCTGTTGAGACGGTTTATCGAAGCAAAGTGGAATACAGTGATGGCACAATATCAGAATCAGCAGATTGCTGCAATGAAATATTACCAAAAGCTATTAAGTGGATGTACAAACGTAGCGGCAGTTGATATTGGCTGGGCAGGAAGCGGTGCTTTGGCATTGTCTTATCTTGTACAAAGAGTATGGCATATTGATTGTGACGTTACAGGGATTATTGCAGGAACAAATACAATTCATAATGCAGAACCAGACGCATCGGATCCTTTTTTACAGTCAGGAAAGCTGGTAGCCTATCTGTATTCGGGACAAAAAAATCGTGATTTATTCAAAAAACATGATCCAAACAAAGATTATAATGTTTTCTGGGAATTGTTGCTTTCTTCACCGACACCATCTTTTAAAGGATTTTACAATGGAAGCAGAGATATGGATGGAATATATGTTTATCTGAAAGAATTTGATATTACACTTGCGTTTGGGGAATACGATTATAATCAGAAAGGAATCAAGGAAATACAGAAAGGAATTCTTGCATTTGCAGATCAATATTTGTGGCATTTTAAAGAGTACCCATATATGTTAAATATTAGTGGAAGAGATGCTTATGCACCGATGCTTGTGGCGGCAAGTTATCATGAAAGATATTTAAAGATGATAGAAAAGCGATTTGATTTGGAGATAGCGGTTAACTGATAAACCATTTTTTATAGAAATTTTAAGGTAACCTTAATAGTAATATCACACAACAAGTGGTATACTTTTTCAAAAATAGATGGAAGGACAAAGAGAATGAAACAAAGCACCAAATACCTGAAAATACTTTGCAACATGATAGCGGCTATTTTGATTCTTGTGTTCGTGATCTGCATCGTGCCGCGTCTGATCAGTTACTTTATGCCATTTGTGGTTGGCTTTTTACTGGCATTGATTGCAAATCCGGTCGTGAAATTTTTGGAAAAGAAAATAAAAATCAAGCGTAAATACGGAACCGTGATTATGATCGCAGGGGTTATTGCTGTAATCGTACTGATCTGTTATGGAAGCATTTCGCTTCTGGCAACCGGTTTGCGTGGATTTATGGATTATCTTCCGACGATGTATTCCAACGCCGGAACAGAACTTACCGAGGCTGGAAATCAGCTGCAAAGTATTCTTGATAAAATCCCGTTTATCAAAAGCTTTGATGTTGACAGTCTTGGAAATTCACTACATAATATTGTACAAGACTTTCTATCAGGTTCCGGTGGAAACAGTGTTTCCGTTATCGGCGATGTGGCAAAAAGCATACCGGATATACTGGTTGGTGTTATTGTTGGATTGCTTGCTACATACTTTTTTATTGCGGATAATGAGAAACTTTTGAACATGGCAAGCAGTCATGTATCAGATGAGTTTCGTGAAAAGACGACACGTGTATATCGTCAGCTCGTACAGGTAGTCGGTGGATATTTCAAGGCACAGTTTAAGATCATGGGTGTGATTTATGTCATCATCTTTATTGGACTTTTGATCCTGCGTGTTCGCTATGCATGGCTGATTGCATTTGGTATTGCATTTTTAGACATGCTTCCGGTATTTGGAACCGGTACGGTATTGTGTCCGTGGGCAGTGGTTAAATTGTTTTCCGGAAATTATATGATCGCTATCGGTATGCTGATTTTATATGGGATTTCACTTGTCGTACATCAGCTCGTACAGCCGAAACTGATAGGAGATTCTGTCGGAATGGATCCGTTTGCAACACTTTTCTTTATGTACATCGGCTATCAGAGCTGTGGGGTACTTGGAATGATTATTGCCATTCCAATTGGTATGATTCTGATCAACCTGTACAAAGCCGGAGCATTTGACACGTATACATGGTGTATCAAAGAAGTGGTGCATGACTTTAATTCTTTCCGCAGAATCGATAAAAAATAGATAGAAGGAAATAAGGAATGTTAACACAGTTTTCAAGAACAGAATTATTACTTGGCAAGGAAGCCATGGAAAAATTAAAGAATTCCCGTGTCGCTGTATTTGGTGTCGGCGGTGTGGGCGGTTATGTATGCGAGGCACTTGTGCGAAGCGGTGTTGGAGCATTTGATCTGATCGATGATGACAAGGTATGCCTGACCAATCTGAACCGCCAGATTATTGCTACGAGAAAAACCATTGGCAAATACAAGACGGATGTGATGAAGGAGCGGATTTTAGATATCAATCCGGATGCAGATGTCCGCATTCATCAGTGTTTTTTCCTTCCGGAGAATGCAGATGATTTTCCATTTGAGGAATATGATTATATTGTAGATGCGGTAGATACGGTGACGGCAAAGATTGCTCTGGTCATGAAAGCCAAAGAACTGAATGTGCCGATCATCAGCAGTATGGGAGCCGGCAACAAACTGGATGGAAGCCAGTTTAAGGTGGCAGACATTTATAAGACAAAGGTCTGTCCACTGGCAAAAGTAATGCGCCGGGAATTAAAAAAGCGTGGCGTTCGAAAACTGAAGGTCGTATATTCCGAAGAAGTTCCGACACGTCCGATCGAAGATATGTCGATCAGCTGCCGGACGCATTGTATCTGTCCGCCGGGGGCAGCACATAAA
>ULOB01054790.1_pt1 | contig 14240 bp, 21 predicted proteins | sample 1952151 | NCBI WGS metagenome assembly ULOB01 (sample SAMEA4835591, study PRJEB28245) | human gut metagenome | biome: gut microbiome; material: fecal sample | place: Denmark | collected 2008
CGCCAGAGAAGTGGGCAGCTTCAACATTAATATGGATATTATTCTGGGACTTCCGGGAGAGGACGAGGCGGATGTGCAGCGCACCATAGAGGAGATAATTGCCTTGAAACCGGATTCCCTGACTGTCCATTCCCTTGCCATCAAGCGCGCCTCAAAGCTGGCACAGTGGATCCTGGAGAACGGCATTTCTACCATCCGCAACACGGATGCCACCATGGCGATCGCCGCCGAAGGCGCCGCGCAGATGGGGATGCACCCCTACTACCTCTACCGCCAGAAAAACATGTCCGGCAATTTTGAAAATGTGGGCTACGCCACCGAGGGCAACTACGGTATCTACAACATTCTGATCATGGAGGAGAAACAGACGATCGTCGCATTGGGTGCCGGAAGCATCAGCAAGCGCGTCTATCCGGGCGGCAGGATCGAGCGAAGTGAGAATGTCAAGGACGTGGGGCTTTACATGGAGAAAATCGATGAGATGATCGAGCGGAAGCGGAAGCTGTTTGAAGCAGAATAGCTGGATTTTCTATAAAATATTATAGTTACGTCGTCTGCACCGGTGGTTTCATTTTCTGCTTCGGCACATGGGAAAGGTACTTATCAAGCCGCGTTTCTTCTAATGTGGCAACCAATTCCATAAATGGCTGTAAGTCTCCCTCAGTAGCATATTTGTCCAATGCATTATAATAATCCAGCTGGTCTTCTTTTGCCACAGATACCGGTAAGAAACCATTTTTAAGCAACTGGTAGTTCATAAGAAGTCTTGATGTTCTGCCATTACCATCTAAAAAAGGATGAATTCGGACAAATTCCGCATGTGTCCATGCTGCCAGTTCGATTCCGTTTAAGCTGCTTTTTTCTGTCAATTCCATATAAAAGTTCTTAATCTGGGCATACATCTCACTCCCTGCCGGTGGCGTATGGCTGGCATCACTTATCACTACATCTTCCTTACGATAAACGCCGCCTACCAGTATATTTGCCATCAAAAGTGCATGAATGTCCTTTACGATTTTTTCATCCAATGCCACGCCTTCCTTGATACAGTCCTTTACATATTGATACGCTTTCTTGTGATTTATTACCTCATATATTTCTCGCAGGGATTTGCCTCCGATGGCAATCCCGTCCTCCAATACTACTTTGGTTTCCATCAAGGTTAATGTATTACCTTCAATGGCAGTAGAATTGTGCGCAAATTCAATCTCAAAGGCTTTCTCGTAAGAAGCCACTGTCATTTCCGGAAAGGTGTCCCTTGCCGCTTCATATCTCTTCTGTTTTTCCAATACTTCTGATAAATTCAAGATTACTCCTCGCTCCTTAAAATATTTCATTATCATTATATCTGCAACTGATTAGAATGGCAACCGCAATCGCAAGTTTTGTATTCAGTGAAAAAAGAAAGCAAAAACTTTTACTTTTTATTGATAATATTTCGGTATGCCGATATGATAGACAGAGAGGAGAAAGATGCGATGGTAGAAAAGTTGTTAAAATTGGGCCTTTCTATGGAGATGCTGACAGTTACAGCAATACAGAATGCAGAAAGGGAACGTGCCTATGAATATGGACTGCCGGAATATCTGCAACATGATTTAGATGCCTACAAGGAATGCCTGAAAAGTAAGTCTGATTTATTGGATTGCCTGTGGGGAGAACTGTACGGAAGCATTAACACGGCAGAAATCAATGATGGAGCAATGACGCAGTAACATGCAGAATTCTTAAGAAACAAGTATCTTTTCGGAGGAAAACATGACGGGAATAATTGATTTTACATATGAGTGGGAGGAGGGGGGATATGGAAACTTCAACCCAATTAACTTTATCAGAAGAAAGTTTGAATAAAGGAGAGGTCAAATGCGACAAGTGCAATAAGGGTTTTTTTAAACCATTCAATCCTAAATACGCACTTAATCATAGTTTTCAGTGTGATTACTGTGGGGAGCGTTTAATAATAGAACCAAATATAGAAGTACAGTAACCATAGACAGAAGAATATTATGTCCTGTTGGAGAAAAAATAGTCTAGCAGAACAAAAGACAAAGAGCCATTCGCAACCCAAGCCAAAGCTCTTGAAGGGGTCACGAATGACTCTCTATTAGATGTCTTATTGTAAAGGAAATATGACAAAAGGTCAATGATTGCGGAGAAACATTTTGACAGAAACATTTGCTGACGGTACAGCAGGCAATTCTGTGCTGTCTGCTAGATAAAAATATGTTGCGGTAGCGTTGCAGCTTTCGGAGGAGATACAGATGGGAGAAATGATGAAAAGAGCAAAGGCGGAGGATGCCGGCGTGCTTGCCGGGCTTGCAATACAAATGTGGACAGACAGCAGCGTGGAAGAATTGCAGGATGGATTCCGGGAATTGGCAGGGAAAAGAGATGCGGCATGCTTTATAAAATACGTTGACGATCAACCTGTTGGGTTTGCACAGTGTCAGTTGCGGCATGACTATGTGGAAGGAACCGAGAACTCCCCCGTGGGATATCTGGAGGGAATTTTTGTTACCGGGGAATATCGGAAAAAAGGATACGTAGGAGAGAAAGGGCGGTCTAAAGTCCCAGTATTTTCTTCTTTGCGGCGGTAAATTCATCCTCGGTTATAATGCCCTGTTTATAAAGGTCATTGTATTTTCTGATTTCATCCGCGCCGGAATGGGCAGGAGTTACAGGCACACGGCTGGCCTTTGTTTCTGAAATTTTCTCAAAAATGAGCTGGTAGAACTGCTCCGCTTTTTCAGAATCGGAGAGCCAGCTCAGAAGAACAACATTTTCATCCTGCTGTGTGCCTCGTGTGGGGCCATACACCAGGTCAAATTTTGGAGAGCTCGGGTTCGATCCGGGCGTGATAAACTGAAAATATCCACCGTTGATACCGGGCTTTTTATAGCCGATGGAGGTCAGATCGGAATAGAAAAAGGTCTTGTTTCCCTTGGCTCCGGAAAAGAAAGCGTATGTTGTAAGCCCTTTTCTTTCAATTTCAATCCGATCTTCATAAGCAATCATTGTTCCGTTGATACCTTTTAACCGCATCAGTTCCATACAAAATCCTCCCATAGCACCTTACTTGATTTTACCATAAAAGAACGTACTAATACACAGGAAATTTTGCGAAAAGACAGGGAATGGCGGGGGAAGTGCCGGAATATATCCTTGACATCTTTGGAGCGGGTGAGGGAAGTGATCGGAAAGGCAGGGCTTACGGAGTTGGTTTCAAGATTGCCGGAGGGGGAGCACACCTTGCTGTACCATGAGAATGGAGACGGTGTTGCATTGTCGGGCGGTGAGGCGCAGAAGGTGGCAATCGCCGGAGCGTTGTATAAAGATGCGCCCTTTGTGATTCTGGACGAGCCGACGGCGGCGCTTGATCCGGTTGCGGAGGCGGAAATCTATGAAACCTTTGATGTGCCGGTCGGAGAAAAGACGGCGATCTATGTCTCGCACCGGATGAGCAGTTGTAAGTTCTGCGACCTTATTGTGGTTTTGGCGGAGGGTGAGATCGCGGAGGAGGGAGACCATGAGGCACTTCTTCAAAAGGGAGGCATCTATGCCGGTCTTTACCGCACACAGGCACAATACTACAACGAGGGCTGATTGAAAATGTGACCGGGGAATGCTACAATGGCAATGTCCGATGAGAGAGAAACGGACAGGAAGGGTTTTGGAATGGCAATGGAACAGAGAACAATATTATATGGGACGGGAAATCCGGCAAAGCTGGATGCCATGAGAAGGAGGCTGCGCACGCTGGGTGTGGAAGTGACCGGATTGAACGAGATGCGGGAAAAGGGCTATGCGATCCCTGTTGTATCGGAGAACGGAACCACGCCGCTTGAAAATGCGAGACTGAAGGCAAGGGCATATTTTGCGGCGTTTCATATGCCGGTGTTTTCCTGTGATTCCGGGTTGTTCTTTGACAATGTTTCAGAGGAGGATCAGCCGGGCGTGCATGTCCGCACCGTAAACGGAAAGTACCTGACGGATGAGGAAATGGTGGCACACTATACCGGGTTGGTTCATAAGTACGGAAACCTGACGGCACACTATAAGAACGCCATTTGTCTGATTCTGGATGAGCATAGCGAGTACGAGGCGATGGAGCCATCCATGGAGAGTGAGAAATTTATCATAACGGACAAGCCTTACGCAAGAACCAAGAAGGGGTTCCCACTTGACAGCCTGTCCCTCGATATCAAAACCGGAAAATATTATTACGACCTGCCGGAGGAGGCACTGGATCAGGTGGCGGTGGAGGATGGATTTCTACAATTCTTCTCCGGGGTGCTCCGCTGAAGGGTCAAATACATAGACCTGATCCTCGGTTTCTTTTGCCAACCGGCTGGCGCGTTCTTCCATGGCGGCGAGGCTGCGCTTTAGCTTGGGATAGGTGGTTGCATCTTTGTATATAAAGTAAACGGAAACCAGAAACAGGCATGCGGAAAGGATGTTGGAGAAGGTGGTGTTGACGCCCAGAAGCGGAAGCGCCTCGTGCAGCGTAGCACCGCTTCCCATCAGTGTGACGATGGTGCGCAGGTAGGAAAGGTGGGTCCTGTCCGCGGCGAGGCGGCTGTTTGTGAGCGCCAGATCCGTGCGGATCTTGGCAAACTCAGTCCTTTCCATGGCTAAACTGTTCTGGTTGAAGGCAAGCGCATCATCGGCGGCGATGGAATCCGGGATCTTTCTCGGGCTGCCGGAACCGATCTCCGCGTTGATGAGTGCTTTTTCTTTTTTCTCTGTTTTGTTCTGCATATGTTTTCTCCGTTTCCCAAACATCTCTCTCCTCTCATTTTACCGTTTCTTGGACAAAATTACAATCTTAACAGTTTTTTTGTTGTGTGCTATAATAAGCCTCAAGGAAAAGAAGCGGCTGTGAAGCAGGATGCGGAGTGCGATAGTACGGATTCTTATCGTGTATTACAAAAGCGGGAAGGGGCGGAGAAAGAAATGAAGATTTCCACAAAGGGGCGCTACGCGCTGCGCCTGATGATCGATCTGGCAATCAACTGTGACGGGACACCGGTCAGCATCAAGGATATTTCCGCAAGACAGGACATTTCGGACAAGTATCTGGAACAGATTATTTCCACATTGAACAAAGCGGGATTCGTAAAGAGCGTGAGAGGCCCGCAGGGGGGCTATACCCTGACCAGACAACCAAGGGAGTATACGGTGGGGATGATCTTGCGGCTGACGGAGGGAAGCCTTGCGCCGGTTTCCTGTCTGGAGCATGAACCGAATACCTGTGACAGACAGGAGTTCTGTGCCACCCTCAGATTGTGGAAAATGCTGGATGAGGCGATAAAGGGTGTGGTGGACAAAGTCACTCTGGAGGATCTTGTGGCGTGGCAGAGAGAGACGGTTGATAACTACGTGATTTAGAACGAATGGCAACAGACGGGAGGAAACATGAAAAAAATTCTGCTGATCGCAACGGGCGGAACGATTGCCTCTGTCTATACAAGAGAGGGGCTTGCACCCAAAATCGAGGCGGGGGAACTGCTCTCCTATGTGGAGGAGCACAGAGAGTTCTGCCATGTGGATACCGTGCAGCCGTTTGGGCTGGACAGCACCAATATACGGGGAGAACACTGGCTTCGGATTGCGGCATTGATCGAGGAACAATATGAGGCGTATGACGGCTTCGTGGTCTGCCATGGAACGGACACCATGGCGTACACCGCCGCAGCACTCTCTTACCTGATACAGAACAGCAGCAAGCCGGTGGTGGTTACCGGGGCGCAGAAGCCCATTGATCTGCCGGTGACGGATGCCCGTACAAACCTCTTGGACAGTCTGCGCTTTGCGGCGGACGACAGAGCCCATGATGTCAATATTGTGTTTGGCGGAAAGGTGATCGCAGGGACAAGGGCGAAGAAGGAGCGGTCAAAGAGCTACAATGCGTTTTCCAGCATCAACTATCCTGCGATTGCGATGATTCAGGAGGGCAGGATCATTTTTTATGTGGACGACAAGGACAAAAAAACCGGAATGCAGCGGTTCTACCACAAGATCAATGAAAACATTCTGCTGCTCAAACTGATACCGGGGATGGACGCGGCGCTGTTGAACCGGCTCTTTCCTTATTATGACGGCGTGATTATAGAATCCTTTGGCGTAGGCGGTTTCCCGGATTACGGCAAGACCGCGTTCTTTGATGAGATCAAGCATTGGACAGAGGCGGGAAAAGTGATAATGATGGTGACGCAGGTTACCCATGAGGGAAGTGACATGGGGATATATCGTGTGGGGCGGCTGATCAAAGAAAATTTTGACCTGATGGAGGCGTATGATATGACGCTGGAGGCCACGGTTACCAAGGTGATGTGGGCGGTGGCGCAGGCGGAAAGTATGTCGCAATTCAGGGATTTGTTTTACGAAACTGTGAACCACGATCTTTTGTTTGTATAATATCATAGAATCTCCATATGTTGATGAGAGGGTGCAATGTGCATGAAAGTTGGTTACGCCATGCGCTATTGCACCCTTTTCCGTATTGGTATGATATAGAAAATCGGAGGGATAAGATACCATTATGGGCAGGGAGAAAAAGAGCAGCAACGTGGAGATCGGCAGCAGGCTGCGACTTATCAGGGAAAATCTCGGAAAGTCACAGGCAGAGTTCTCTGAGATTCTGGAGATCGGTGACGACCATTACCGAAAGTTGGAGAGCGGAAGCACAGGGCTGACCATCGAAAAGGTTCGTATTTTATATGAAAAGCTGAATATTGATCCGACTTATCTTTTGACAGGCGAGAAACCGGAGGAGTTTGATCTTGATAAATATTTGGTAAACTGCAGCAAGGAGCAGAGGGACAAACTGCTTCGGAGATGTTTGGATTATATAGCCGGCTACATTATGAGATGATGCGGACGGTGAGAGATATACAATGAGGTCACTGATATGTCGAGGGGGGACATTACAGTGACCTTCTTTTATGAGAGGTAGTGTGGGGCAGGTTCAGATGAGTAGCACAAAAGACAGTTTTCAAAAATTTTACAAGCAGACGTACAATCGCCTTTACCGTTACTTAAGGAGGATGGAAGGAGTAGGTGAGTCGGCGGAGGACATCGCGCAGGACACTTTCTGTCTGGCATATAAGCAATGGGACAAACTGAAACAGTATGAAAATCCTATGGGTTGGCTGTATAAAACATCCAACTATGTACTGTGGAATCAGACCAGACGGAAGGAAAACCAGAATATTTCCTATGAGCAAATGACGGAGCAGGAGACGCCGGGTTACACGGATGAGGACTTCGGAAACAAGGAGTGGCGTGTGACAGCGCAAAAGATTTTGGGAGAAGAGGACTGGAATCTTCTTGTGCAGTACATACAGGAATATTCCGTCGCCGAGATTGCAAGGAAGTTTGGAATGACGGAGGAGTATGTGAGAGTGCGGATCAGCAGAATACGCAAACTGTTACGGATGGAGATTGACGGCAAAGGATCGGATAAAAAATGAGCGAGAGAGACACGGAAAACAAACAGGGAATTATGGATGAAAAAGAGCTGCTCAGAGAGGAACTGAAGCAGCGTCTTAAATGGTATCAGGAGAGACAGACGGAGGAGGAAATCGACGAGCAGGAGATCGAAATGATTTTGAATCTTCTGGAAATCATGGATCCGCTGCCTGAGACCGAGGACGAAGAAGAAACGGAGAGAGCTGAGAAGGCGTATGCCCGGTTTGAACAGAATTATCTGCCAAAGGAAAGAAAGCGCGGCATCCTGCGGCGTAATAAGGTTCTGCGCTGTGCGGTACTGACTGCGGCAGCAGTCCTGATCCTGTTTGCCGTTCTCAACATTGGCACCTATGCCTCCGCAGGCGTGGATTTCTTCACGTTCCTGTGGCAGGGCGGAGGCGGCAGGAGCTTTGTTGCAGTAGGAGAAGATGTGGAGGGGATGGACGGTATGGGAACGGACATGACGCTCGACTGCAATGTAAATGAACGACAGGAGTATAAAGCGTGGGAGGAATTGCCCGAAGATATTTTAAGTCAAATTATTGTTCCCACGGAAGTGCCGGAAGGCATGGAACTGGAAAATGTGTATTGTTGGAGCAGCAAATACATCTTTACCATAAAGGCGTACTATACGGATGGGGATTCAAAGAGAAAAATACAAGTATGGATTGAAAAATATGAGGAAGTACCTACATGGCAGAAGTCAACAAATGAGGATTCTGTCTTTGTAAAAGAAAAGGAAATAAACGGGGAGAAATGTTCTTTTTACACTAATGACAAGGACAGTATTGTGTACTTTTTAAGAGGATCTCAATTATATACTGTTTGGGGAAATTGTGATGTAGATGATATGGAAAGTGTGGTTTCATCCATGGATAAATGGTGAAAAACGAAAAAAATAAAATTTTTTTAATTTTTTTGTTACATTTTGCCTCTCTGAACACATTAACTATATAGAGGGTAATAAATGAGGAAGGAGGAAAGCATAAAAAGCCCTCATATTATCAAAGAAGGAGAGGAAGTAATGACAAAAAACTTAAAGAGAAAGCTCTGTATGATTCTTACGGTCATTTTGGCAGTCAGCTTTAATCCGGGCTACGTAGTGGCATCGGACAGCGCAGCAGTGGCGGTGATGAATGTAGAGCAGCAACAGGAACTGACGTTGGATATTTCTGCACAGGGTGTATATGGAGGCAAGAATGACAGTGGAATGTCAATGGCAAGAGCCGTTTCCATGACGAACTGTGCGATCCGCATGACGTATGAAACTTCGAGTCTTTACATGGAATTTGTAACAGGCTGCAATACCGAGGCATCCGAGATAGGGGTCAAGGACATCGAAGTGCAGAAGAAAAAAGGTATCTTCTGGGAGTCATGGGAGACGATTGCTACATCTGCGGGAAACAGTATTATTCGTTCGGACAGCTTTATCGGCAACTGCACCTGCACTACCGTAGTCAAAGGCGAAACATACCGGGTTAAATGCACCCACTACGCATATGTGGGCGGCGTGTATTACTCATTGGAGAATGTCACAGATGGTCATAAATTCAATTAGGGACGAAATGGAACACGGAGAATGCAGAATCGTCCGCGCAAAGTCCATTATGGACGGGATTGCCAGCGCAGGTTATGATGCGCTTTGTGCAATACTGGAGCTGGAGTTTGCGCATGACGGTCAGGTATGGCGGTTTTATGATGTGCCGGAGCATGTGTGGTATGAGTGGAGGAGATCGGAGAAAACAAGCATCTATTTTCATACTTACATTTCGGGAAGATATGTATCAAGACAGATCCGCGCCGGGAGTCGGCAGTAGGAATTCAGCAACAAAATAAAAACGTGAAGGGAAGCTGCGTTACCCGGAAAGGGTACACAGCTTCTTTTTGGCTGTGGGTTGTAGATTGGCTACGGATTGAACAGTAATGTTTGTTGCGGAAGAGGGGAAAATTTGATATAATATGTCAAGCAGACGGAAATAGGGAGCCGGATGCGGTTTCCCATGTGGAACGTGGGAGACAGGGAGATATAAGGGGACAGGACAATGACAAAAAAGATAAATTCAAGGCTGCGGGGGCGCCCCTTGGGGAGCGTTGCCGCCGGGAAAGAGACCGGAAACGGAGGACAGGGACTGGGCGTTGCCTCCTGGAGAGAAGCCGGGAGCAGTACGGCAGGACAGTGGGAAACCGGAATAGCACAGAAACGTGTAGGCAGGATATTGCGGATGCATGCCGCCATCATGTGTGTGTATTTTCTGGTGCTTCTGATTACAGTTGCGGCCACACGGAATGTGGCGGTGCTGTTTATGAGCGTTCCGTACTTCGTGGCGTATGTGCTGTTCTTTTACAGGAGCAGCAGTTGGAGCGTCCGTTTTCGCATAGGGTTGAATTTCGGGCTGACCGTGGTGTTTGTGATCGCATTTGTGGTGGTGTTCGGATGGGACTGTGGTGTGCAGCATTTTATTTTCGTCATGGTTGCACTGGTGGTCGTGATAGGAAACGACTCCATCAAAAAGAAGGCGGGGCAGGTAGCGGTTCTTTTCGCGTTGCGGATGCTTTTGTACGGCTATACGCTGGTAGAGCTGCCGTTGTACCGGATCTCCGAGCTGCAAAGCATCTGTTTTCAGGTGATCAATTCTTGTGCAATTTTTACCGCTTTGTTCTCCTGCCTGATGCTGGAGAAACGGGATGTCTGGATGATGGAGCGGACTGTGGAGGAGAGCGACAGGAGACTGCAGCGGTACAGTGACGAGGATCCGCTGACGGGGCTTATGAACCGCAGAAGCATGATGGCGTATCTGGAGCTTCTGACGGGAGAAGTAAACACGGAACCCCCAAATGGTAATGCAGACCGGGTGAAGCCCGCCAGACTGAGCGTAGCCGTGGGAGATGTGGATCTTTTTTCAAAGGTCAACGACCATTTCGGACATGATTGCGGCGACATTGTGCTGAAGCTTCTGGCATACCAGTTTATACAGTTCATGGAAGGAAAAGGAAAGGTGGCGCGCTGGGGCGGCGAGGAGTTTTTGTTTGTCTTTGACAATGCCTGCGGCGAGGATGCCTACTATTATCTGACAAAGCTGCAGCAGCAGATCCGCACGAAGGATTTTGCGTGGAAGGATGAAGTGATCAATCTGACAATGACATACGGATTGATGGAATACAGTGAAGAGAAAGGAATAGATTATTGTATCGTGGAGGCCGGAAAGAAAATGGAAATGGGTAAGGAATCCGGAAGAAATACAATCATCTATTAGAGGGAGGAACTATGATTTTTAAGTGCAGAAATTGCGGTGGAAATGTGGTTTACAGCCCGGAGCGGCATAAGATGTACTGTCCGTTCTGCGAGGGAGAGGATTGCGAGGAGAAGAACAGTGATGTGCAGACTACCGTGGTCTGCTCCAACTGTGGCGGTGAGCTGCAGATCGGGGAGTTTACCTCCGCGTCACAGTGTCCGTACTGCGACAATTATCTTATTTTTGACGAGCGTGTGACGGGAGCCTATGCGCCCCAGAAGATCCTTCCTTTTGTATTTGGAAAGGAAAGCACCAAGAAGCTGATGCGGGATAAATTCAAATCCTGCGTGTTTGCTCCGGCAGGCTTTTTGTCCGAGGTGAAGTTAAACAGCATGACGGGTATGTATGTGCCGTTCTGGCTTTATGACTACCATGCCCACGGACACTACGACGGCGAGGGAAAGAAGATCAGAACATGGTGCAGCGGAGACCGGGAGTATACGGAAACCAGCGTCTATCACATCGTGAGGGACATGGAGGCTGATTTTGACAAAATGCCGGTGGACGCTTCGGACGCGATGCCGGACACCATCATGGATCTGATGGAGCCGTACAACTATCAGGCATTGGAGAATTTTCAGGAGAAGTATATGTCCGGATTTTTCTCGGAGCGCTACAATGAGGATGCACTTGCCTGTGAGCCGCGCGCGGTGGAAAAGGCAAAGAAGGATGCGGAGAGCATGTTGAAGCAGAGCATCAGCGGCTATTCTGGAATGACAAGCGCAATGAACAATCAGGTTTCCTTATCCAGAACGGATACGAATTATGCGCTGTTCCCGGTGTGGATTTACAATTACAAGTTCAAAAACGAGGACTATCGCTTCCATATCAACGGACAAACCGGAAAGATAATCGGCAAGGTACCCATTTCCAAGGGGAAGGTGTGGGCGTACGGTGCCACCGTGTTCGGCAGTTGTTTTGCAATCTTTATGCTGTTAAGGCAACTGTTGATGATGCTTTAGGGAGGATAGACTGAGATGAAACAATACTTTTCTTATTTTAAAATATTATTTATCATTGTCGGTGTGCTTGCAGTGATCACGGGAGTGGTGGCGCTGACGCATAAGGGTGATGAGTATGTCAGACAGAATTTTGAAGCGCCTACACAGCGCGTGTACGATTACGCGGATAAGCTTACGGATGAAGAGGAAGAGAAGCTGGAGGCGCTGATCGCCAAGCGGGAAAATGAGATTGGCTGTGATCTGGTGATTGTCACCATCAATGAGTCCGTGCTGGAGAAGTACGGCAGAACGGAAAATACCGACAGCAACTGGGAATTTTGCATGACCAGCTATGCGGATGATTTCTACGATCAGAATAATTTCGGTTACGACAAGGTACATGGCGACGGCGCGCTGCTTTTGTATAACTGGTATGACGACGGCGCATACGGCAGCGAGATGGGAACGCATTTTTCCACCTGTGGCAGGGTATATACACATTATACGACAGAGATGGTGGACACCGTTCTGGATGATGTTTACGACAATGTGCATTCGGATGCGTACTATGCATACAAGCTGTTTGTGGAAGATGTGGCAACGGAGATGAACAGTCATGTGAAGCTTCCCGTATTTCCTCTCATTATTGTTGCGCTGATTATTGCGGGCATCTTTGTGGTGACTCATCTGAAATCCAAGGAAGGGGAAAAGACCACAGTTTCCTCCACCTATGTGGAAAACGGCAGTGTGAAGTTCAATGTCAAGAGAGATGAGCTTGTGAATAAATATGTGACCAGCCGTGCGATTCCAAAGAGCAGCAGCAGCGGCGGCAGCTCCGGCTCCGGCGGAGCTGGCGGACACACCAGCAGCGGCGGTGTCAGCCACGGCGGCGGAAGCAGACGGGGTTAGTTCCATAAAAGTGAAAAAAGAATCCTGCTTGCGGGATTCTTTTTTCGTCACGATATAAAAACGGTATAAAAAAGCACCCACATGACGGTATGGGTGCTTTTTATTATCTTATTAACAGTTATGCCATCTTGTTCACGGCAACAGCTAAACGGGATACTTTTCTGGAAGCATTGTTTTTGTGATACACTCCCTTGGAAGCAGCCATATCAATCTCGCTGGTTGCAGCGACTAAAGCAGCCTGAGCAGCAGCCTTGTCACCGGACTCGATTGCAGCGGTTACCTTCTTGATTGCTGTCTTAACGCCGGACTTGATAGCTTTGTTTCTATCAGTTCTGGTTTGTGCTACTAAGATTCTTTTCTTTGCAGATTTGATGTTAGCCAAGATCTACACCTCCCATTTTCTAATTGTGTTTTTTAAGAAAATGTTCCATTAAAGCCAGACACGGACGACCAATGTAAACATACGCATATTATTCTAGTAGAAGCATAAGGAAATGTCAATACATATTTCTCTTTTTTTTGTAAAAAATACAAGAAAAAGGAGAAGGAAAAATGAGTTGTTTTCAGGTGAGAACAGATCTGGCGCTGGAGGCCAGAGAGAGTATTTCGGAGGCAGACGGATCCCTGCACGGCGTCAAGGTGGAGGAAAATTATGACGAGGAGACGGACATCCGTGTGACAAGGGTGGAGATCACCACAAAGAACGGTGCGCGGGCGATGGGAAAACCCATGGGAACCTATGTGACGATCGAGGCCGCGGGGATGTTAGAGCCGGATGAAGGATTTCACAGGGAAGTGTCGGACGTCCTTGCCGGGCAGCTCACCAAGATCATACCCGGGGCGGGGCAGGAGCAGGAAATTCTTGTGGTAGGTCTGGGAAACCGCGATGTGACCCCCGATGCGCTGGGGCCGCATGTGGTGGATAATCTGTGCATCACCCGCCATATTGTGAGGGAGTACGGCAAGGCGGCATATAACAGGGATCGGATGAATCAGGTCAGCAGCATGGAGCCGGGCGTTATGGGAAAGACGGGAATGGAGGCTGCGGAGATCATCAAGGGCGTGGTGGAACAGACTGGCCCGGATGTGATCGTCGCCATAGATGCGCTGGCAGCCCGGACGACAAAGAGACTGAACCGAACCATCCAGATTACGGACACGGGAATCCATCCAGGCTCCGGTGTGGGAAACCACAGGAACGCGCTCACGAAGGAGAGCATGGGGATTCCGGTGATTGCCATAGGCGTTCCCACGGTGGTGGATGCGGCCACCATTGTAATGGATGCATTTGAAAAACTGCTGGACGGAACAGGGGAGGCGGACAAGCGGGAATATCTGGAGGAATGCCGGAATGCGCTTGCAGAGCTGCACAATATGTATGTTGCCAGCAAGGATATCGACGCGGTGATCAAGAGGGTCAGCTACACGGTGTCGGAGGGCATCAACATGGCGCTTTCCTTAGAGTGAGCGCCCGGCAGGCATGATTTTCCGGTTGCAGCATATAATGGGGTAGAGTAGCTGCACGGGACGGAAAAGCTATGAGAAAGCTGGGATGAGAATTGAGAAATTTCAGGGGATTTGGGGATGTTGGCAGACGTCTTGCCGCCTCCTTTGTTCTGCTTATGGC
>ULOB01007497.1_pt1 | contig 13945 bp, 11 predicted proteins | sample 1952151 | NCBI WGS metagenome assembly ULOB01 (sample SAMEA4835591, study PRJEB28245) | human gut metagenome | biome: gut microbiome; material: fecal sample | place: Denmark | collected 2008
TACCTGCCACGTCGCCCACGTTGTCGCCTACGTTATCGGCTATTACTGCGGGATTTCTCGGGTCGTCCTCGGGCAGTCCCAATTCGACTTTTCCCACGAGGTCGGCGGAGATATCGGCGGTTTTGGTAAATATTCCTCCGCCGGCTTTAGCAAACAGGGCAAGGGAGCTCGCTCCGAAGGAAAATCCGAGCAGCATACTTGCGTCGGAAAATATCCAAAAAATCGCGCTCACTCCGATAAGCGACGCTCCGACGACAGCCATACCCATTACGGCTCCGCCTCTGTATCCCGTCATAAACGCCTTTGCCGTCGACGTCTTTGCCGCCTCCGCCGTCTTTTTGTTAGCAATCGTGGCAATCATTATGCCGATTTTTCCCGCTATCGCCGAAAATACTGTACCGCAAATATACGATAGCATCATATAGACGTTGTCAAGCGCATTTGCCTGCCATATGGGCTTGGGCAAAAACAATAAAATGATAATTGCCGCCACCGCCGCAAATATGGCAAGCACGGTATATTCCTTTTTTAAAAAAGTTTTTGCACCGTTTGCGATAAGCTTTGATATTTTTTCAATTGTTTCGTTTTGCGACGGTCGTTTTTTTACCCATACGAAAAACAGGGCGGACAGACCGAACGCCGCTAATGCCACGAGTATGCTGCACAGTAAGGCGATTTGTAGTGCCGTCATAATTTCCTCCTATATCGATATATTCTATTTAAAATTGCGGCGAATAATGCCCTTATAACCTTCAGGGCGAAATAATTTAAATACAGCCATTTAAAATGATATGAACGAAAAATAAAAAAAGTGATAATTTTAAGAACGAAAAAGAGAAGTTTGCGGCTTTTTGTTTCACAATTTTAGAGAGGTGCAAAATAAAGAAAACAAAAAAGGTAAGAAGCTATTAAATTTAATAAGCTAAGGAACTCTTAAATTTAATAGCGGCGTAAGTGATTTATTATCTCGTTAGTGATTTGCTATTTAAAAAGGGCAGGGAAATTATACGGACATAGGCAGAATTATATAAAAACGGGCATTCAATGCCCGTCTATTTTTATTCTTACGCCTTTTAGAGCATATATGGATTTGCTAATTGCTAATTTAAATAGGGATTTATCAGACGCATTTGATAAATTTTTGCGCCTTTAGTTATCCGACTTCAAACCGTCGTCTAAAACCTCGGCGGCCGCATTTTTTGCAGACTTATCTCTTTTTGCCGTCGCCCGTTTTTGTCTGCCTTCCGTCCTTGCTTCTCCGTCCGAATGCGAGTTTTCGGCGTTCGGGGTGTGGATATCGTGCCGTGTGTCCGTTGTTTCGCCCAAGACGGTACCCGCTTCGGTTTCACTGTTGGAATTTAATTCCGCTTCGTTTGAAGCGTTATCTTCGACCGTTTTGTCTGTTTCTTCTTTATTGTTATCTTCGGTCGTATTTTCGTTTTCGGCTTTTTCGCCGTTTATTATGGATTGTCCGTCTTCGACGGATTTTTCCGACGGTTTCTTTTTAAATTTACCTTTTAAAGAAGATATAAACTCTTTAAATTTGTTCGGTTTTTGTTTGTCGTTTTCGGCGTTAAAAGCGATTTGTTCTTCTGTTTGCCTTTGTTCGACATCGGCATCGAGTGCTACTGCCGTTTGTCCACCTGTTATATCTGACGAGACGGACGAGTCGCAGTCCTCAAGCTTTTGAGTATTTTCCTTTTGCGGCTTATTGATTTTAAACTTTTTGAAAAATTTCAGAATGCTTTGATTGATTTTTTGTATTCCGGAAAGCTTTTTATCCGCTTTGGCAATTTCGTCTTCGTAGTTGTCCTCTATCTGACCGTCGATATGGAACGATATTTTTGAAATTATCTTCGGATTCCTCAGTCGAGAGAAAGCGAGCACAAGCAAGGTAAAGAACGGAATATCTATTGCCATTATGACGAGTATGACTCTCCACATATCCCAAGTGACGTTTTTAGGAGTATTGAATATTATGCTCAGTTTAAATACCGTGAAGTCGTCGAACGATATAAACAAGTAAATTCCCACCATGGCGAGGAACAGAAAGACTCTTAGCGGAGTATAGGGGAAGCATACTTTTGCAAGGAAGAGGAAGCTGGCGAACGTTGTCAAAATGAAATACATATCTTTTAATTCGTCGGCTTCGAACTCGATAAACGTGCTTGCTATGACAACGCCCATTACGCTTAGCACAACGGTTAATGCTCCCGGAATCGCATTTGCTAAAACTTTGGATATAAACCGTCCTTTGACTATATCTTTATTTGGCTCGAGAGCCAAAATGAAAGACGGTATACCTATTGTGACGGCGCCGATGACGGTCATGTCCGTAGGTTCAAAGGGAAGACCTCTCGGAATAAGCATAAAAATGAGAGCGAACAAAAAGCTGTATATGGTTTTGACGATATACAGAGCCGCAGAGCGTTCGAGGTTGTTGATGCTTCGTCTGCCCTCCGCAACGACTTTTGGCATAGATGCGAAATTGCTGTCGAGCAAAACGAGGCTTGAAACGTTTTTCGCGGCGTCGCTACCCGAAGCCATGGCAACGGAACAGTCCGCTTCCTTCAGGGCGAGAACGTCGTTTACTCCGTCGCCGGTCATTGCAACGGTATGCTTTTTCTTTCTGAGCGATTTGACGAGTAACAGCTTTTGGTCGGGAGTTACTCTTCCGAATATCGTATATCTTTCCGCCGCATCGATGACTTCTTCGTCGGTGGTGAGGGTGGAAAGGTCGATATAGTTTTCTGCGTCTTCAAGTCCTGCTCTTTTCGCTACCGCCTTGACGGTGACAGGATTATCGCCGGATATGATTTTAATGTTTACGCCTTGTTCTTTAAAAAATTTCAAAGTTTCGGGAGCTTCCGGTCTGATTTTATCCGTGATGAGCACATACCCGAGCAGTTCGGGATTGTGAATTTGTTTGCCTTGCAAGCTTTCGCATTTTGCGAGGGCGAGAACTCTGAAGCCCTCGTTGGCATATTTGTCAAGTTTTTCTTTTTGCTGTTTATCGATGTTTTTAAAGACAAATTCCGCCGCGCCCATGACGTATGAGGCGTCTTTAAAAGTCGCTCCGCTCCATTTTCGCGCAGAAGAAAAAGGTATCACTGACTGCGCCTTTTCTGTGGCTTCGACGTCGGACGTAAATTCGTTTATTGCGTTAGCCGTTGCGTTTTCGTCGTTAATGGAAGATTGAACGTTTTTAAGAATGACTTTAAAATCGTCTTCGTCGATGCCGCCGTGCAAAACTACGCGCATAACCTGCATGCTTCCTTCGGTAATCGTTCCCGTTTTATCGAGGCATAGGGTATCGACGCGGGCGAGAGTTTCGACGCAGTAAAGGTCCTGTGCCAGAGTTTTATGTCGGGATATTCTTATAACGCTTATACAAAATACGGTAGAAGAAAGAGCAACGAGCCCCGACGGTATCATACCGAGCAGTGACCCGACGACAGTCTTTACGACTCCGCTCAGTTTTACATCTTCATATCCCATTATTGCGCCTGCGACAGTGCCAAACTGATTTATTTGCTCTTTAAGGTTCTGTGAAATTTCAGTGCCGTAGTTTAAAAAATATTTCGTAAAGAACAGGGCAAACCCTAAAGGTATTATGACGATTGCCATAAATTTGATTATGGCGTTGAGCGAACGAAGAATTTCAGACGTCGGCTTTTTGAGATATTTTGCTCCAGCCGAAATTTTTGTGGCATAGTTCTCTTTGCCTATATGAATGACTTTAGTGACGGCTTTGCCGCTTATGACGTAGCTACCAGACATAACCTGGTCGCCGACCTTCTTTTGTATGGCATCCGGTTCGCCGGTTATCTGCGATTCGTTAACTTCAATCGAACCGTCGACGAGCACGGCATCGGCACAAATCTGACAGCCTGCGTTAAGGCAGACCAGTTCGTCCCTTACGATGTCTGCCAGGTTTATTTCACATTTCTTGCCGTTTCGTATAGCGGTAACTTTCGGGGCGGAAATAAGAGAAAGTTTGTCTATTGTCTTTTTGGCTTTCAACTCCTGAATAAGTCCGATTAAAGTGTTTATGATAACCAAAATCATAAAACCGAATTGCATATATCCGTTTGCGTTTTGCGGAATGAAAAAGAATAATATGACCGCAAGAACGACAAATAAGATATTAAAGAAAGTAAAGACGTTTTGGCGGATTATCTGCCAAACGGTTTTAGTGCGAATGTTTTGTTCGCCGTTTATTTCTCCCGCAGCTATCTTGGCGTTTATTTCCTCATCGGAAAGACCGACAAGCTGATTGCCGTCGGAATCGAAAATTTCCTGCTCTTCTTCTAAAGCGGCAGTTTGATGAGGGTCTCCCGAAACGATGGATTCGGAAGACATCAATTCGTCTTTTTTTATTTTTTTAGTTTTGTCCGATTTTCTCTTCATTTTCAAACCGATAAAATTTACGGATATCGCTCAAGACGTCCGTCATTTTTTTATTGTTTTATTTAATTATTTTCTTCTTTTAACAATTAAAACTTATATATATAAAAAATATCATATACAAAACAAAATAGCAATTATAATTTAAAAATTGATTTAACTTGTTAATAAATTTTATATATAAAACGAAAAATTTTCCCTTAATAAAATTATTCAAATTCAATTGGTAAGCTTCAAAAATCTATTTTTTATATTTTTCCGTTAACGAAAAGCTGTTTTAACGGAAGCGACGTTTTAATCCGTTTGTTAAATTAAAGGGAATATCTTATTTTCCTTCGCATAAAAATTTAATATGAAAAAAATATATAATAAAAGTGCAATAAAAAATATTTTGCTGGTTTTTTGTCTGTGCGTTTTGCTTGTCGCTTTCACGGCTTTATTTGCAGGGTGTGACGAAACGGCTGAGGCGCAAATCGTTCCTTCGTATTTTGAAAGCGTGCTATATACCGCCGAAGAAGGCGACTATTTTTTAGAGGTCCGCTACGGAGCAGGGGAGAATCCTTTTTTAGCAGACGGTAAAACACAAGACCCGGTGCCGTTTACCACATTTAGACTAAGGCATATAGGCGGAGAGATAGACGGCGACTCCTTTACCGTTTCCGGCAGAGAATACAAAGCGGAAAAAATAAGGGATATGCTTATATTGACGGTAAGGGAAAATCTCGACCTCTCGGAAGTCAAGTTTAACGATACCCTGTTTACGCTTGTAAAAACAGGAGGTATTGACGCAAACGAACTTTTAAGCAAAGGCGTGAAGACGGTGGGCGGCGACGGAGAGATTTATGCTTCATATTCAAAGGACGTTATGCACAGCGGAGAATACAGATATTTTGTCGCGTCCATATCGCAAAATTATATGAAGTGCGTGCTGTTGGATATCGAAAGCGGGGAAATTTTGGCAAGAAGCGAAAGAACGCTTAAAAATTGATTGTTGATTTTTGCTCGGTATATGTTATAATAGCCGAGAGGTTATTATGAACAAAGCCGAATTTATCAGGGAAATAGCCTTCAAGGCGGATTTATCTTTGAAAGACGCGCAAAAGGCGTTCGATTCTATGGTTGAGGTGGTTGCGTCTACTTTGAAAAAGGGAGACAAAATCATTCTTGCGGGGTTCGGCACATTCGAGCTCAGACAAAAAAAAGAAAGATTGGGCGTCAATCCCAAGACGGGAGAGAGAGTTTTGATTAACCCCCAAAACGCTCCCGTTTTGCGTTTTGGCGATATGTTTAAAGACTACTTCAATTAAAGGCTGATTATGGAAACACTAAAGACTACTATGAGGAAAAAAGCGAAAACCGTTTTCGCTAAATTTTCGATGCCTTTTACTTTGGCTTCAAAAGCGGACGAAAAACTTGTTCTGTCCGTATCTTCCATTGACGACGTGCAATTTTTTATCACACAAAAGAACGACGTCGCCGCGGTAAATTTTGCCTTTGACGCACTCGACGGCAACAACGCCGTGCTTATTTTGGAAACGGGTGAAGAAGCGCAAAAGAATATAGGCGTGTATATCGACGATTTTGCCGAAAGCTTCGGCGGTCCCGTTAAAGCGTTTTTGCCGTCCGACCCCGCCATATTCAAGTTTCTGAAAAAGAGGGGCGCAGCTCTTGTCGATTCCGTCGGTATAGCGACTGCGGGGCGTTCGATTGACGAAGCGATTTGCAATATGGAAGTTTTGTTAAAATCAAATATAATAAAAGATTTTATAGGGCAAAACGTGTCTACGATAGCCAGATACGCCCAAAAGATGAACAGGCTTTATAAATCACGTTCGGCAAAAAATCAAAAGAGATTGAGACAGAGTGAAGTTTTCGGAGCTATACCCAAAACCCAAAAGCTTGCCGGCAAAGAAACGCTTGCCTCGCTTGTGTTTTATCTCAGAAAACTGTCGTCCGAGGATATGGTGCAGGGAAGCCGAGGACTTATATCCGTCAGGCACGGCGATAATATGTTTATAACTCCTTACGGCATATCTCCGGATTTTATCGAGGAAAAGGATATCGTAAAGGCTTCGCTTATAAGACGCTGTCCGACAAAGAACGGGCTTAAGTTACATAAATCCGTTTACGAGATAAGAGAGGACGTCGGGGCAATTATAATGGCTCAGCCGATATATGCTTCCGTCAATGCGTCGGCAATGGAAAATCTTGCGGTCAGCGAGAGAATGCAAAACATAATAGGACAAGTTGTGCCGGTAAGCGAATGGGCATTCCCTCTTTCGTCAAGGCAGGCGCAAAACGTAGTAAAGGAATTAAAAAACACAAACGCCGTGTTTATGGGATGCAGCGGAGTTTTAGTCGTGGGGAAGACGCTTCAGGACGCTTTCTGGATTCTTTCCGCATTAGAAGACGAATGTCAAAAAGGCAGAAGCGAGCAAGACTTTTAAGAGTTCTGATATAATCGGGTATAAAAAGATTGCTTTAAAAATTTAATAAACAATCACGGCGAAATAAAATATTTTAAAGTAAAAATTTGAGATATGTTTAAACTAATAAAACCGCAGTGTCTGTTTAAAAACGTCGTGCGTTTTAGTTTTATAAATCCATATAATACGGAGGGAATATGGCAACACCTCATAACAGCGCAAAAAAGGGAGATTTTGCAAAAACCGTTCTTATGCCCGGTGATCCGCTCAGGTCAAAATTTATAGCCGAAAACTTTTTAGAGGACGCCGTTTTGGTCAATAACGTGAGGGGCATGCAGGGATATACCGGCAAATACAAAGGCAAGGCAGTTTCTGTTATGGCGTCGGGTATGGGTATGCCGTCGATGTCGATATACTCTTACGAACTCTTCAGCGTATACGACGTCGATACGATAATACGAGTGGGCAGCGCAGGCGCCGCGTCGCCTTCTTTAAAGCTCAAAGATATAGTGATAGCCGATAGTGCGTATACCGTTTCAAACATAGTTGAACAGCTCGGCTTCGACAAGAGCGAAACGCCCGTCGCCAATCCGGACAAAGTAGCGCTTGCAAAGAAAATTGCCGAAGAAAAGGGATACGATTTTGCTGTGGGAAAGCTTATGTCATCCGACGTATTTTACCGCACCACGGATTTGGAAGAAATGAAACGTCTCGGCGTGCTTGCGGTGGAAATGGAAGCCGCGGCTCTCTTTTTAAACGCCTCTCTTACCGGAAAAAACGCTCTGGCAATTTGCACTATTTCCGATTCTCTCGTCACGGGAGAGTCGCTTTCCGCCTTGGACAGGGAAAGGTCGTTTACTCAGATGATAGAGCTTGCGCTGGAGGTTGCCTGTGACTGATAACGAATTGATTGAAAAGGCTTTTCAAGCTAAAGCTAACAGCTATAGCCCTTATTCCGATTTCGCCGTGGGAGCGGCGCTTCTTGCCGAAAGCGGAAAGGTATACCTTGGGACAAACGTCGAAAATTCAAGTTACGGCGCCACTATATGCGCCGAGCGCTCCGCAATATGTTCGGCTGTGTCTAACGGCGAACGAAAATTTTTGAAAATCGCTGTTATATCGGGAAACGAACTTTGCCCTCCATGCGGAATATGCTTGCAGGTGCTAAGCGAGTTTTGCGACGGTGATTTTGTTATATTGCAGCTTGACAAAGGCGAAATAAAAAGCTTTACCTTAAAAGATTTTCTGCCTAACGCTTTTAAGTTATAGACGATAAAGGCAGAATGAATTTAAAAGCTAAAAAGCGTTTTTTAAAACTTTGCATTTATATTAAAAAAAATCCGCTAAGAGTCGGATTTTTTTATAATCGCAGAAGGCAAGCAAGAGAAAAATTTTAAAACGAAAGAAAATTTTTAAAAATCAAAAAGGTATTGAAATAAGCTTTTGAATATGTTAAGATGATAAAAAGCATCTTAGGAGGCAATTATGGGATTATTTGGTAAGAAGAAAAAAGAGGAAGAAAAGTCAAAGAGCGGCGGAATGGGTTATAAGCCGCCAAAGGTGTTTGAGCCTACGCCCGAACAGCAGGAATGGCTTCAGGAAAACGTTTTCAGGAAATGTAACGCAAAAAAGATTGTCCCTGAAAATTGCGATGAAATAATGACCTACATTCAAACTCATTACGAATATCCGTTAAGACAGCGTTTAAAGAATAAAACAAACGATGAACTTAAATTTATAAACGAACTTATGAGCTCTCTTGCTTATTTTATGGACAGTCAGGACATATTTTAAAAATCGCTTTAAAACGGACGGCATTGCCGTCCGTTTTTTATTGTCGTTTAATTTTTGCTTAAAGCTTTATCGGATATTATTTTTTAGCCGACCACTTAGATTTGCCCTGCAATCAGGAAGCAAAAAATTTTTTATTCAACAATTTTAACAAAAATTTTTCCATTCGATTGACATTGTAAAATTCGCATAATAACATATAAGCGGTTTAAATCGAATAAAATTTAACGGAAGACATTATGAACGGAAAAGTTACAATCATCGGTTGCGGACACGTAGGCTCGTCGCTTGCGTATAGTCTGCTCGCTACCCGGACGGCAAACGAAATAGTACTTATCGATATCGATAAGGAAAAGGCTCTCGGCGAGGCTATGGATATATCTCAGGCGCTCCCGTTTTTGAGTCCTGCCACAATATACGTGGGAGATTATGAGGACGCAAAGGACTCGGATATCGTCATTATCACGTCGGGACTCGGCAGACGTCCCGGTCAGTCGAGAATAGACCTTGCCTCCACCAACGTCGGAATTATGAAGAGCATTATTCCGCAGATAACCAAATATGCTCCCGACGCATTTTACATAATAGTCGCAAACCCCGTCGACGTATTGACCTATCAATTTATAAAGACATCGGGTATTCCCACTCACAAGATAATCGGTTCGGGAACGATTCTCGATTCCGCGAGGCTCAGGACGAAAATTTCCGACCTCTTTTCCGTCAGGCAGGACCAGATTTACGCTCACGTTTTCGGCGAACACGGCGACAACAGTTTTATTCCGTGGTCGATGGCAACGATAAACTCTATACCTATCGCAAGCTACGTTAAAAGTCTTTCCACCCCTTATGCTAAAGAAAACGAATTCAGCAAAGAAAAGGTGGAGGAATACGTCCGCACTTCGGGAGCAGAAATAATAAAGCGCAAGGGAGTGACCGATTACGGTATAGCGGCTTCCGTCACGAGAATTTGCCGCTGTCTGTTTTCGAGAAAGGAAACCATTCTTACCGTTTCCACGCTCATTGACGGCGAATACGGCATAAAGGACGTCGCGCTATCAATAATGAGCGTCGTCGGCTGTGACGGTATAAAGACAAACGTTGCACCTCCGCTCATCGATTCCGAGGTGGAATCTTTAGTCCATGCCGCCGATATGTTAAAAAGCGTCATTAAACAGGTGGAGTGGTAAAGGTACAGCGCACAACAAAGTAGGCAAAAACGTTAAATCTTTAGATTTAAAATTAACCGCAAAGATATACGAATTGTTTAAGTTTTAAAATTTACCGTTTAGATTGAGCGATTCAAAACTTTTGCAAAAAGCGTTTAGTTTTAAGCCTTAATAGCAAATAAAGCGTTATATTTATAGAATTTATAAATAAAAATTTTATTTACCGCCTTTATGGCGGTTTTTTGTTTTTAAACAGAGATTTAAGTAATTTTTGCCATTTGTTAAAAAAAGGTGGAAATATTTTGCAAATACATTATAATGGACTTATGCAAAAGATATATTTCGACAAAAATTTCAGTCCTGCCGCCACGCTCGAATGCGGTCAGGTTTTCCGATATAAAAAAGAGGGGGATTGCTACACGGTGCACGCTCTCGATAAAGAATGTAAAATATACCGTGACGGGGACGGATACTATATGCTGTCCGACGATGAAAAATTTTTCAAAAATTACTTTGATTTTGACGGAAAGTATGATATTATAATTGATAACTTATCATCGGATGAAAATCTCCGCGAAATGGTCGAGTTCGGCAAGGGGATAAGAATTTTAAATCAAAATCCCTTTGAGATGATTATCTCGTTTATCATATCGCAAAACAACAACATTCCGAGGATAAAAACGATTATAGAGCGTCTTTGCGCTTCTTTGGGCAAGGATATGGGAACATATTTTGGTTTTCCCACGTTAGAAGATATGGCGGCTTGCGATGAAGAATTTTATTTCAAGTTGGGCACCGGGTATAGGGCAAATTATCTCGAGTCCGTCTCGAAAGCACTCTTAAACGTCGATTTATCTTCTCTTTTTTCGCTCGATACGGAAAGTCTTAGGACGGAGCTTTTAAAATTAAAAGGGGTCGGCAGAAAAGTCGCAGACTGTATATTGCTTTTCGGATTTCACCGTCTCGACGTTTTTCCCGTCGATACCTGGATAAAGAAAATCTTTTCGGCGAAAATGGGTGATATAAGCGCGGACGAGATGAGCAAAAGGCTTGTCGATAAATACGGCGATAAAAGCGGGCTCGTTCAGCAATACCTTTACTACTACGCGAGGGAAAACAAAATAGACGCAGTTTAGTCGATAAATTGAAAATGGCTCTTGTTCGCAAAAAGCATAGCTTAAGCGGTGGAAAAAAACGTGAGTCGTCTTGCTATAGCGTAAGCCGATTTAAAAAGTTTAAGATAAAAACAAATGCAGCCGAACTTTTAAAAGTAGCTGAGAAGATAAATAACCGAAGGCAAAGCAAAAAATAAAATATAGCCGAACATAAACGAAGAAATATAAATTAAAGCTACAGGATTAAAAATAATCTGAAACATAAAAAACAACCGATTCAAATCGAGGAGTTATAATGGCAAAAAAATACGTTTGTTTAGCGGATATAGAATCAATAAGGGTGCCTTATAGCACCTTTAACGCCGCGCTTAAAGAACTTTCCAAATTCGGAGAAATAGTTTCCTGCAAATTTTACGGTTACAGCGGAAAAAGGACGAGAGACTATGCCGAGTTTATCGAGGAAAACAGTTATGAGGCTCTTTCTCCGCTAAGCGGCAAAAGAAGGGGACAGCTGGATATGCGTCAGGTTATCGATGCGGTAAGCCTTTCGCAGAATCCCAACGTAGACGGTTTCTTCCTCATTTACGGCAACGGAGATTTAACTCCGCTTATAGCTTATCTTAAAGCGTTTAATATCGAGGTCATAGCGGGCGTCGTTGAACCTGACCAGAATTCGGTTTTGTGCAACAAGACCATAATTTTAAAAGTAGAGTAGGAGGCAAACCATGTTTACTGCTAAAAAATATATCGTTTTGGCGGATATCGAAAGCGTAAGAATACCTTACAGCACTTTTGCGAAAGCCTTAAACGAATTATCGAACTACGGAGAGATAGCCGCTTGCAAATTTTACGGTTATTCTTCAAAAAGGTCGAAAGACTACGACGAATTTATCGCCGAAAACAATTTCGACGCACTCAGCTTGCTCCCTAAAAAGAAGAGAGGCAGGCTTGATTTAAGACAGGTTATCGATGCTGTCCGTCTTGCGCAATTCCCCAACATCGACGGATTTTTCCTGCTATACGGAATGGGAGATATAACTCCGCTCATTGCTTACCTTAAGTCATACGGTATGGACGTTATCGCAGGCTGTATAGAACCTGACAAGAACGCCGCGCTTTGCAACAAGGTTATTTTGCTCGGCGGCGAGGAGCCTGTCGTAAAGGACGTTTTAAAGAAAGGATATAAACCCGTAGCTCCGATGAGTCTTGTTTATATCGACAGCGAAAACGAGGTCGTAGACGATAAAGTCATCGAAGACGCTTTAAAGCAAATCGATAACACTGACGTGGCGGAGCCCAAAGCCGACGAAAAGGCGGAAGAGGAAAAGCTCAGACAGCAAGAGATTCAAAAGGCAGAGGACGAAACGATGGCGGCGATTGACAATCTCGTTGCAGAGGCGGAGGCGGAAGCCTTGCAAAATGAAGAGGCTTATACGCCGTCGGCAAGCGAAGAGACGGTTGCAATGAGCGACGTCAAGGCACCCGTTGAGGAAATGAAAGCCGACGGTAAAGAAAATGAAGAACCCAATGCCGAAGATATAAAACCGAATTCTTCTGTGGCAGAGGACGGGATTCAGACAAAATCGGACGACGATTTTGACGAGAGTGAACTAAAGACGGATTTTGACTTCGACGAGGCTCAGAAAGAAGAGCCCGCGGGTGAGGAAAACAAAGATATAGACGATGACGCGCTTATAGAGCAGCTCTATAAACTTTTAGGCGGTCTTGACTAAAAAACAGTTTTGTAAATCAATTTTGCGACACTTTGTGTCAGCGAGGTATGTATATGGCAAAAATCACAATCAGCAAAAACCTTTGCAAAGGCTGCGGTCTTTGTGTTGAAGCTTGTCCTAAAAAGATTATGCAAGTTTCAAAGACAGTATCAAACGATAAAGGATATTTCGTCGCCGAATGCGTCGATATGTCTCAGTGTATCGGTTGCGCATTTTGCGCTACCACGTGCCCCGATTGCGTTATAACGGTGGAGAAATAGGAGGACGTATGGCAGAAAAGAAGTTAATGAAAGGCAACGAAGCAATCGCCGAAGCGGCTATCCGCGGAGGCTGCCGTTTTTATGCAGGTTATCCTATAACTCCTCAAAACGAAATTCCCGAATATATGTCCTGGAGATTAAACGAAGTGGGAGGACACTTCGTTCAGGCGGAATCGGAAATTGCGGCAATCAATATGGTATACGGCTCGGCGGGAGCGGGCGGCAGAGCAATGACAAGCTCGTCAAGCCCCGGCATTAGCCTTAAGCAGGAAGGTATCTCTTACATATGCGGAGCGGAACTTCCCTGCGTTATCGTCAATATGGTTCGTTCAGGACCCGGACTCGGCGGAATTCAGCCCGCTCAATGCGACTATTTCCAGGCGGTCAAGGGCGGCGGACACGGTGACTACCGTATGCTCGTGTATGCTCCGAACTCCGTTCAGGAGTGCGTCAATTTGATGTATGATGCTTTCGACAAGGCGGAAAAATACCGTCTTCCCGTTATGATGCTCGGCGACGGAATGCTCGGTCAGATTATGGAGGCGGTTGAGCTTCCTCCGATGAAAGACCCCAAAACCTTCCCCAAAAAGTCTTGGGCGACAACGGGCGAGGGCATAGGCGAAACAAGACGTATCATAAATTCGCTGTATATCGTTCCCGACGAACTTGAAGCAATGAACAAAAAACTTCAAAAAGTTTACGACGAAATGGCGGCGAACGAAACAATGGTGGAAGAATACAAACTCGACGACGCCGAAATCGTTCTTACCGCATACGGCACCGTCGGAAGAATAGTAAAGAGCAGCGTCGATTTGCTCCGTGAAAAGGGAATAAAGGCAGGACTTATCCGTCCCATAACCGTTTATCCTTTCCCGAAAGACGCGTTCAAGAAAGTCGGTGAAATGGCAAACGTGAAAGAAATCGTCACGGTTGAGCTTTCCACCGGTCAATATATCGAAGACGTCAAACTCTACACCGAATGCCGTAAGCCCGTCAAGTTCTACGGCAGGTCGGGAGGAAACGTTATGTCACCCGAAGACGTCGTCG
>ULOB01016979.1_pt1 | contig 13891 bp, 10 predicted proteins | sample 1952151 | NCBI WGS metagenome assembly ULOB01 (sample SAMEA4835591, study PRJEB28245) | human gut metagenome | biome: gut microbiome; material: fecal sample | place: Denmark | collected 2008
CTTTCGAATTCAACACGCCGCCGCCGATATTGAAAATGATTTCGCGCAACGTCGTGCCGAACGGGACCTCAATCAACCCCGTGTTCGCAACGTGCCCCGTGACGGCAAACGTCTTGGTTCCGGGAGATTTCTGCGTCCCCACCGAACGGTAGTTGTCCGATCCCTTTAAAATAATCATCGGAACGGAAGCCAGCGTTTCAACGTTGTTAATGACCGTCGGGCACCCCCATAACCCCGATTGCGCGGGGAACGGAGGCTTCGGACGCGGCATGCCGCGCAAACCTTCAATCGAAGCCATCAATGCGGTTTCTTCACCGCAAACAAACGCTCCGGCACCTTCCATAACGTGAAGCTTGAACGATTTTCCCGATCCGAAAATATCATCGCCCAAAACGCCCAAAGCTTCCGCATCTGCAATCGCTTTGCGCATGCGCTTGACCGCCAAAGGATATTCCGCACGAACGTAAATATAGCCTTCGTCCGCTCCGATCGCCTTGGCCGCAATCATCATTCCTTCTATGACGGAATGCGGATTGCCTTCCATAACGCTGCGATCCATAAATGCGCCCGGATCGCCTTCGTCAGCGTTGCAGATAACGTATTTCTTGTCGCCTTGGACTTTGCGGGTCAAATCCCACTTCAGCCCCGTCGGGAAACCGCCGCCGCCGCGTCCGCGCAAGCCGGATTCCAAAACGGTCTTGCAAACAACTTCGTCGGTCATTTGCGTATAAGCCTTTTGCGCTCCTTTATAACCGTCATGATATATGTATTCGCGAATGTCTTCCGGATCAACGTGACCGCAGGCTTTCAACACCGTACGACGCTGACGTTTGTAAAACGGAATTTCGTCCGTGCCGCGACACGGCGTCCCGTCATGCGGATCCTTGTACAAAAGGCGTTCGATGACCTGATTGTGTTTCAAGGTCGTATTGACAATCTCGGCCGCGTCCGCCGCCTTGACATGGCAATACAAAATACCGTCCGGTTCTATCGACATCAAAGGACCCATCTGGCAAAACCCCTGACACCCGCTTTTCGACAACAACGTCTTTTCCCGCGCGTCTTCGGCCTTGAGTTCCACGGCGATTTCTATTCCCGCCTTTTGAACTTCCTTTTGCATTTCTTCATATAATTTCAAAGACCCGTTCGCTATGCATCCCGTCCCCGCGCAAATAATCAGGCGGCGCTTGACGGTATCATGCATACGGGCATATTCCTGCGCTACTTTGTCTAAATTCATTTCCGCCATTATTCGTTCTCCGCCTGAATGATGCCGTCAATCAGATTCAATGCCGCTTCGGGCGTCATCTGACCGTGCACTTCATCGTTAATTACCATAACGGGCGCCAATCCGCACGCCCCCAAACAGGACACCGTTTCAACCGTGAACATCATATCGTCCGTCGTCGGCTTGGACTGAGATACCCCCAAACGTTCCCTTAACGCTTTCAATATCGGTTCGGAACCGCGTACATGGCATGCCGTCCCGTCGCACAGACGAATCAGGTACTTGCCCTTCGGCTCTAATGCAAAATGCGCGTAAAACGTCGCTACGCCGTACACGCGACCCGCCGGAATGTTCAATGCCTGCGCAACGTAGTTCATTATTTCCTGCGGCAGATATCGGTATACTTCCTGTATTTCCTGAAGAATCGGTATCAAGTGCGAACTTTGGCGTCCGTACTTGTCCAATATCTCGCCCACTTTTTCAAATTTGCGGGATGAGGACAGCTCTCGCGGAGAAGTCTCGTTCATTCAATTTTCTCCCATTCAAAAAAACAACATAAGTTTCTGATATTTATAAAAACCAGAAATAAAGAATAGTCCTATAAATCTTTTATAGAAGCCCTAAGGGTAAGATAGTATTTGATTAAAATTTTCGTGTCAAACACCGAAATCAAACGCTTTTTCTTTTTTAAATTAAAACATTTCCCATCTTTTTCATAACCCGTTAAAAATAAATAAAACATACTTTGAATTGTTGAATTTTCTTATTCCCGATTTTAAGATACGCCTGTCTTATTTTCATTCGGAGGTTCTATGGCGGGTACCATCATTGTCGTCGGAAACGAAAAAGGCGGAACCGGCAAATCGACTTTGGCCATGCATTTGATCGCATGCTTTTTAAAAGAAGGCAAAAAAGTGTCTTCCGTCGATTTGGACGGAAGGCAGGGCACGTTGACCCACTACATACAAAACAGAGCCGCCTTTGCAGAACGGCACGGAATTGACTTGGATTTGCCCGAACACCTCTCCGTTACGGTGCGTGAAAACGTTTCTCCCGACGAACAAAAAGAAGATGAAAACGCTTTCGCCGAACAAATCGAAACTCTGGCAAAAGACGCCGACGTCGTCGTTATCGATACTCCGGGCGCCGACAATTACCTGTTCAGGTTGGCTCACGTCTATGCGGACATCCTTGTCACCCCCCTGAACGACAGTCTGATTGATTTGGACGTTCTGGCAAAAATCGACCCCGAAACTCTGACCGTCAAATCTCCCGGTCATTATGCTCAAACCGTTTGGCAGGCCAGACAAAAACGAGCCGCCCTCAGAAAAAAAGCCTCGACATGGCTTATCTTGCGCAACCGCCTGATGCACGTTTCCACCCGAAACGAAAAAATCATCAGATCCCTTCTGGACAGCCTGGGGAAACGAATCAGCTTTACTCCCGTCCCCGGATTGGGCGAACGCATCATCTTTCGCGAACTGTTTCTCAAAGGTCTGACTTTGTTGGACGTCGACGATAAAAGAACGCAAATAGAAATGTCCGTTTCTCACGTCGCCGCAAGGCAGGAATTGCGTTCCATCCGTAACGCCGTCAAGCTGAATTCGGAATAATCCCCGCCCGAAAATCCTGATAAAATTAACGTTTCCTTGACAGAAGCCGTCAAATTGCGGATTCTGTGTCTTAATCGGTTTGTTTTTTTAAAGAGGATTGTTATGCATATTAAAAATGTTCCGACCAAACCTTTTGAAGGGCAACGCCCCGGCACTTCGGGACTGCGCAAAAAAGTAAAAGTCTTTGAACAGCGCGATTATTTGGAAAATTTCGTCCAGTCCGTCTTTGACAGCCTTGAAGATTACAAAGGTCAAACGCTGGTTATCGGCGGCGACGGACGCTACTTTAACAGAAAAGCCATCCAAACCATCATTAAAATGGCGGCAGCAAACGGCTTTGGCGAACTTTTGATCGGAAAAGGCGGATTGTTGTCAACTCCTGCCGCTTCGTGCGTCATCAGAAAATACAAAGCGTTCGGCGGTATCATCCTGTCCGCCAGCCATAACCCCGGCGGTCCCGACGCCGATTTCGGCATCAAATACAACATCTCCAACGGCGGCCCTGCTCCCGAAAAAGTCACCGAAGCCATCTACGCGAAAACCTGCACCATCGAGTCTTATAAAATCGCGGACACACCCGATATCGATTTGGATGTTATCGGCGAAAAAGTCTTGGGCGAAACAAAAATCAAAATCATCGACCCCGTCAAAGACTATGCCGAACTGATGGCTAAGCTGTTCGATTTCGATCTGATCCGTCGTCTGTTCCAGTCGGGAAAATTCAAAATGCGTTACGATGCTTTGCACGCCGTAACGGGACCTTATGCAAAATATATTTTTGAAGAAGTCCTGAAAGCCCCCGCGGGAACCGTCGTCAACGGAGACCCCAAAGAAGATTTCGGCGGCGGTCATCCCGACCCGAATCTGGTCTATGCCCATGATTTGGTCAGCCATATGAATGCTCCGGACGCTCCTGATTTCGGAGCGGCATCCGACGGCGACGGCGACAGAAACATGATTCTGGGCAAAAACTTTTACGTCAACCCCAGCGACAGTCTGGCCGTCATTGTGGCTAATTTCTGGCAGGCTCCCGGTTATGACCGCGGATTGACGGGTGTCGCGCGTTCCATGCCGACCAGCCAAGCCGTTGACCGCGTCGCCAAAGGAATGGGCATGAGCTGCTATGAAACGCCGACCGGATGGAAATTCTTCGGGAACCTGATGGACGCCAACAAAGTAACCATCTGCGGCGAAGAAAGTTTCGGCACCGGATCCAACCATATCCGTGAAAAAGACGGATTGTGGGCAATCCTTTATTGGTTGAACATCATTGCCGCGTCGAACCAGTCCGTCGAAGAAATCGTCCGCGCTCACTGGAAAAAATACGGGCGCAACTATTATGCCCGTCATGACTATGAAAACGTCAATGCCGACGTCGCCAATAAAATCATGGACAACATGAGAGAAAAAGCCGAAGAATATGTCGGAAAATTCTTTGGCGAATACGAAATCAAAACTTTTGACGATTTCAAGTATCTCGACCCCGTGGATAAAAGTGAAAGTTCGAGACAGGGCATCCGAGTCTTGTTCACGGACGGCTCCCGCATCGTCTTCCGCCTGTCGGGGACGGGAACACAGGGCGCCACCATCCGCGTGTATCTGGAAAAATACGAACCCAACGTGTCCAAACACGACCTTGACCCCCAAGAAGCGTTGGCAGACTTAATCGCCATTGCCGAAGAAATATCGGGCATCAAGGCTAAAACAGGACGCAAAGCACCGGATGTTATTACCTAGACAACACTTTGCCTTTCCGCCTTCTTTGTTGCGCGGGGGAGACCTGCGCGGCACGGAAGGCGATGTCGTAACGCCTAAAACGGCAAATTTGCTCGGAAAAGCGTTCGGAACCATCCTGAAAAACAAAGGCGAAAATGAAGTTTGTACCGCCTATGACGGCAGGCTTTCTTCGCCCGAATTGTCCGAAGCTTTGATTGACGGATTGATGTCTTGCGGATTAAAAGTCCTGAAAGCAGGATGCGCACCGACGCCGCTGTTATATTTCACGATGCAGGTGACCGGCGTTCGAAACGGCGTTATGGTTACGGGGTCGCACAATCCCAAAGGCTATAACGGATTTAAGCTGTCCGCACAAGGCAGCCCTTTTTGCGGAAACGACCTGATTGAATTGGAAAAAACGGCGCAAAAAGGGAAATTCGCCTGCGGAATCGGTTCGTCGGAAGACGTCGATTTTACCGAACCTTACATTCATCGTCTGTTAAAAGATTTCCGCGAAGGATTGGAGCCCGCCGTCGTTTGGGATTGCGGCAACGGAACGGCGGGAAAAATCATTCCGGAACTGGTCGCAAGCCTGCCCGGACGCCATATCGTCATTAATGCGGAAGTCGACGGTTCCTTTCCGAACCACCACCCCGATCCTGCCGTTTCGGAAAACATGAAGCAATTGCAAAACATTGTCCTGCTGGAAAACGCGGACGCGGGATTTGCTTTTGACGGAGACGGCGACCGTTTGGGCGCGGTGGATTCTTCGGGACGCATTTTGTCGGGCGATATCCTGCTTTGCCTGTTTGCCGAACAGGTTCTGCGTTTCAATCCGAAAGCCGTCATCATTGCCGATGTCAAGACAGGGAAAAATTTTTCGGAAAACATCCGCCGAATGGGCGGTTGCCCCGTCATATGGAAAACGGGGCATTCTTTCATCAAAAAGAAAATGAAAGAAACAAACGCAAAACTGGCAGGCGAAATGAGCGGACATTTCTTTTTTGCCGACCGTTATTACGGATATGACGATGCTTTTTATGCCGCCGTACGCCTGTTGGACGTCATATCCAACGGCTATGAAGAAAATTTGGGACAACGCGCGGAAAAATATATGCAGACATTTCGATTGCCCGAAATCGCTTTTGAGTGCCCGGATAGAAAAAAAGCGGACGTTATGAAAAAAATCAAGCATCGGGTAAAAGAAAAGGGATTGAACCTTGAAGAAACGGACGGTTTGTGCCTGTCGTATGCGGACGGTTCCCGTATTTTAATCCGCGCCTCCAACACGATGCCTCAGATCGTGGCGCTGTGCGAAGCCGACACGCCCGAAGGATTGGAAGACGCCAGAAAAAACCTTTTTGATTTATTGCCCGAAGAAATAAAAAGTTGAAAACTAAAAAAAATAATTTTATTTTTACGATTCCAAAAATTTAAAATAGAGAGGGTACTATGTCTATATTTACAAATTTCTTTTGCAACTTAATTAATATGATACCCCCCCCCCTATAAACAACTTCAAAAAGAATCTATAAACAAAAATTTTTTTATTTCACGTTTTTTCTCCCTTTCGTTCTCCCTATTCCTTATTTGGAAAAATGTTCAAAAAACGGATTCCAGTTTACTTCAAGCTTTTATTTTGTCATTTTGCATCATTTATATGTCTCTTTTTTTTCGTTTCGTTTTTTTTTCGTCTTTCAGCTTAGCTCTAAATCTAATAAATATTCTGTCTATCCATGTTTTTCGAACATTTAGACGACCTTTTTCCGAAGTGGCTGATTTAGTTTTATCTGTCACATCAGAAACCAATTTTTTAGAAGTTTTATCATATGTAAAATTTTTAAAAAATGGTGAGTTTTCCTTTATAGCTATTTCAATTATTTCTTTATTACCCGCCTATTTTTACAATTCTTTCAAAAATAATTTCTATAAAAATTTATTTATATCTTTTTTATTTTTAGTTTCATTAACTCCGACTTTTATTTTCCCAACTTTATATTGGTTAAAACAGAATATTTCTGTAGATGAAGAATTAATGAAAAAACAGAAAAAAAAGCATTATTTTTTTTCTTATTCTTCTAAAAATTCTCCTCAAAACGTATTGTTCGTCATCGGCGAAAGTCACCGTTTCGATGAATTTAAAATATTTTTTGAAAAAAAACTTTTTAAGAATTTAATACTCTTTAAAAATTACATATCTGTACAACACCATACGACTCCTGCTCTAAAAAGTTTATTATCCAGAAAAAAATTGTTTCATAGCGGTTTGGGATTTTACGAAAAATCGCTTCTTTCTCTTTTTCGAGAAGCCGGATACAAAACTTATTTTTTTTCATATCTGGACAAAGAAGATTCTTCTCAATCCGACTTTTCCACGGAAGCCGATATCTTCGTCAATTACGCAAAGGGGAAACGACCTGACGACATTTATGTGCTTCCTTTTTTAAAAGAGCTATTATTAAAAAAAGAAAAAAAATTCATAGTCGTCAAAATGATCGGAACGCATTTCAATTTTGAAGACAGGTACCCATCAGGTTACGATTTTCTAAAACCTTCTTTTAAATCTGAAAAACTGACACCGACTATTGAGAATAAAATAGCGCTAAACAACACATACAAAAACGCCATGGCATATTCTGTAAGTATCATTCACAAAATGATCGAAACCGTACATTCTTCTCCATATAGTACTTTGATGTCCTTTTCTTCAGATCATGGAATTTGCATATATGATAATCAGCTTTATGTTTTACCTGACTGCAAAAACGCTTTCCATATTCCTTGGTTTCTTACCTTTAATGCCTCGTATAAAAAACAAATAGACGTTGAAAAATTTAACCGTGTTCGTAAACGTAAAAATATGCCTTTAACAGCTGAGTTCGTTTTTGAAACGATCGTATCTTTATCAAATATTGAATACCCGTCCCGCCAAAAAGAATTTGATATTACGACAGAAAAAATTTTGTTTCCCCAAAACAGAAAAGTAAAATCTCTTCCTGTTCGTCCGACATCGTATGACAATCTTTAACGGCGTTTTTTCTTTTTGCCCCAATCAACAATCGCTTTTTTGATAACGGACTTTTTGTGTTCGTGCGACAGGCTGTCCGAAATGTTTGCAATCGAATCCAATTCTTCGGACAATCGGCGCGCCTCTATCCTGATGCGTCGGTACTCTTCCGCCGACCCGGGAGAAAAATTCGGCACTTCTTCCGAAAATAAAGAAGACGGCTCGGCAGACTTTTCTGCCTTGGACTTGCTCAATTCCCTAAATCCGAAATCAAGCAAACGAAACATATGACGATCCCGTTCGCGCACCGAATTGCGCCCTAAAATCACTCCGATCAGCCGTTTGCCGTTCCGTTTCGCAGACCCGACAACATGATACCCCGACGCATCAACGTAACCCGTCTTCAACCCGTCTCCGCCCTTGTAAAAGCGCGCAACTAAATTGTGGTTCCCGTAATAACGACGACCGTAGCGAAATCCGCGCACCGAAAAAAGTTTGTAATATTCGGGAAAATGCTCGATCAAAGCCTTGGACAAGACCACCATGTCCTGCGCCGTCGTTACCTGATCTTTGTGATGCAGACCCGACGCATTCTTAAAACGCGTGTTTTTCATGCCCAATTCCCTGGCAACTCTGGTCATTTTATCCGCAAACTGTTCTTCGGATCCCGCCAAAGCCTCTGCTACGACGACGGCCGCATCGTTCGCCGATTTCGATATCATCGCAAAAATCGCATTTTCAACCGATATCGTCGTTCCCGCCTTCAACCCCATGCGGGATCGCGGTTGACGCGCGGCTTTTCTTGAAACGGGCAACAGCTGATCCATCTTGATTTCCCCGCGTTCCAATGCGTCAAACGCCATATACAGCGTCATCATCTTTGTCAGTGACGCGGGGTAGCGTTTGTCCGTCGCGTTTTCGGAAACCAATACCCGACCGCTGTCCGATTCAACCAGCAACGACGACGTACGGTCATAATACGCCCGTGCCGAATGCGAAACGCTCAGCATCAAAGAAAAAGCGCATATGATTGCAATCCGTTTCAAACAACAGCCCTTTCCGTGACGTTTTGCTTAAAATAGCCTCTTTTTAAAGTTTTTAAAAGCGATTTGGGCTTGCACCCCGACGCGTTGACGCCTTACATTATATGAAATCCATTTAAACAAAGGGTAAATGCCATGGCAAAACGGCAAAAAAACGAAAACGAAATCCAAACGGAAGGCGGCGTTGCCACAAAACCGAAACCTAAATTAAAACGCCCGCCCATGTATCGCGTGATTATCTTAAACGACGATTTCACGCCGATGGACTTTGTCGTCGCCGTTTTGCAAAGCGTCTTTGACAAAGACAAAACCGAAGCAACGGAAATCATGCTGCAGGTTCACAGGACGGGCATCGGCGTATGCGGCATTTATCCCTTTGAAATCGCCGAAACAAAAGCCGCTCAGGTCATCGATATGGCGCAAAGAAGCATGCACCCGCTTCAGTGCCGCGTAGAAAAGGTCTAAAAATATGCTCTCGCCGACTTTGGAAGCCACTTTACAGTCCGCCGTCGCCATCGCGTCGGAATACAGGCACGAATTCGTTACGCTGGAACACCTGCTGTTGGCGATGACGGATGACGAAGACGCTTTGGAATTGTTCCGTCACGCCCGCATTAAAACCGAAAAGCTGGAACAGGACGTCGAAAAATATATCGCGGAAGAAATGGATTACCTGATCCAAAAAACGCCCAAAGACCCCAAGCCGACCATAGCATTCCAACGCGTTCTGCAACGCGCCGCCATTCAGGTTCAGTCCAGCGGCAGAGACATCGTAACGTCCGAACATTTGATTATTGCCATGTTCGCCGAAACCGATTCTTATGCACTGTATTTTTTGAAAAAGGCGGGGCTGACAAAACTGGACGCCATGAGCTACGTCAGCCACGGAAAACGCAAACACGTTTCAGGCACGATGGAAGACGAAGATTCCGAGCTGAAAGAAGGCGAAGAAGCTTTAGAAGCTTATTGCCTGAACCTGAACGAAAAAGCCGAAAGCGGCAAAATCGACCCGTTAATCGGGCGCGAAAACGAAATTGAACGCACCATCCAAATCCTGTGCCGGCGCACAAAAAACAACCCGCTTTACATCGGAGAGCCGGGTGTCGGAAAGACCGCCGTCGCCGAAGGATTGGCATTGAAAATCACAAAGAAAGACGTTCCCGACGCTTTAAAAAACGCCGTCATCTACCAACTGGATTTGGGGGCTTTGCTGGCGGGAACCAGATACAGAGGGGATTTCGAAGAACGCTTGAAAGAAGTCTTGTCCCAGCTGGAAAACGACCCGAATGCCATTTTGTTCATTGACGAAATTCATACAATCATCGGTGCCGGAGCCACATCGGGCGGATCGATGGATGCGTCAAACCTTTTAAAGCCGGCGTTAAGCTCGGGGACTTTGCGCTGCATCGGATCAACGACCTATAAAGAATTCAGAAACCATCTGGAAAAAGATCGCGCTTTCTTACGGCGGTTCCAAAAAATCGACATCAACGAACCTTCGCCCGAAGAAACCGTCTCCATCTTAAAAGGTTTAAAATCCTACTACGAAAAATATCACGGCGTCGTCTATACCGCCGAAGCGTTAAAAGCCGCCGTCGATTTGTCTCAGCGCTACCTGCACGACAGGAAACTGCCCGACAAAGCCATTGACGTCATGGACGAAGCCGGTGCCGCAAGAGCTTTGGTTTCGGGGAAAAAGAAAAAACAAATCACCGCGAAAGACATCGAAAGCGTCGTTTCCAAAATCGCGAACATTCCTTCCCAAACCATTTCCGCCGACGACAGAAGCGCACTGAAGAATCTGGACAGAGACTTGAAACTGACCGTCTTCGGACAAAACAAAGCCATTGATGCGTTGTGCGATTCCATCAAAATGTCCCGCGCGGGATTGCGCGAACCCGGAAAGCCTATCGGTTCGTACCTGTTTTCGGGACCGACCGGCGTCGGGAAAACCGAAGTCGCCAGACAACTTGCAAAAAGTTTGGGCATTGAACTGTTGCGCTTTGATATGTCCGAATACATGGAAAAACATTCGGTATCCCGTCTGATCGGCACGCCGCCGGGATACGTCGGGTTTGATCAGGGAGGATTGCTGACCGATGCGGTTGATAAGCATCCTTATGCCGTTTTGTTGCTTGACGAAATCGAAAAAGCCCATCCCGACTTGTTTAACATTTTGCTGCAAGTCATGGATTACGGCCGTCTGACGGATTCCAACGGCAAACAAATCGATTTTTCAAACATCATTTTGATTATGACCACGAATGCGGGGGCGGCAGACCTTTCGAAACCCGCCATGGGTTTTGCAAGACAAAGCCGCGAAGGCGACGACAAGGAAGCCATTGAACGTCTTTTCACGCCGGAATTCAGAAACCGTCTGGACGCCGTCATTGCGTTTTCCAGATTGGATACGGAAATCGTGCGCCGCGTCGTCGACAAATTTCTGGCGCAGCTGGAAACAAAGCTGGCGGAAAAGAAAATATTGCTGGAAACGACGTATTCGGCAAAAGAATGGATCGTCAAAAAAGGCCATGACGATAAAAACGGTGCGCGCCCGTTGGCAAGAATCATTCAGGAATACGTTAAAAAGCCTTTGGCCGAAGAAATTTTGTTCGGGAAACTGGTAAAAGGCGGGAAAGTCCGCTTAACCGCCAAGAATGACAAGCTTTTGGTTATTTGTACGCCTCTGCAACGCGAAAAGAAATCCGATCAGGAAGAAGAACTGACGCTTTTGTAAAGGCGAATCGGGATTTATCCTTGAAAAAAAGCGGGGGATTTGCCCCGCTTTTTTGTTTGAAGGCAAAAACTTTTCCTTTCGGAAGCCTTGGAAACGCTTTGTATTTGTTTTATTTATTTTTTATCTGGTCTTTTGACACCCGCCCAGATATAAAAGAGTCCCGTTAGGTCAAAAACCATAACGGAGACAATATCGTGAGCCAATTCGATGTAACCGCTATCGGCGTTGCTTTTGTGGACGTCGTCGCAAACGTCACGGAAGATTTTCTTAAAAAATATCAGCTGACCAAAGGTCAGGGCAACGTTCTGCCGGTATCCGTCCTGCGCGACATTCGCCGCGAATTGGAAGATTCCAGAGTCATTCCCGGAGGAACCGCCGCAAACGCCATTGCGGGGATTGCTTCTTTGGGCGGGAAAGCCGCTTTTATCGGAAAAGCCTGCAACGACACCATGGGCGAAAAGTTCAAAGAAGCTTTTGATAAGGCGGGGGTCAAATCTTGCGTCCCTCTGGAACAGTATGACCGCGATATTGACAAAGCCACCGCACGCTGTTTGGTTATGGTAACGCCCGATCACGACCGCACGTTTGCTTTTAATATGGGCGTTTGCGAAGAATTAGACCTCAAAGACATTGACATTGACACCATTTTAAATTCTTCCGTCCTGTTCATCGAAGGACAAATGCTGGTTTCCCGCCGCGCCCGCGAAGCCGTCATGCTGGCGTTAAATACGGCAAAAGAAAATAACATCAAAGTCGCGTTTAACATGCATGACTTGAACTTCCGCGCCGTTGCCGTTCAGGAAGTCATCGAAACCATCAGAACGCGCGCCGATATTCTGATCGGAAACGAACGCGAAATCCGCGGATGTTTCGAAATTGACCAAAGCGTAACGGATTTAAACGAGTTTTTGCGCATTTTGCATGAACGCGGTCAAATATTGGCAATGACTCGCGGTTCAAGAGGCGCTTGCATCTTTTCTCACGAAGGCATTGACACCATTGCGTCGGAAAACAGAGACGCCGTCATTGACAGCACGGGTGCCGGCGATGCTTTTGCTTCGGGATTTTTGTACGGCATTTCTCAAAATATCAGCCTGCCCGCTTCGGGAAAGCTGGCCGCATTGACGGCGGCGGAAATCTTAAAGCATTGGGGGGGACGTCCCGAAACTTCTTTGGCGGATAAATTTAAAGATTATCTGGCCAACGTAAAACCCTGAATTTTTCTGTTTTTTAAAAAAGGGCTTTTTTCAAAAAGCCCTTTTATTTAAGCAAAACTCTTCTATTTAAAGAGTTTTTCGGCTACAATACCCACATTGATTTTCTGGCGGCACGGAGTCTAAAAATGCACTGGAACCAAACAAAATTAAAAGGATGGGGGCGTACTTGCCGGGCAGTCTGCCAGGTATGCCGCCCCGAACGTACCGAAGACGTCGCTAAATATCTGGAACAGGTCGGCAAAAACGGCATTATCGCCCGAGGGCTGGGACACAGCTACGGCGATCAGGCCATCAATGACGACGGCGCCGTTATGGTATTCCGACGCATGGATCGTATCCGTTCCTTTAACGAAGAAACGGGCGAATTGGTCTGCGAACCGGGAGTGACGTTGCATACCGTGACCGAACTGTTTTCTTCCCGCGGCTTTATGGCTCCGGTTACGACGGGGTCGGGATATCATACGTTAGGCGCCGCAGTCGCTTCCGATATGTTCGGCACCAATGCCCATAAAAGAGGTTCCATCGCCAAAGCCGTCAATTGGATCGACGTTACGCTGGCAAACGGGGAAACCGTGCGCGCCGACGCAGAACATAATCCGGATTTGTTTTCGGCGACCAAAGGCGGCATGGGACTGACCGGCTTTATTTCGCTGATTTCCCTGACATTACCCAAACGTCCGGCTCCGAACGTCATTGTGCGCAAAGAACGGTGCCCCGATTTGGATACGTTGCTGGAACACTTTGACAACGCTAAAAAAAGCGCCGATCTGTGCTATGCGTGGATCGACACCCTCGCCAAAGGAAACGCCATCGGACGCGGCATCCTTACCACGGCACAATTTACGGACGATACGGCAAAACCGCCTTTGTTCAAAATGCCTAAAATCAAATTGCCGTTCTATTTGCCGAACTTTATCGTCAATACGTTTTCAAGTTCGATGATTAACGATATTTTCTACCGTTTCTTTGCCGCACCCGCCGAAAAAATCATCCCTTACGAACAGTTCATCTATCCCAAGGATTTGTTCCTGGGATGGGAAAAAACACGCGGACGGCGCGGCTTTTATCAATTCCGTTTCGCCTTTTCCGAAGCCGAAGGTCCGCAGGCTATCCGAAGAATATTAACCGAAGTCAGCAGGACCCGCGTCGGTTCCTTTATGGCAACTTTGATGCCTATGAAAGAAGAAAGCTCGGCTGATCTGTCTTTCCCCATGAAAGGATATTGTCTGTCGCTTGACTTTATTCGCCGCCACGGCATTGAAGAATTCCTTATTCATTTGGAAACCATCGCCGCAGAACACCGCGGCAGGATTTCTTTGCAAAACGACGC
>ULOB01027680.1_pt1 | contig 13662 bp, 9 predicted proteins | sample 1952151 | NCBI WGS metagenome assembly ULOB01 (sample SAMEA4835591, study PRJEB28245) | human gut metagenome | biome: gut microbiome; material: fecal sample | place: Denmark | collected 2008
AGATAGTCCTCCACATCCTGAGCGGAGCGGAAGGTATAGTCGGAAAAAAGGATGGGAAGGCCGGACTGCATGCCGGAGGAAGGAGAAAGGGGTTCCGGGTAATAGGCAAAGCGGCTCCCTTTCTCCTGCAGGGCAAGGTAGCGGGTCAAAAGGTCATAGGTATAAGCGTCCTCCGCAGATAAATGATCCGGGGAAATACCGGAAAGGAGGTCTGCTAAAGAGCTTGTTTCATCAGAAGAGGAGGCTTCGTCTGCCTGGTAGCAGGGAAGGCAGGGATCACAGGAAATGCCATAGTCCTCCGGATAAGCAAGGGTATAATGGAGACTTAAGGTATCGCCTGAAAGCTCTGAAAGGCAAAGGTCGCTGCATAGCTTATGAAAGGCCCGGCTGTCTTTGCCTAAAAGGAAAAACACAACGAAAACCACCGAAAGAAGGAAAACCGGCAAAAGGATATAAATCAAATGTTTAAAATGTTTGGAAGCAAAGGAAAACAAGGAAAAACCTCACCAGCATACTTTGCGTAATTATATGACCTGCGGAAAAGAAAAAGTACCGGGGAAAATAGCAATATATGAAAAGGATTTAGCAGGATTACTGTATAGACGCTCACTTTTAAGTATGATAAAATATGAAGCAGTAGAAGGAAAGCGCCGGAGGCGCTTTTCATAAACGGGAAAAAATGCAAATGGAGGTAACTATGAACAATCTGGAGCTTAAAAAAACTGCCAATCAGGTGCGAAAGGGCATCGTATCGGCAGTTCACAGTGCAAAGGCAGGACATCCGGGCGGTTCCCTGTCAGCAGCAGACATTTTTACATATCTTTATTTTGAAGAGATGAACATTGATCCTAAAAACCCCAAGATGGAAAACAGGGATCGTTTTGTACTTTCCAAGGGGCATACTGCACCGGGACTTTATTCCGCCCTGGCAAACAGAGGATATTTTCCGGTAGAAGACCTGCTGACGTTAAGAAAGCTCGGCTCTTACCTTCAGGGACATCCCTGCATGCAGCATATTCCCGGAGTGGACATGTCCAGCGGTTCCCTGGGTCAGGGAATTTCTGCAGCAGTGGGCATGGCCTTAGCCGGCAAAATGGATCAGAAGGATTACCGGGTATATACCCTTTTAGGCGACGGCGAGATCCAGGAGGGACAGGTATGGGAGGCTTCCATGTTTGCGGGACACAGAAAGCTGGACAACCTGGTAGTCATTGTGGACAATAACGGTCTGCAGATCGACGGACCAGTAGCAGATGTCTGCTCTCCTTATCCCATTGATAAGAAATTTGAAGCATTTAACTTCCATGTAATCAACGTAGATGCACATGATTTTGATGCACTCCGCGCTGCTTTTCAGGAAGCAAGACAGACCAAGGGCATGCCTACGGCAATCATTGCGCACAGCGTAAAGGGAAAGGGTGTTTCCTTTATGGAGAACAATGTAAGCTGGCATGGAACTGCACCGAATGATGAGCAGTATGCAGTAGCAATGGCTGATCTTGAAAAAATCGATGAAGAGCTGTTAAAGGAGGAAGCATAATGGCAGATAATACAGTGAAAAAGATCGCGACCAGGGAAAGTTACGGAAACGCTTTGGTAGAACTGGGAGCAGAAAATCCGAATGTAGTCGTTTTGGATGCAGATCTTGCTGCTGCTACCAAAACAGGTATTTTTAAGAAAGCATATCCCGACAGACATATCGACTGCGGTATTGCAGAATGTAATATGGTTGGCATTGCTGCCGGTATGGCAACCACCGGTAAGATCCCATTTGTGAGCAGCTTTGCCATGTTTGCTGCAGGAAGAGCCTTTGAACAGGTCAGGAATTCCGTAGGATATCCTCATCTGAATGTTAAGATCGGCGCTACCCATGCAGGAATTACGGTAGGAGAGGATGGAGCTTCCCATCAGTGTAACGAGGATATTGCGCTGATGCGCACGATCCCAGGCATGGTAGTAATGTGTCCGGCAGACGATATTGAGGCAAAGGCTGCAGTAAAGGCAGCAGCAGAGCATGAAGGCCCCGTTTATATGAGATTTGGCCGTGCTGCCTGCCCAGTGATCAATGACAGACCGGATTATAAATTTGAAATCGGCAAGGGAACCGTGCTGCGGGAAGGAAGCGACCTGACCATTGTAGCAACGGGGATCTGTGTGGGAAATGCCTTAGAAGCGGCAAAGATGCTTGAGCAGGATGGAATTCAGGCAGAGGTGATCAATATCTGCACCATCAAGCCCTTAGATGAAGAATTGATCGTTGCATCTGCAAAGAAAACCGGAAAGGTGGTAACCGCAGAGGAGCATTCCGTGATCGGAGGACTTGGAAGCGCAGTCTGCGACGCTCTGTGCAAGGCTTATCCGGTTCCTGTAAAGAAGATCGGAATGCAGGATGTGTTTGGAGAGTCCGGCAGTGCGGCAGCGCTGCTTGAGAAGTATAAGCTGGACGGCAAGGGAATTTACGAGCAGATAAAGGATTTCCTGAAATAGAAAATGCAGAGGATAGAGAGGTAGGCCATGTATATTTTAGCGCCATCCCTTTTGGCGGCAGATTTTACCGTTTTGGGTGAGCAGATCAGGGAAACAGAACAGGCGGGAGCAGAGTATCTTCACATAGATGTGATGGACGGGATTTTTGTACCCAGTATTTCCTTCGGTATGCCCCTTATTGCCTCTATCAGGTCTGCCAGTAAGCAGTTTTTTGATGTACATTTAATGATCATAGATCCGGAACGTTATGTAGAGGAATTTGTGAAATGTGGTGCTGACGGCATCACATTTCATTTGGAGGCGGCAAAAGACCCGGCGCAGGTGATCGATCAGATCCATGCCTGCGGAGCAAAGGCCGGCATTTCCATTAAACCGGGAACGGAGCTTGAAAAGGTATATCCATATCTTTCCAAGGTGGACATGGTGCTTCTCATGAGTGTGGAGCCGGGCTTTGGGGGTCAGGAATTTATGCCGGAGGCCTTTGATAGAATAAGGCAGCTGCGTCAATATATTGATAAACAGAAGTTAAGGACTATGATAGAAGTGGACGGCGGCGTTGGAAAGAAAAATGTCCGGGAAATTATAGAAGCAGGAGCAGATGTCTTTGTAGCTGGGTCGGCAGTGTTTAAAAAGCGCAGTATTACGGAGAATATCAGCAGATTCCTGGAGGTCTTTTCAGAGGAAAGCAGCCGGAAACGGTAAATGGAAAAGAGCGATGTAGATGCAGAAAATTGGAAGAAATGATCCCTGTTGGTGTGGAAGCGGCAAAAAATATAAGACCTGTCATATGGCTTTTGATGAGAAAATTCATCATTATGAACTGGAAGGACATATTGTACCGAGCAGGAGTATCCTGAAAACAAAGGAGCAGATCCAGGGAATTAAGGACAGCAGCGTAATCAATGTGGCAGTTCTGGATGCAGTGGCAAAAATGATCGGTCCGGGCGTGAGTACCCAGCAGATTGATGATGTAGTCCATAAAGTGACGGTGAAAATGGGAGGAATTCCTGCACCTTTGAACTATGAAGGATACCCTAAGAGTGTGTGCACCTCCATTAACGAAGTGGTATGCCACGGGATCCCCTCTAAGGATGTGATCCTGAAGGAGGGGGACATTGTCAATGTAGATGTGTCCACCCTGTATAAGGGATATTTTTCAGACTCCTCCAGAATGTTCTGTATCGGAGAAGTAAGCGAGGAAAAAAAGAAGCTGGTGGATGTCACAAAGGAATGTATGCTTAAGGGCCTTGAAATGGTAAAGCCCTGGAACTTCCTTGGAGATATGGCACAGGTGATCAATGACCATGCGAAAGCAAACGGCTACAGTGTTGTAGTGGAGATCGGAGGCCATGGGATCGGACTTGAGTTTCATGAGGAGCCTTTTGTAAGCTATGTGACAAAGGCGGGAACAGAAATGCTTATGGTTCCCGGAATGGTATTTACCATTGAGCCTATGGTCAATATGGGCACCAGTGAAGTCTATGTGGATGATGAAGATGGGTGGACGGTATACACGGAAGATGGGAAACCGTCTGCACAGTGGGAGATCACCGTGGCGGTAACGGAAGACGGCCATGAAGTATTGACCTGGTAAGATAAATGAGATGTGATTTGAAAGGCTTTGGCGGAAATTTGCCAAAGCCTTATTTTTGTGCCTGGAAATTGTCAGGTTTCATAAACTTTTATGGTTTCGTAAAACAAGTATTTTTGTTATAATAGAAATATTAGGAGGATCGGAACCAATGTATGATGTAATCATTGTGGGGGCGGGCGTCAGCGGATGTGCCATCGCCAGGGAGCTGTCCCGGTATCGGCTGGATGTACTGGTATTAGAAAAGGCCCTTGATGTGTGTGAGGGAACTTCCAAGGCAAACAGCGGAATCGTGCATGCCGGATATGATGCAAAGCCCGGAACATTAAAGGCAAAATTAAATGTAGAAGGCAGCAGACGTATGAAAGCTCTCTCAGGAGAGCTTGATTTTCCGTATAAGCAAAACGGATCCATGGTGCTTTGTTTTGAAGAACAGGGCATAGATACCTTAAAGGAGCTGGAAGAAAGAGGACGTCAGAATGGTGTTCCGGATATCAGGATCCTGACCGGAGAACAAGCAAGGGAACTGGAGCCGGAGATCAGCGACCGGGTGGCAGCCGCTTTGTATGCACCTTCAGGAGCCATTGTCTGTCCCTTTGGCCTGACCATTGCACTTGCAGAAAATGCAGCCGATAACGGCGTTCATTTTAAACTGGGCATGGAAGTGACAGAGATCTGTGCCGTGCAGGGTGGATATCAGATAACAGCAGGAAATGAGATCTTTACGGCAAGGATGGTGGTCAATGCGGCAGGAGTGTATGCAGACCGGATCCATAATATGATCAGCCGGGAGAAAATGAAGATAACGCCCAGAAGGGGAGAATATCTTCTGTGTGATAAGAAAGCCGGAAATATGGTCAGCCATACTTTGTTTCAGCTTCCTACCGCGCTGGGAAAGGGCGTGCTGGTAACTCCTACTGTGCACGGGAATCTTCTGATCGGCCCGACTGCCCAGGATATTGACGATAAGGAAGGAACAGAAACCTCAAGGGAGGGACTTGCAGCGATTACAGAGAGAGGGGCCCTTAGTGTCAGGGAGCTTCCCACAAGACAGGTGATCACATCCTTTGCAGGACTGAGAGCCCATGGATCGGGAGACGATTTCTGTATTGAAGAGGTCAGGGATGCGGAAGGCTTTATTGACGTTGCAGGCATAGAATCACCGGGACTTTCCTGCGCACCGGCGCTGGGAGAGTATGTGGCCCGGATGGTAATAGAAAAGTTAAAGCCCGAGGAAAAAACCGACTTTATTTCAAGGAGAAAAGGGATCGTCAGCATGGCTCTTGCAGGGGAAGAAGAAAGACAGGAGCTGATCCGCAGCAATCCGGCATATGGAAATGTGATATGCAGATGTGAGATGGTGACAGAGGGTGAAATCCTGGACGCCATTCACAGACAGCTTGGGGCAACGACCACAGACGGGATCAAAAGACGTACCCGTGCGGGAATGGGAAGATGCCAGTCCGGCTTTTGTAATCCCAAGGTGGTGGAAATCCTTGCCAGAGAGCTTTCCATAGATGAAAGTGAAGTCCTGAAGGCAGATAAAGGATCCTGGTATCTGACGAAACAGGAAGGAGGGGAGGCTCTTTGAAAAGAGATCTTGTGGTCATAGGAGGAGGGCCCGCCGGGATGGCGGCAGCCCTATCGGCTTATCAAAATGGAATTACAGATATTTTGATCCTGGAAAGAGACAGGGAACTTGGAGGAATCTTAAACCAATGCATCCATAACGGTTTTGGACTGCATACCTTCAAGGAGGAGCTTACCGGGCCTGAATATGCAGCCAGATATATCGAGATGGTGGAAGAGAAGAAGATAGACTGTCTCTTACAGACAATGGTGGTGGAGATAAAAGGCGGCAGTCCCTGTTATGTGACAGCTATGAACAAAGAGCAGGGAATGCTGAGGATCGAAGCAAAGGCGGTCATCCTGGCTATGGGCTGTAGAGAGAGAGCCAGAGGCGCCATGAACATTCCGGGGTTCCGTCCTGCAGGCATTTACTCTGCGGGAACGGCACAAAGATATGTGAACATAGAAGGAAGAATGCCGGGAAGAGAAGTGGTGATCTTAGGATCGGGAGATATTGGCCTGATCATGGCAAGGCGTATGACCCTTCAGGGTGCAAAGGTGAAAATGGTGGCAGAGATCATGCCCTATTCGGGAGGCCTTAGGCGGAATATCGTCCAGTGTCTGGACGACTATGGAATTCCGTTAAAGCTCAGCCATACGGTAACGGAAATCCATGGGAAAAACAGAGTGGAGGGCGTTACAGTTTCGAGAGTGGATGAAAACCTAAAGCCTGTTCCCGGAAGTGAAGAATATGTTTCCTGCGATACAGTGCTTTTGTCATGCGGTCTGATCCCGGAAAATGAATTAAGTGAGGGAGCAGGGGCCAGAATGGATGCGGCAACCCAGGGGCCTGTGGTAAATGCCAAGCTGGAAACCACCGCAGAGGGTATATTTGCATGTGGAAACGTGCTGCATGTGCATGACCTGGTGGATAACGTTTCGAAGGAAGCCCATCTGGCCGGAGCCTATGCAGCGGAATATATTAAAGAGGGCTTTGAAGGCTGGGGAGAACCGGTCAGACCTAAGATCCCGGAGAAGAGTAAATGCGTTCTTCCGGAGGGAAGAGACAGCTCCAGGCAGCTGATCTGTATCGGCTGTCCGGTAGGGTGTCTGATCACCGCAGAAAAACAGCAGGACGGAACCCTTAGGATCACCGGCAACCGGTGTCCCAAGGGAGAAGCCTATGCCCGCAGCGAGATGACAGCGCCGGTGCGGACGATCACCTCCTTTATCAGGATAGAGGGCAGTGAAAACAAGGTGGTGCCTGTAAAGACAAAGGAAGGGATCCCTAAGGAAAAAATCTGGCAGTGCATGAAGGAAATAAAGCAGGCCAGGGTAAAAGCGCCTGTTAATGTGGGGGATATCTTAATTGAAAATGCAGCCGGAAGCGGGGTCCCGGTAGTTGCCACAGGACAGGTCAAAGGATAAAGGGGGAGAAGGTACTTGATGGGAAACTATATTATGGCACTGGATCAGGGCACAACAAGCTCCCGGTGCATTCTGTTTAACAAACAGGGGGAAATCCAAAGCATGGCGCAAAAGGAGTTTTCCCAGATTTATCCAAATCCTGGCTGGGTAGAGCATGATCCCATGGAAATCTGGTCCTCTCAGCTTTCGGTAACCATGGAAGCAATGGCCAGAGTGGGAGCGACTCCATCAGATATTGCGGCCATTGGAATTACAAACCAGAGAGAGACAACGATCGTATGGGATAAGCTTACAGGAGAACCTGTGTATAATGCCATTGTCTGGCAGTGCCGGAGGACGGCGCCCAGAATAGATGCTCTGCTGGAAGCGGGATATGGGGAAATGATCCGGCAGAAAACAGGTCTGGTACCGGATGCTTATTTCAGCGCCACCAAGATCGCCTGGATTTTGGATCAGGTGCCAGGAGCAAGGCAGCGTGCAGAAAAGGGAGAGCTTTTGTTCGGAACGGTAGACAGCTGGCTGATCTACAACCTGACCAAGGGAGAGCTTCACGTTACGGATTACACCAATGCTTCCAGAACCATGCTGTTTGATATCCACAGACTATGCTGGGATGAAGAGCTGCTCAGGATCCTGAGAATACCGGCATCCATGCTGCCGGAAGTAAAGCCCTCCAGTTATATGTACGGCTATACGGAAAGCTCAGTGCTGGGCGGACGGATCAAAATAGGAGGCATTGCAGGAGACCAGCAGGCGGCTTTATTCGGACAATGCTGTTTTGAAAAGGGGCAGGTAAAAAACACCTACGGCACAGGCTGCTTTCTTTTGATGAACACAGGATCGGAAGCGATCACGTCAAGAAACGGGCTTTTAACCACGATTGCGGCAAGCAGTGAAGGAAAGGTTGAATATGCCCTTGAGGGAAGCGTATTTGTGGCCGGAGCGGCTGTGCAGTGGCTCCGGGATGAAATGCGCATGGTAAAGAAAGCATCGCAGACAGAAGAATATGCCCAGAAGGTGGAGGATGCCGGAGGCGTTTACATGGTTCCTGCCTTTGCGGGTATGGGCGCTCCCTACTGGAATCCTTATGCAAGAGGAACCGTGGTAGGGATCACCAGGGGATGTAAAAAAGAGCATTTTATCCGGGCAGCGCTGGAATCCATTGCATATCAGACCTATGATGTGCTGCGGGCCATGGAGGAGGATGCAGAGGTGTCCATTGCCGGCCTTAAGGTAGACGGAGGCGCAAGCGCCAATGATTTCCTGATGCAGTTTCAGGCTGATATTCTGGGGAATAGAGTATACCGACCGGAATGCATTGAAACCACGGCGCTGGGGGCAGCTTATCTGGCGGGACTTTCTTCGGGATATTACGAGAGCAGGCAGCAGATCAGGGAAAACTGGCAGCTTGGACGGGAATTTGTTCATGAGATGAGCGAAAGTAAAAGGGAATTGTTACTAAAGGGTTGGAAAAGAGCCGTGAAATGTGCTCTTGTTTATGCGGAGGAGTAAAAGGGATATGATGACGAAGGAAATACCACAGGGAGAACTGATCTATACAGGGGACAAAAAACTTTTAAATTTATACTTGATTATGCGGGGAACTGCAAGCGCTTCCTATCCGGGCGGGGAATTTACCCTAAGAAGCGGCGATGTGATAGGACTCTGCGACGCGGATTTTGATACCGCATATATCGAATATCAGGCAAAGGAGAAGCTTTCCGTTCTGGCGTATCCTTACCAGACGGGGGAGCTTTCCCAGCTTTTTGCAAGCAGCAATGACGCGATCAGGTATTTCTTTTCTTCCTTTTTCAGACAGTTTAACACGATTTACGGTCAGTATAAAGGGGGAAAGACAGAGTGCAAGGATCTGTATGATTACATCCAAAAGGTATACGCAGATTATGAAGCGTTATGTGAGAAATATCATATTTCTCCGGCACAGCCGGCAGGCTATGAGGAGCTTTCCACTCTCAGTCTGGAAGAGGATGCGGAGAACTGGCTGGAAGGCTATTATGCAACCTTAGAGCAGATGATGACCGTCTGGGATCACAACAAAACAGACCGGGATTTTGGCTGCGGCTTTCTTCTGCGTGCAAGCAGGGACATTCATAAGCTGGTTACCCTGTGTGAGCAGATCGGGGTTTATAAGGAAGATACCAGCAAATATCTGCTGGGAGAAAACCAGTTAGATCTTTTGGAGCTGATGCTTTCCCTTTATGGAAAGGTAACAAGGATCAAGGGCGGACAGTCAGAGGACGCACAGCTGATCAAAACATACATCCATGATATCCTGCAGCAGGTGGAACGCCTCGGCTATGGAAATACCAAGCTGTTTGAGGAAAGAAAGGAGCAGATCGATCAGAAGATCGAGGAACTCAATCAAAAATATATGGGCCAGAAGGAGACCGGGGACAGCGATAATCTTCCGCTGTCGGAGGTAAAGGGATCCTTGGAAAAAATCCTGACATATGCTGCCTGTGACACAGCCATTACCGACAGCTTCCGCGATCATGTGCACCAGTATAAGGAAACCGTCAACAAAAACAGTACAGATGATGCGGAGAGAACCCTGCGGCTGAAGCTGACCAAGGAATTTTATCAGATCTATATGGCAGCTTTCCTAAAGAGCTTAAGAGATACGGAAGTGCCTACCCTGATCAAAATGCTCTTTCAGTTCGGTTATGTGGACGAGGAACTTGCAGGAACAGAAAATGCGGCATATCTGTATAAGATCGCAGATCACCTTCCTACGGATCCGGAGCACGGAGTTTATTCCTACTATGAATGGCTGAAAGCCATTTATGAGGAGAAAAAGGAGCCGAGCAGAAACGAATTTGATCTGGACTACGGCGCTTATCTCCACGAACAGAAGCGTATGGGAAAGATTACCGCCGATCAGGAGGCAAAGCTTTTACAGAGCAATGTATCCAAGGTGATCTATGAGCTGGAAAATGTATTTCCTATGGTAAATAAGGTGACCTATGGCAGGATCAGTACCTTCTGTCCGCTGTTTTCAGAGCACAATATTATGAGGGATCTGGAAACCTCGCTGGTAACCGGCGCAAAGGTACGGGATATCCTGGAGGGGATCAGGAAGAAGGATTACAGCGCTTATTATCGTGAGACCCTTTATTCTGAACCGGATAAGGGTGTTCCCAAGGAGTTTATCCATGTGGAGGTAATGCCGGATGTGATCCTGGCGCCCAATGCAGGCGTAAGAGGCGTTATGTGGCAGGAGATCGAGGGAAAGAGAAGAACCACACCTGCAAGAATGCTCTGCTCCATTTTTGAGATGGAGGATCTTACGCTGCTTATGATCCGGCTCACAGGAGAGTTCAGATGGGAGATGTGCAAGCGTATTCAGGGTGCAAGATGGAATGATATTTCGGAAAGATCCCTGACCAGCGAATACTTTGATTACATACAGTTCTATAAGAAAAATCAGGATCTTTCATCTGATGCAAAGGATAAGATCAAAACAGATCTTGGAAGGGCAAAGAACAGCTTTAAGGAAATGTTCGTGATGGATTACATCGTGTGGATCCTGTATGAAAGCAATGGAGCCCCCAGACTGAACAAGGTGGCAAGAGGTATTTTCTTCAACTACTGTCCTCTTTCAAAGGAGATCCGGGAAAAGCTTAAGATCAATCCTCTTTACCGCGAAATGGCCGAAAGATACGATATCCGCATGAAGCAGAAGCACCATAAGTTCGAAAATATCGTGCAGAAGCTGAGGAGTCTCGGAAAGGCTGTTCCGGAAGAGATCCAGAAAGAATTGGAATTTATGGAAATGTAAAAAAGGGTGAAAGATGGGATTGACTTTCAAATTGTTTAATTTATAATTTAACTAAAATAGAAAATTTTTTAGCCAAAATGAAGCTATTATATGTTAAAAACGGAGGGCTGACATGGCGATTCAATGTTATGAAAATCTTTCTGAGGACGTCAGAAAATTATTTAAGCTGGACACCAGATGCACCAGCTATGTGATGGGAGTAGTGGACGAGGAACAGTTTCTTGGCCATGTTTATTACGGGGAAAGATTGAATGATTATCATCTTGCCCATGAGCTCCGTATCCAGGAGGGCCCTTTTGTACCTTCCAGAAACAACAGGGACAGAGGCTCCTTCCTTGACAGCTTTCCCATGGAATACCCGGCACATGGACTTGGGGATTACAGGGAGGATGCGGTCAGCATTGAAACGCTTTCAGGAAATACAGGATTATCTTTAAATTATGTTTCCCACAGGATCCTAAAAGGAAAACCGGCGCTGGCAGGACTGCCGGCTTCCTTTGGTGGGGAAGAGGACTGTGAAAGCATTGAGATCCTTTGTGAAGATGCGTTTACAGGACTTCAGGCCGCCCTGCTTTATACCGTTTTTGAACAGGCAGATGTGATCACCAGAAGCGTAAGGATCATCAATAAGGGGAAGGAAGCATTTTACCTGACCAAGGTGATCAGTGCCAGCATTGATATGGACAACAGGGAATTTGAGGCGATTTCCCTTCATGGTTCCTGGGCGAGAGAGCGTCAGATCCAGACAGTTCCCGTAAGCCATGCAAAGCTTTCCGTGGAGTCAACAAGAGGAGAGTCAAGTCATCAGGATCATCCTTTCCTTGCCTTAAAAACAAAGGGAACAGACCAGGAGCATGGAGAGGTTTATGCAATGCACTTTGTTTATTCCGGGAATTTCAAGGCGCTTGTGCAAAATGATCAATTTGACCAGGTGCGTATGATGATGGGGATTCATCCAGAGGACTTCAAGTGGAAGCTTATGCCGGGAGAGGAGTTTCAGGCGCCGGAGGTTGTGATGGTCTACTCTCATGAAGGACTTGGAAGAATGTCGAGGATTTTCCATGACTTTTACAGAGAGTATCTGATCAGAAGCCCTTATAAGAATAAAAAGCGTCCTATCCTGATCAACAACTGGGAAGCAACTTATTTTGAATTTAATACAGAAAAGCTCATTGCCATTGCAAAGCAGGCATCCAAGCTTGGAATTGAAATGCTGGTTATGGATGACGGCTGGTTTGGAAACCGCTTTGATGATAACAGAGCGTTAGGAGACTGGATCGTTAATGAAGAAAAGCTGCCGGGAGGATTAAAGTACCTGGTAGATGAGGTCAATAAGCTGGGGATGAAATTCGGTATCTGGTTTGAGCCGGAAATGATCTCTCCGGAATCAGAACTTTACAAGGAACACCCGGATTGGGCCATTGCCATAAAGGGGCGTACCGCTACCAGATCCAGAAATCAGTATGTGCTTGACTTAAGCCGCAGGGATGTTTTGGAGCACACCTATGAGAGTGTTGCAAAGATCCTGAGGAGCGCAAATATTGAATATGTAAAATGGGATATGAACAGACAGCTTACAGATCTTGGATCTGCCTGCCTGCCGGTAGATCAGATGGGAGAGTTGTATCACAGATACGTTCTTGCCGTATATGAGCTTCAGGAAAGACTGATGAAGGAATTCCCTTATCTGCTTTTAGAGAACTGCTCCGGCGGCGGAGCAAGATTCGATCCCGGAATGCTTTATTACAGTCCTCAGATCTGGTGCTCAGACGATACGGACGCTATAGAAAGACTGAAGATCCAGGAAGGGACGGCGCTTATTTATCCCTTATCTGCCATGGGTGCGCATGTGTCAGACTGCCCCAACCATACCGTGGGCAGAGTTACTCCCTTTGAAACAAGGGGCTATGTTGCTTTGGCAGGAACCTTTGGCTATGAGCTGGATGTGACAAAGATCCCTGAGAAAGACCGGAAGATGATCCCGGAGCAGGTTGCCATGTATCATAAGTACAATGATCTGGTAAGAGAAGGGGATTATTATCGGATCGCCTCTTACCGTGAAAATCATTATTTTGACTGCTATGGCGTGGTAAAGAAGGATAAAACGGAAGCGTTGTTTACCTTTGTGCAGGTTCTGAACAGGCCTAACTATCACAGCAGAAGGATCCTGCTTCAGGGACTTGATCCTGAGAAGAATTACCGGATCGAAGGAGAAGAAGGCGTTTATACAGGAGATGTGCTGATGAAGGCAGGATATCTTGTGCAGAACCTGTGGGGAGATTTTAAAGCCCGTCTGATTCATTTAATGGAGGCATAGAGCGTGGATTACATCAAGGAATATATTCGCATAGAAGAAGATGGTATTTATCTTGTGTTTGCTGTTACCCGGGAGGAACAGCTGAAGCTTCTCCATTTTTCCGCCAAACCCTATGAGGAGAAGGAAGAAAGCGAGCTCTTTTTGAAGGAAGGCTTTCAGCTTGTCCAGGTCAGCTTTTCCGGTTATAACAGACCTTATGAAAAGCACGGGAACAAGCATATTGTGACGGCACCCGGGTATATGCTGAAGTATGTGGGCATGGAGGATACTCAAAATGAGACCGGCCGTCTGCTTGTGATCACACAAAAGGATTCCGTAACCGGCGCAAAGGTGGTATCCTACCTGCAGTTTTATAAGGGAACCTCAACTATACAGATGCATCACACGGTGACCAATGAAGGGACAAAAACCCAGACCCTGGAATATCTTTCTTCTTTTTATTATCTGGGCATTGAAAAAGAGGGAGAGGGC
>ULOB01058541.1_pt1 | contig 13536 bp, 17 predicted proteins | sample 1952151 | NCBI WGS metagenome assembly ULOB01 (sample SAMEA4835591, study PRJEB28245) | human gut metagenome | biome: gut microbiome; material: fecal sample | place: Denmark | collected 2008
ACTTCTACAGCAACGGTGGTTATTCTGACAGCGGTGGCTACTCTTCTCGCCCCGTAATTTCCAATGAATAATCCCATATGGGTATTTATTGGAAAAGAACTAAAGAACCCAAAATGAAAGAAGTAGAAATTAAATAAATTTATGAAATAGTGATAGAAAGTGATACTTCAAAAACTTAAGTGATTAATGCACGAAAGTTTTTGAAGTTTTTTTTAATAAATTTATATAAAATAATTGACATGGGTGTGTACTATATTTTAATGTTAAGGATACTAAGGAAGAAGTGGTAGTGTTTATAAAGTATGGTAATTTTTATAGGTGTTATTACTATTTATATATATTATACTAAAGTTAAGAATGCTTGGATAAATCAGGTATTTTTTTATAATTAGTTTATTAAGATAAGAAAAAAGATTGATAATTCAATCTTTTTTTCTTATTTAATCAATTCTTTTTAAATGTCTTGTAAGAGTTTCAGGTACTTGTTTACTTTCTAATTCTTTAAGTTTAGGAATTGTTGATAAATCTGTACCTAAATTGGTCATATAAATTGTTTTATTTGATGTATCGTTTATGTAATCATTTTTAATATCAATAATATAGTTTGGATTAAATAGTTCATATCTAAATGAAACATTATCTTGATTTAATTTTAAACTATCTTTAACAATATAATTTACATCTATATCACTATATTGTTTATTTAAGTTAACAATGGAATTACCATGTTTTTTAAGTTTAAATGTAAATATAAATCTTTTATCAGGGAATTTTATATTATCTATATTTAAGCTATGTAATAGTTTCATATTATTAATATATGTATCTATATTTTCTATTGAATGTTCAACATTTTCTTTAAAATATTTATTTTCTATAGGTAATCTTGTTTTTAAACTTCTTAGAAATTCAATTACTTTCTTATTATCTTTTAATAATTTTTTTAATAAATCATTATTTTCAAATAGAAATAAATTTAATAAATCTTTTTCTTCTAAATGTTTATAATCTTCAAGAAAAATTAATAAACTTTCATTACCATGTTCTTTTATAAATTCAAATAGTTTTAAATAACTTAATGGTTCTTTTTCCATATTAGACTCCTTATTTATATGTTTCTTCTTTTAAGTTGGAAATATTATAATTCATTATTGAAATATAGTCTTCATTTTTATTTATATCTTCATCTGTAATTGTAGCTAAACTTTTAAATAATAATGTTTTTGAAGATGTTTCTTTAGTTAATTTTGTTACTAATTCATTATCTTTAGTCCATTCATTTACGAAGATATAAGATAAGGATTTATTATTTAATAAAGAAGTAGCAAGTTTTATATTACTATCTATTTCTTTACCATTATTAGTTAAGTTTATAACTTCAAAACCATATTTTTCTAAGAATTTTAATGATTCATCATATGAAATAACTTTTTTATTATTAGAGTTTTTAGCAGTTCTGTTAAGTTCTGTATCAAGTTCTGATATATCAAGTTTTAGTAGTTTATAGTTATTATTTATTTCTTGTTTTAAATAAGGATTTTCAATATAATCTGATAATTCTTGTTTAATGTTTTGTGCTAGCATTAATATATTTGAAGGATTTAACCATATATCACTTTTAGCATATGTTTCTTCTAATCCATAACTAGCATCAATTATTTTAATGTTTTTATTTTTTTGTAAAATAACTGTTGCGTATTCTCTGTCAGTACTATTTCCATTGTAAATAAGTAAATCGTTATTACTAAAGTCTTTTAATTGTTTATTAGTTAGTTTATATTCATTAATATCTACACCATTTGGATAAATACTTTTAATGTTAGCACTTTCGCCATATAATCTTTTTGTTACATATTCAATTGGATAAATAGTAGTAATAATATTTATTCCTTCCATATCATATCTTTTAATACATCCGGTAAGTAATGTTATTGTTATAATTAACAATATTGTTAATATCTTTTTTTTCATAATTTTTTCTCCTTTTTTGGTACAGGATCATAACCTGGTTTAGACCATGGACCACATTTTAATAATCTTTTTATTGTCAAATAAGTTCCTTTAAAAAAACCATAAGTTTGGTATGATTCGATTGCATAGTTCGAACAAGTAGGTGTGAATTTACACATATTATGCCAAGGACCTGGTATTTTTTGATAAATTTTTATAAAAAAAATTGCAAGGTGTTTCATATCTTTCACCAATATTATTTTACTATTAAATTTAAAATTTATCAATTATAAGTTCTAATTTTTATAAAAATATGGTAAGATTAAGTAAGAAAGGAGAATTTAAATTGGAAGAGTTATTAAATAAAATAGGAGTAGTACCTAATAATATAAAGCTATATTATCAAGCTTTTACTCATTCATCTTATTCATTTGAACATATACATACTGAATCTTATGAAAGATTAGAGTTTTTAGGAGATGCAATCGTAGATTTAGTTGTTTCTGATTACTTATATAATAGCAAATTATATAAAGAAGGAGAAATGACTAAAATAAGGGCTAGCTATGTTTGCGAAAATGCTTTATATGAATATGGTATGGATTTAGGATTTAGTAATTACATAAAAGTAGGACATGGTGAAATAGTAACTGGAGGAAAATATAAAAAAGCCATAGTTGCTGATGTATTTGAAGCTCTTATGGGAGCTATATATTTAGACTTGGGTTATGAGAAAGTTAAAGAAGTTGCACTTAATATAATTGTTCCTTATATTGAAGATAAAAGTAAAGTATTTTTTAGTGATTATAAAAGTGCTCTTCAAGAAGCAGTACAAACTGATAAAAAATCTATGGAATATGTTTTGCTTGAAGAAAGTGGACCTTCACATCATAAATATTTTAAAGTTGAGGTAAAAGTAGATGATATTGTATATGGTGTTGGTGAAGGCGGAAGTAAAAAAGAAGCAGAACAAAATGCTGCAAAAAAAGCATTAGAATTATTAGCAAATAAATAAGAAAAGAGGTAGTATATGAATTTTTTAACTGTAGCAGAAAGTATTAATAAGATATTTTATAATTATGATTATAACATTTTAAGTTTTTTACATAAACTTGCTGAGAGTTTAGGAAACTTTTTAACTCCATTATTTAATTTTTTAAGTTTAATAACAGAAAAAGGGATATTATTACTTTTAATAGCAATAATATTAATGTTATTTAAAAAAACAAGAAAAGTTGGAATATGTATGTTTGGGGCAGTTTGCTGTGGTGCAATTATAACTAATTTTATTTTAAAAGATTTAATTGCTAGACCAAGACCTTTCATAGATGAAACTAGTATTTTTAATACATGGTGGAAGTTTGTTGGAAGTGTTAATGAAAGTGAATTTAGCTTTCCATCAGGACATGCTACAAGTGTTGCCGCAGGAATGATAAGTATTATGTTATTATGTAAAAGTAAGAAAAAATATTTATGTATTATACCTATTATTTTAATAGGAATGGCTAGAAATTATTTGATGGTTCACTATCCAAGTGATGTTTTATTTGGAATAATCGTAGGACTAATCTCGGCCTTTATCGCATATTTAATAACAAATCTTATCTATAAATTGTTAGAAAAATATAGTGATAAGACTTTTTGTAAATTTATTCTTAAATTTGATTTAAAAAAATTACTTTTTGATGAATAAAATAATTATTTTTGCATAATATAATAATGTCATGAGGAATTTATGACATAACTCAAGGAAAAAATCCTTGAGTTTTCTTTATTTTTTATTATTTTTTTGATAAAATATAATATGTAATTGAAAGGATGATAAATATGTTTGAAACACTTAGTGATAGATTACAAAATGCAATAAAAAATATAAAAGGTTATGGAAAAATAACTGAAGAAAATATAGATTCAATGGTAAGAGAAGTTAGACTTGCTCTTCTTGAAGCTGATGTTAATTATAAGGTAGTAAAAGAATTTACTAGTGCTGTTCGTGAAAAAGCTTTAGGAGAAGAAGTTAAAAAAAGTTTAACACCTGGAGAAATGTTTGTAGGAATAATAAGAGATTCTTTAGTAGAACTTCTTGGAGGTGTTAATACACCTTTAAATTTAAATGGTAATCCTGCTTGTTTAATGCTTGTGGGTCTTCAAGGAAGTGGTAAAACAACAACAATTGGGAAACTTGCTAATTTATTAAGAAAAAAACATAATAAAAAACCACTTTTAGTGGCTTGCGATATATATAGCCCTGCCGCAATAGAACAATTAAAACAAATAGGAAAAGAACTTAATATACCTGTTTATTCTGAAAATAGTAAAGATGCTGTTAGTATTGCTAAAAATGGTGTTTGTTATGCTAAAGAAAATGGATATGATTATGTTTTAATAGATACAGCAGGTAGACTTCATATAGATGATAATTTAATGGAAGAGTTACAAAACATAAAACAGGAAGTAAAACCAGAAGAAACATTACTTGTAATTGATTCGATGATGGGACAAGATGCAATTAATGTAATAACAGGGTTTAATTCAAAGCTTGATTTAACTGGTGTAATTTTAACTAAACTTGATGGTGATACAAGAGGAGGGGTTGCTTTATCAGTTAGACATTTAACAAATGTTCCAATTAAATTTATTGGTGATTCTGAAAAGATGGATGGAATTGATTATTTTTATCCTAATCGTATGGCATCTCGTATCTTAGGAATGGGTGATATTTTATCAATTGTTGATAAGGCAAATGAAATAATTGATGAAAAAGAAGCAGAAAAATCCCTTAAAAAAATGCAAAAAGGAAAGTTTGATTTAGAAGATTTTTTATCACAAATGAAACAAATAAAAAAATTAGGACCACTTGAAAATCTTTTAAAATTAATACCCGGTGCTAGTAAAATGGGACTTAATAATGTAAATATTAATCCTAAAGATTTAGCACATATCGAAGCTATTATTTTATCAATGACACCTTATGAAAGAAAACATCCTGAAATATTAAAAGCATCAAGAAAAGAAAGAATTGCTAAAGGTAGTGGAAGAAATGTTATGGAAGTAAATAGATTACTTACACAGTTTGAACAATCTAAAAAAATGATGAAAATGATTTCAAATGGCAATATGAAATTACCATTTTAAAAATAAATAAAAAATGTAGCTAACTTAAAGCTACATCTAAAATCATCATAAAAGAAAATCCAATTAAAGTAAATAGGGCCATAAGCTCTTTTTTCTTGTTTGTTTGACTTTCTGGTATTAATTCTTGAACAACAACATATATCATGGCACCTGCAGCAAAGGCAAGTAAATAAGGAAGCAGATATCTAACTTTAATTACTAAAATTGCTCCGATTACTCCCGCTATGGGTTCAACAATACCACTTAATTGTCCTAAAAAGAATGCTTTTTTTCTTGAGAATCCTTCTCTTAAAAGTGGTAATGAAACAGCAGTACCTTCAGGAAAGTTTTGAATTCCTATTCCAAGTGCAAGAATACAAGCAGTTGTAGTTGTCGCTCCATCAAGACCATATATAACAGATCCAAACGCTACCCCAATTGCCATACCTTCTGGAATATTGTGAAGTGTTATAGATACAACTAACATTATTGCTCTTTTTAAACTGTTTTTTTCTTTTTTATCTTTCCTTTCTTTTTTAGTGGATATTTTATCATATAATTTATCCCCAATAAAAAGAAGAATTCCTCCACCCATAAATCCAATAAAAGCAGTTAACCATGCATTTAAATTTAAACTAGTGGCCATTTCAATTGATGGACTAATAAGTGAAAAAAAGGATGCTGCGATCATAACTCCTGCAGAAAAACCAAGCATTGCATCAAGCAAATTCTTATTTATTTTTTTAAAACAAAATACAAGCGCAGCTCCAAGTGCTGTTATACTCCATGTAAATAAAGTAGCTATTAATGTTTGCTCAATACTATTTAAATTATTAAAAAATTCTAACATAATTCCTCCAAAAACTATAATAATATATGATATTTATTAATAAATTGCTACATAGATTAAAATCTATAAATAAAAACTAGGTAATTTACTTATACATAAAATTAAATTTTTCATATCATAAAATTAGATAGGGGGATTTAAAATGTTTAATAATAGATGTGGTAGACAAAACTTTATGGCAATGCCAAGTCAAAATGGTTTAATTGATATTGATAACAATACAGGAAATATTGACATAGATTTTGCCCAAACACAAACAATTAATCAAAATGAAACTATGGCTGCAGGAACTTCTAATGCTCCAATTATGGAACCTATGCGTGAAAGAGTAGTAAACAGAACTATAGTTCATAATGTTCCACATGTTTGTCCAATAAGAACAAGAATAGTTAATCATCACGTTTATCAACATACTTATCAACCAAGTTATACTTGCTGTGAAGAAAATGTATGTGAACATGTACAATGTGGTTCATGTTGTAACTATTAAAAGACCTTTGGTCTTTTTACTTTTTATTAATAAAAATACTTTTAAAGGTATTTTTTTATTGGTATAATATAAATATAGATAGGAAGTGATTTTTTTATGAAAGCATTAGTATTAGGTGGCGGAGGAGCTAAAGGTAGTTATGAAGTTGGAGTTTGGAAAGCATTAAATAAGCTTAATATGAAGTTTGATATCGTAACAGGTGTATCAATTGGTTCAATAAATGGAGCTTTTTATGTAGCAAATGAATATAAAAAATGTCTAAAAATGTGGCGCACAATAACTACGAATGATTTATTTGATGTTGCTATTGGAAGCAAATTATCAAAAGAAGATTTACAAAGTCTTGTAAAGCAAATGTCAACTGGAGGAATTAGTTTTGCCAATGCTGAAAAATTCCTTAAAAAGAATATTAATGAAGAAAAGGTTAGAAAATCTAAAATTAATTATGGTCTTGTTACTGTATCACTTACAAATAAAAAGCCAAGATTTCTTACAAAAGAGCAAATACCATATGGAAAACTTGTTGACTACATTTGTGCAAGTTCTATTTGTTATCCTTTTGTTCATACACAAGATATAAATGATGAAAGTTTTATAGATGGAGGGTTTTATGATGGTATCCCAATTAATCTTGCAATTGATATGGGAGCAACTGAAATAGTAGCGGTTGATTTATCTGTTCTTGCTATTAATAAAAAACCAAAAGATAAAAATGTAAAAGTAGATGTTATAAAAATGAAAGATAAAACACCACTTACATTAACGTTTACTAAAGAATATGCTGATAAAAATATTAAATATGGTTATAACGATACAATGAAACATTTTAATAAGTTAGATGGAAATATATATACATTTAAGAAAAATGATTTAGATAAATCATATAATGAATTAAATAAATATTTTATTGAAATTTTAAAATCTACTATTCTAAATGAACCAAAAAATAAAATAGTAAATGAACTATTTAGTATTGCTAAGATAAATAAGTTATTTGTAAAAATAAAATATAATCATGATTTCAAAGAAGAAGTAGAAGAAGCTTTAGAACATCTTGGAATATTATTTGATATTCCTACAGAAAATATTTATTCAATAAAAAAATATAATAGAATGTTAGTAAAAAAAGTTAAAGAACTTGATTATATTAAAATAAATAAAAACTTAAAAGATAAATTTTTAATAGGATATATGTATAATAAATATATGAAAAATGAAAATAAAGAAGAAATAATAAAGGAAATGTATAATTTATCTTTAATATTTCCAAGGGAATATCTTTGTACAGTATATTTAATAGCTATATCTAAAAAGCATAGTGTACTTTTAAAAGCAGATAGTATTTATGATGATATTTTAAAAGAGTTAAATTTAAAGTAAAATACATCAGTAAAATAATTTGTCTAATTTTGTCAAATTTATTGTAAAATAATTTTAAGTGTTTTATTATAATATTGGGGAGTGTGATACATATGATATATCCTTCAATTGATAAATTATTAAATGTTGTAGATAGTAAATATCGTTTAGTTCATCTTGCAGCTTTAAGAAGTGATGATATAAGGGAAAATAATAATTTACAAAAAAATGAAGAAGATTATGTTTCTAAAAAGAATATAGGTAGGGCGCTTGAAGAAGTAGCAGACAATTTAATTATAATAAAACAACAAGATGAAAAAAAATAATCCAATTACGGATTATTTTTTTTGTGCTATTTCTTTTGTATTTTTCCAAATCATAATCATAATTAGGAAGCCTTCATAAACTAATCTAATTACGATTGGTCCAAGGATTAATATAACTAAGAATAGTAAGAAACTTACACTAATGAATGAGAATGATACTAAAATAACATAAATTGTACCAATTAAATATAAAACTTTTAAAATTGGTTCAATAATCATTATTCTAAAATCAAGTAATTCTTTTAAAGTAACAAGTTTTTTACTTAATCCTTTATTATCTTTCTTAATAAATAAGAAATAAACTAGAATTCCTCCAATAACTGCTAATACTGAAGCGATAATTCCCCAAATAGCGCTTCCTGCTAAAGCAGCAGTATTACTAGGTGAATTGATATAGTCATAATTATACATAAAAAACAAACACTCCTTTCTACTTATATGGTATCATTAAATATTACAAAATACAAGAAAAATTTGTTTGACTAAACACTTTTATTGTACTATATTAAATTTATATGAAAAAGATTTAAATTTATGAAAAGAGGTATGTATGAAAATAATAAAGTATAAGAAATTACCAGGTAATAAATATAAAATAACTTTAGATAATAATGATGTAATCCTTTATGAGGATATTATTATAAAAAATATGATTTTATTAAAAAAAAATATAAAAGAAGATGAGTTAAAACAATATTTAAATGAAAATATTTTTTATGAAGGGTATTATAAAGCATTAAATTATATAAAGTTTAGAATGCGTAGTACAAATGAAATAGAAAAATATTTAGCAAAAGAAATTAACAAAGATTTAATAGAAAAAATAATTCTTAATTTAACTAAAGAAGACTATTTAAATGATGACTATTTTACAAAATGTTATATAAATGATTCGATAAACTTAAAAAATATTGGACCTAATAAAATAATTCATGAACTTGAAAAATTAGGAATAGATAAAAGCATTATAGATAAAAATATTAAAGTATTTACTAAAGAAAAAGAAGAAGAAAAAATAAAAAAAATAATAGATAAAAAAGTTAAAACTAATAAGAATAAATCAGTATATAATTTAAAAAATAATATAAAACTTAATCTTATTAATCAAGGATTTAACGTTGAAATAATAGATAAAAATATTAATAATATTAACTTTGATGAAACAAGTATTTATGAAAAAGAATATAATAAGTTATATAATAAGTTATCTAAAAAATATACTTCTTATGAATTAGAACAAAAAATAAAACAAAAACTTTATCAAAAAGGTTTGTTTAAATAAAAATATGTGAGATAAATCCCACATATTTTTATTTATTATTAGAATTATTAGAACTAGTTTTTAATTTAGACATATAAGTATTAAAATCGCCATTTAATTTATCATCATGAATTTCAACACCATATTCTTTTCTTAATTCTTCAAGTTTTTTATAGAATAAAGCACTATCTTCACTTAATTTTTTTGTAACAAGTGTTTCTTTAATAGTAGTTTTAACATCTTTAAGTTCAGGTTTTTTCTTTTCATCAGTTTTATAGATTATATGATATCCATATTTAGTTTTAACTGGAGTAGTTGTATATGTTCCTTTTTTAAGATTATATGCAGCTTTTTCAAATTCTTCAAGCATATCACCAGTATTAAACCATCCAGTATCTCCACCTTTGTCTTTAGTAGCTTTATCACTTGAATATTCTTTAGCAAGTTTATCAAAATCTTCACCATTATTTAACTTTTTAATAATATCTTTTGCTTTATTTAAAGCTTCTTTTTCTTTATTATTTTTTTCTTCAGTAGTCATTCCATCAAGGGTATCAATAGAAATTAAAATATGTTTAGTTCTAATATCTCCAAAAATATTTTCATCGTAATATTTTTGAATTTCTTTATCAGTTATATCTTTACCAACCAATTCTTTAACTGCTTCATTTCTTCTGTAAGAAAGTGAAACAAATTTTTCAAATTCAGTTTTTGATTCTAATCCATAATAATAAGCAATTAAATATTCAAAAGTTGTATTATATTGTTTAGCAGAATCTTCAACTTCTTTAACTTTTTCCTTTATATATTCTTTTTCTTCTTTAGTAGTTTCTTTGTATTTGTCACTTAAAATCATTTCATCAATCATGTCTACTAAAACGTTTACTCCATATTTTTCTTTAATTTTTTCATAAAATTCAGTTACAGATATATTTTTATTATTGCTTGTAACAATTGCATCTTCACCATTTTTTAAAACTGGTACTTTTCCACAACCTACAAGTGAAAAAATTAATAAACCTGAGATAAGAATTTTACCACTATTTTTAATTATTTTGTTCATAATTATATCCTCCTTTAAATAGTTACAAATTTATATTATCAAAAATTTAAAAAAAATACAATAATTTAGTCTTTTATATACACAAATTTCACAAAAACCCATAAAATAATTTAGAACAATAAAAAAGGAGGAGTTATTTATGAATTATGTATCATCATCAGCAATCGTATTAGTTTTATTTATCTTACTAATTATAATACTAGGTGCTTGGATTTAAGGGGGTGTATGTATGAAAAATAATGAATGCTGTAATGAAAAACCAGGAAAACATACAGGAAGTGGATTATTAATCGTTGTTGTATTATATATCTTACTTGCTATAATTTTTAGTTCATTTGGAACTAATAATAATGTATGTTGCTATTAATAAAAATATTTAAAAAACTTAAAAAGAGGCTTTTAAACCTCTTTTTAATGTGTCAGTATTTCATAAACTTCTTCAACTGATTTACTAAAGCTATTTTGATAAAAAGGAATTAAATGTAAATGATAATGTTTAACTTCTTCTAAAACACCATTGTTTTGGATTATTCTTAAACCATCATAATTTAATTTTTCTTTTAAAAGGGTAGTTATTTTTTTACTAATTAATGAAATATGATTTAAAGTTTCTATAGAAATATCATTTATATCAACAAAATGTGTTTTTGGTATTATTAAAGTATGTCCTGGTCTTTCAGGATTAATATCTAAAAATACCTTTACTATTTCATCTTCATATAAAGTATAACTTGGTATTTCATTATTTATTATTTTACAAAAAATACAATTATTCATATTTTCCTCACTTTCTTAAATTTATTATAAAATAAAAATAGTTTTTTTAAAAGTTTAAATTGTTTTAATTGACTATAAAATGTACATAATATATAATAATATTAGAATAAGGAAGGGATAATTATGAGTAAAAAGTTTCCTATTAATTTCAAAAAGGGTAATAATAATTTAAGTATTAAAAAAGAAGAAAAAAATAATGTTGATGAATTAGGATTGAGTACTGTAGAAAGTAAAGAAAAAGAAGGATATAGTCCTTTAAATGATGATATGAAAATGCATTACTCCAATATTAATGATTTAATAAATAACAAAAAGCTTGATGATGTTGAAAAACAAGAAAAAGAAGAAAATAATAATGATAATAACAATACTAATACTAATTTTTTTAATAATAATATAGAAAAAACAACTGTTGTATCTTTAGATGAAATTGATAATGAATTAGATAAAACAAGTAAAAAAGAACAACCTTTCTTCTTTAATAACAATTTTATAAATAAAGAAAAGAAAGAAGATAAAAAAGAAAATAGTAATATAAACAGTGTTATGCCTAATAATATAAATAATATACCATTAAATAGTGTAAATAATAATTACCAAAAAGAAGTTGATTATGAAGAAGGTAATTTAGGTTTTATTAAAAATCGTAAGGTAAATAAAAAAATGTTGTTAATAATAGGAATAATGTTTTTTGTGTTAATTCTAGGATTAATACTTTATTCTATGTTAAAGCCTGGAACACTTAATAATATATCACTTTCATTAAATGATATAATTTACTATGGAGAAAATAATAGCTTTAAAGTTACATCAGTAGGTAAAAATAATTTAAGTAAAACAAAATATACATTTTTTGTTGATAGTGATATTGTATCTACAAAAAATGAAAATATGGTAGGTAAAAAAGTTAATAATAGTTTATTTGCATACAAATTAGGAAGTTTTAATATTGAAGTAACGGGAACTTATAATGATGTATCTAAAAAGGCAAATAAAATGGTAACAGTATGTAAAAGATTAAGTGAAGAAAACATACCACAAAGTCAAATTGTTGCATATTTTAATGAAGAAAGTAATTTGAATATTAATCTTGGAGATGATATTTGTTATAAAAATATTACTTTTGAAATTGAAGATACATCAATTGCAGAAATAAATGAAAATAGGGTAATTAGAGGAAAAACAAAAGGTTATACTTCTTTAATAATTAAACAAAATAGTAATACTTTTAAAATAGATCTTAGAGTAGTTGATAAAAGTACTGTTAATTTAGTGGAAAGAGTTTATTTAGAAGATATTGAAGACAGCATAATTATGAATGTAAATGATGTTCAAATACTAAAACCTACTATTATACCTGTAAATGCTACGGACAAAAATATTAATTATATATCAAGTAATGAGAAAATTGTATCTGTAAATAACAAGGGTGAAGTAAAAGCATTAAATAAAGGTAACGCTAAAATTATTATAAAATCAAATGATGGTGCTTACACAAATACTTTAAATGTTACAGTAAAAGGTACTAATGATACAGAGATAGAAACATTTAGTCCTGTAAGTGTTACAATAAAAAGCAATAATGGTAATACAAGTATTGCAAATGTAAATAATTTAATAATATTAAATGTTAAATTTGATAGAAAACTAAGTTCTATTCCTAAAGTAAATATTTTTAATAAAGATATAGAAATGGTATGTTCTTCAACTGATGAACCTACATGTATTGCTACAATTAAAGTGGATAATAATAGTACTAAAGGTAAAGTTGGTTTTGTAATAAAAGATTATAAAGATATAAATGATACGATAGGAAATGAAATAACTACTACTACTGATAGTAGTGAAGTAATTATTAAATAAAGTATGTATATGCATACTTTTTTAAATTTCTAAAATTTATATGTTTTTTTAAAATTGATATAAAAAAACATTTGAAAAAGTGAAAATTAAGTCTAAAGATGAATTTTAAAAATTCATCTTTTTTTGTACTTAAAAAGTCAAATTCATGTCATTTGCAAAGCATTTTTATATATGCTAATCTATCTAACTGGAGGGCTTATATGGACAAAGATTATAAAAAAGAATTAATAAAATTAGTTGAAAAAACAGAAATAAATAAGGGATATCATGATTATTTTAAAAATAAAGATTTAGTAAATAATTACTTTGAAATAGGAGATTACTTGTGGAGGCACAAGGAGGAGAAGAAAGAGCGAAGTATGGTAATGGATTAATTAAAGAATGGAGTGCTGAGTTAGTTAGACTTTTTGGGAAAGGTTATGATGTTAGTAATTTAAAAAGATTTAGGCAATTTTATATATGTTTTAAAAAAGGTGGCCCACT
>ULOB01039663.1_pt1 | contig 13423 bp, 5 predicted proteins | sample 1952151 | NCBI WGS metagenome assembly ULOB01 (sample SAMEA4835591, study PRJEB28245) | human gut metagenome | biome: gut microbiome; material: fecal sample | place: Denmark | collected 2008
CAACTATTTAAATTTTAATGGTGTTAATTTTAACGATAGTATAGAGGCGATTTTATAGTGGCGTTTAGATTTTAGTAATAGATTGAACGGCATAATGGTATTAAAAATAACCATTCAAATTTTAACGGATAAATTGAATGAATTTCATACAATAGGAATGACGGCAGAGTGTTATTAAAATTATTTATTCAAATTTTAATAAATAATTTTAATAATAGTAAATAAAAACTCCACTACAATAAATGAAATGCGCCCCGATAAGTTTGTTTACTTTTTGGGCGCATTTCAAGATTGCGTAGGGGACAAATGCTAGGATGATATTAATCAATCATCCAGAGGTTTGGCATGAGATTTGTTCGTCATTGTTATTGTCATTTTGTGCGGCATAAAACTTGTAGAAATATTTTTCAATGAGTTCATGCATGTGTTCCATAGTAATATATCCTTTGCCAATGGCAACCTTGTAATACTTGAACGGGATTAAGTCATAAATATCTTTAGAAACGTAGTCTTTCCAGTCTTCATATGTAAATAGACCATATTTTTCGATGTCGGCTTTCATTTTTTCTTCATCATATTGCATATTTTCCCCGTATTCGAAAATGTTAAGCAACCCATCGAGTTCGGTGCTGACAGATAAAATGTTTTCAGTGAAAATATTAAAATGTTTTTCAGTAACAGGGCTGAATATAGCAGTATATTCGGTTTTTATTGCAACATTATCAAGTGTTACTTCTCTACCGACAAACTCGCTTCCGTTCCAATCGGTCTGGAAGAACTTATGACCGATGTAATTAGAATAGTTATTTTCGTTTATATAAACATATCTATTTAAATCTAAGTCAAAAAATCCGTGTTCTTTTATTATTTTAAGAACAGAGCCATCAGAGAAATATAGATTCATTACAGAGTAATAATCATAAGATTGTCCCTGATGTTCGTTTATTAGTAGTTTTGCATAATCGTATGCTCCCGTTTCGTGATTAAATACTAATAGTACATCGGCATTTGTTAAATCTTCAACTTTCTTTTTGCTGCCGTCCCATAATGTTATAAGTGTGCCCGCAGCAATGCAGCTGTCGGTAGTTGCTTGCAATGCGAGCGTATTCTTTAATTCAACGGTTGCAGAGGCATTTTGTGAACCAACTATTTTAGCATCATTATGAGCAGTATCAACTATACCATATTCACCATTCGATTTTACGTATATTTTAACGCCTCCATCATAGTAGTTACCACTTTTTATGTCTTCCCCTGATGCGCCGCCAAGTTTAACCGTCATGGGAGTGTAACTACCGTTATTTATCGTTATTTGATACTGAATTTGTGTTGTTAGGCTTACAGTAATATCTTTCGAGGAATCGGAAGGTAAATTGATGTTGATATCTATAGTGGTAGTTTCATTATTTATCGTTGTGGTTTGGGTTGAGCCGTTAATCTCTATGCTGTACTCTATAATGCGATATCGTGAGCCGTTATTGTTATCAGAGCTACCGTTAATCGTTAACGAATACATTGTCTCGGATGGATCAACATATATGGTTTCATTTTTTGGGGTTATACCGTCATCGCCGCTTATAATAATATGATAACAACGTTTGTATTGAGCCTTTATAACAACATTTTCAGTCAAAGAAATCGCTTGAGACTTTAGTTCTTCGTTTCCAACGAACCATTTATCGAAATAGTATTCTTTGTGATCTTTACCAGCGTTTATAGATTCAAGAAATCCTAATTCGTTGTGAATACTATCGAGCAGTTCTTTATTTATATTGAAGCCGGGTATAAAGAATTTTGTTATTGAGGAAAGTAATTCAGTGTTGTTAGTATCTTTAAATTCGATTGTTGTTTCTATTTTATCTTCCCATTTAGCATATAGGGTAGTATCGCCGTTTATTTTGTAGGTATAGGGCGAAGTAAAGCTTTCGTCGGTATACCAACCTACGAAATATTTAGCGTAGTTATAGTTTGTAACGGCAGTTCCGTAATCTGAATTTAAGGGTATTCCTTTACTGTCGTTAACTGTAGGAGTAAAGTCTTTGTACTCACCTTCCGTAGCGGTTATTTCGGTTTCGCAGGCAACAGTAAAGTCGCTATTATACAAATCTTTATTACCGACAATTATACTTACGGTATATGTAACGACACGTTTATTAGTCCAATTTCCTAAGATATGGAGTTTGCCGTCATCGCCCAACAAATTAGCAATATTTGATAGCGTAATGTTGCTAATTTGATTACCGTCTTTATCATACCAAGCTACGAATGATAAATCGGTAGCAGTAGTCGTAGGAGCTGCCAACGTAAGCGTTTCACCTGCTTTATACTCATCCAACGGACAAACAATATCGGCAGAACTGAAGTCATATTCGCTGTTTTCAGAATGTGTCCACTCATGCACAATTTGATAGGTATTAGGAGCCCAATGGGCGTAGAGTTTGATTTCGTTGTTAACGGCGGAGGCGGCGTAAACGATACTGCCGGCACTGATTTGGTCGCCGCCGTCTTTAGCCGTAAACCAACCGACAAATGTGTAGTAGTCGAGCGAAGGTGTTTCGAGATACGCCGAGCCGTCTTCGTTGGTTGCCGGTATGGTAAAGCTATCGTTAGTCAATATTATGGTTTTTGAAGAAATAAGAGTGCCGCCGCACGAATCAAAAGTAATTGTTTTGATATTTTTCGCTTTTACCCAAACAATATTACTGCCGACTTCTTGCGACTTATATGTTGTCGTATTCTCCAAATTTTGATTATCTCCGTCCACCGTATTGCCGATAGCATTTGCGGAAAAGTTGCGAGTTGTAACATCTGCATTCAGTGTTTTAGGAGTAACTTTATTTAACACAGTTATCTGGGTATTGTTTTGTGTGATTTTAACGATTGCGTTTGAAGCATTTGCTGTAATTTTGCCTGATACTCTGCCGTTTATAGTTGCGGTTCCGTTTACTATTAACAATGCGTCTGTTTGGTCAGCACACAATCCCGGATAAAATGGTTTAGGATTTCCCTCAAAGTTTTCTGCCGAGTTACATTGGCTAGTTGAGTACATTACAAGTTGTACGCCGCTTGCGGTTTCTAAAGTAGCTCCTTCTTCTACGGTTAGCTTTGCGCCGGGCATAAATTTATATGATGAATTGCTTAAGTTAAGTGTACCATTGCTGCGTACCGTTATATCCATATATGGTATAGGAAGTGGCGTGTCGGTACTGGTTTTCATGTTTACCGTAAAAATTGCTAGCGTAATTTTAATGCTAACTTGCCCATCAGCTACGTTTCCGCAAATGTCTATTACGTCTATTTGTCCGCAAATTTGATTCGAGCCAACTATTGTATCTAATGCTGTGTATTCTTCGTCGGATGATGTCCACGATGCGGCAGGCTTAGCCGATTTTTCGATATAACCGGTACTTAGCTTGAATAAAGCATTAGTGGCGGTACTTGTGCCTATTATATCTACTGTTCCATCAAACCATTTGTTGCCCGCTGTCAAAACCCAGTGAGCTTTGTAGATTGCTCCGCTATATACTCTTGTTTTGCAGCTGATATTATGTAAGGAATAACTGTTAATAGGGAAGTAAGCTTTTGCATTTTCATTAATTCCCCTTGAAATTGAACCGCCTTTAAAGTCAAATATGCGGAACAAATCGGTTGCAGTTGCGCCTGATTCGAGGTTAACCGTTCCGCTGCCCTTAAGGTAGCCGTAAGCAAGTATGTTTGCGCCGTTTTTAACATTTATTGTGCCGTTATTCATCACGACACCTCGTGCAGAAACCTGACAGACGTTAGACGTACCTATGTGCCTAACCTCGGCTGTTATATTCATGGTGGAAGATATATTCAAGGTTATATCGTTAGGAATAATCAGCGCACTATATACTTTATCAGTACCGGCTGAGGTGCTCTCGGTGGAAGATGCGGTTACGCCGTCGGCATACGGCACAATTAGCGTTTTGCCGCTAAGGGTATAGTGGTTTATGGTTTCATTCGTGCTGCTGCAGTCCTTATAGTTTTTAAAATAGTTATCAATATCCTTTTGAGTGTATCCGGCAGTTAATTCTCCATAAGTTAGTTTCGTAAAACTTGTTATTATGTAAGAAGCATTGCCGCTCGAGTCGCCGGCTAAGGTGATATTGCCGCTTGCACTTTCACTAAGCGCATCTTCGATAGTGTAGTAGGTGCTGCCGATTTTTGCGGTCTTGTACTTTACGATAATAGTATTGCTACCTACTACAAAAGCGTAATTGTCGGAATTTAACACAGCGGTTACTTTGTATGTAGAGCCTACTGTAAATGCGCTGTTTAATGTTACCTTGTAATAACCGTGTTCGCCGCTGATAGAAGTAATATTGCCCTGTGCATCTTTGGTTTCGGTATACGCTTTATTGTCATCGTTACTACTATCGTAAGTACGAGCGACTGCAGATGAGAATGAGGGCATTGACAGATTTTCTATGCTTGAGCTGTCGGAGGACTTCACAAGTCCTTTTTTTAGCAAAGTTGCGTTTAATGTTTTATCGGTATCCGTATAATTTATATTTATAATTCCGCTGAATTTTACTTCTAGAGGAGTTACTGTAAAATTATCTTCAATTTTTTTGACATTATAGTTGTTTATATTGCCGCCTGATACATCTACGGATACGTTGTATGTGCCGGCATCGAGTACGCTAGGCAATTCGCAGATTTTGCCGGAACCGCTATCTTTAAGTACTAATGAGATAGTCAATTCGTTGTTGTAGTTTGTACCTTCGATGTTATAACTTATTGTGCTTTCCGGTATTTCGGTTCCGTAAATGAATGTTTCAGAAGTTACGGTCGGCGCTATGGTTATATTTGCCTTGCTTATAGTCCAGTTATAAGTCTTGTCGTCGGTCGTATTGTCATCCCAAACGCAGTTAGTTTTATCTTTAAGCGTAACCGTAACCGAATAGTCCCCGGCATTTGTAGCGGAAGCAGTACCGCTAACGGTGTAATAGTCGTCGTAGTTAGCTTGATTATGCGTAATGCCGTCTTGTTTGCTTGCGTTGTACACAAGCCCCGTATTTGCAACAGGAACGGCTACCTTAGTGACAGTGCCGTCGTATTCTTTTGCGGTTAGCGTAGCGGCGGTAGCGGTAATATCGTAGTTACCCGCTTTATCTCCGCTAAAGACAGCATTAACGGTATACACGCCTTTTTTAAGGGTGGTGGAATCGGTCAATGTCGTTGCGACTGTCGTTTCGTTGTTAACGGCGGTGTAAGTAACGGTGAGAGTGTCGCCGTTTACCAAGCCGCTAAACTCAACGCTCGGATTTGCTACCGTCAGAACATGATCGGTAACATAAATCGAATCGGACAAAAGCGAAATCGTCGCAGTAATCTGCTTTTTTCTTACCGTAAGCTTTCCGCTTTCGAAGGTAATCGCATAGTTGCCGCTCGTAAGACCGCTCGGAGTAATCGAGTAAGTTCTTACATTTTCGTATTTAACGTAATCGCATTCAAGAACAAGCGAACCGCCGAGAACGCTTTCGTTTTCGTTATTTACAAATCCGCTGTATGATACGGAGAAAGTCGGTTTATCGTCGCCGTAGGTAATATTTTCGCTATTTGCTGTAACGGTCAAAGCCGCCTTGTTTATCGTAAAGGTGCCGTTAGTGGGAGTTATATCGTAGTTATCTACGAAGTAGCCGCTCTTTGCTTTGGCAGAAGGAGTAAGCGTATAAGTACCGGCATTTACTCCGGTTTCTTTGGTTACCGAGAATAAAAGTTCGTTACTTACGCAAGGGGGGACAGAAGCTACGCTACCGGTAAGAGTAACGGTCGTATCGGTATTTATGGTAGGTTCTGCGCCGTTGTAGGTAGCCGACTGATTGGCATTAGTTACCTCTACGGTGATTTTTAATTTGCTTATAGTCCAGTTATAAGTTTTATCGGCGGTTGTATTGTCATCCCAAACGTAGTTAGTCGTACCTTTAAGCGAAGCGGTCAGAGTGTATGCGCCGGCGTTTTTCACGTCGTTAGCATTTATGACGGTTCCGTCCTTAGTTATAGAAGTTACTGCGTCTACGTTAGCGCCGCTAACGTCGCTATACGTAGCCGTGGGAGCATGAACCTCTCCGTCATAGGTAATGTTGCTTACGTTAGAAGTAGTCAGGGATACGGGCTTCGGAATAATTTTGTAAATGTGAGAAGTCGAAGTTTCGGTCGTCAAAGTCGGCTTGCCGAAAACGTAATTAAGATAAGTTTCGCCGCTTACGCTCAAGGTAAGAGTATAAGGGCCGACGTTTATAGGCTCTACTACGGCTGCGTCTTGAGTGACTTTTGCGTTTACTCCCATGCCGTCGTTGCCTATTAAGCCTGCGAGCGTAAAGGTAGGCTGTTGCGCTTTGCCGTTATAAACGGGGTCGGAGCCGTAATTTACCATCAGTTTCGCCGCATTTATTGTAAGAGTGTTAGTCGCTTCCGTAGCCAGATATACGTCGGTAGAACGTTTGCCGCCGAGGTAAACGTCTGCCGAGAACAGATAAATTCCGGCATTTTTTGCGACTTTGGCTGTAGACGGTATCGCCGCCGTATAGTTGTCGTTCGAGCGAGCGTATACGCCGAGCGTCAGCGGAGCGGAACCGCCGTTTATAGCGTCTATCAAGGACTTAACGGCAGATTTTACCGATTCGTCATTGCCGTATTTTGCGTAATATCTGTTCGATACCGTCGTTTCGTCGATTAAGGCAGTCAAACCGTGTTCGCTTCCGTCATAAACGACGGTTTTGCCGTTCGTTGCTTCACCGTCGTAATACCACTTTATGTCGTCGGCGTTAAGTTCAACGGGGGCGATTCGGAATCTTAGCGAAGTTGCGTTAGACAGGGCGTAGTTGCCCGCTTCGGCACCGCTGAGACTTGCCGTAACGGTGTACCAAAAGTTTTCGTTGTCGGCTTCGGAGTGGTTAGCCGCAGACTTTACGTTATCGCTAAGGACGATATTAAGTCCGTTTTTTACGCTACCGACGCTGATATCCGAATAGCCGCTTACCGAGTGGCTCGAACCGCCCAAAGTAAGCGAAGTTACCTTTACGCCTTGATTAAGCGGCTTGCCGCTTTCGTCCACGCCGTATATAAACGTGCCGTCGCCGCCTGCTATGCTATCGTCAGCCATAGTCGCCGCACTCTGCGCCGACGAAGCGTTTTCGACGATAAAACTTCCGCCAAGCGGCGCAGCTTCGGTTATGGTCGCCGTGGCGGGTGCAATCGTGTAGATTACTATGTAACTGCCGTATTTACTGCGAGTAGCGGGCGAACCGACTACGGTAACTTCCTCGAGCGAGGTAATGCGAACCGCATACACGCCGGCATCGGACGGAACGCCCGCTATCCAAGTGTAATTACTTTGATTTTTCAAAATTTCTGCCGAAGTTTTGATATTTTCGGGAGAAATTTTTGCGCCTGCGCTAAAGCCGGTGAGCAAAACGTATTCGTATCCGAAATCGTCAAAATACGCCTGAGTCAAATCGCCGCCATAATTGAAATCGGCAAATTGGAGCGGAAGCAGAGCTTTGTCATATCCGTCGAATTTTTTGATTGGAGTTTTGCTTACGATAGGGAAGTGAAATTCGCCGTCGTACGTTGCGCTTGCAGAACCTAAGTCGCCGTTCAAAGCCTTGCCGAATTGGTCGGAGGACTCGTCGGCGAGGTAATACCTCAGTAAGTTTGTAGAGTCGTACGAGCAAATGCCGCTTGTCGGAACGTCCGACCTCGATACTATTATCCAATATCCGGCTGCCGCACCTATCAAAAACGCCGTCGCAAGCAAAAACAAAGCCGCCGTAAGAGCGTACTTGAATATTTTTGCTGTCAGCGAATTTTTTTCGGAGCTGCGGGCAGCTTCGCATCTGCGTGCGAAAGAGCCGTTCGGTGCAGGCGAATCGTATTTGTCGCATATTGCTGCGAAATGGGACGAAAGAATTTTCACTACGCTTCGCCTCCTTCGCTGAGCCTTACGGTAGCGTCCATTACAAAAGCTCCGCCGCCGAGCAGATAATTATATAATTTTGCGTACGTTTCGCCGTCCGAGGCGTAGTCAAGTTTTACGGTTATGGTAAGAAGAATGTTGTCGGTTTGGTTTATGCCGAGATTTGTGAAGTTATCGCGGTCGATTCCTGCCGAAGCAACCGTTTTGACGCTGCTTTCGCCGCTCGCCGAATAAGTAACGCTCGGCGTAACCGTTTTGTCGCCGTAAGAAACGGCAAACGTTATTCTGCCGTCCATAAAAGCAAGGTCGCTTGCGGAAACGTTGTCACCGTGCGGATAAAAAGCGACGTCCAATCTGTATGCGCCTTGCAAAAAGCCTTGGATATAGCCACCATTAAGAGTAATGTTTTTGGCGATTTTGCCGACAGAGCTGATAGTATAGTCGTCAGTGTAAAAACCTACGGCGTTGTACGCAAATCCGCTTGCGCCGTCGCTAAACGTAACATAGTCCGAACTGTCTGTTACCGAATATACGGCAAATTCGCTGCCGTACGCCACCGTGGTTATGCCGGGAGTACGAATTACCCACGTCGAAAACCCCACGCATATTACGGCGGCTATTGCCAAAGCGGCGCATAGGGCGGAGTTGCGTAGCGTGCAGATTTTGTCGAAAAATTTATTTAATTTTTTGCGAAGAGAGATTTTCATGATTTTCGGTCCCGTATAATCTTCCTGTCGTAATTTTGCTTTGCAGACTTATGCCGCAGTAATCGCACTTGACGTTGCGCAGCAGCCCGTTTTATGCGATGGGTAGAAAGTTCGTACAAATCCTACGGCATAAGATAGTGAGGCGCAGCTGTTTTGCCGGCAAAACGGCAAAACGGACGAGCGAGTCTAAGCAACGTTTTTTGCCAAGTCGGGCTTTGCCGGCGCAGGTTACAAATGTGTACAAATTGTGTAGTATGTATATGCGATTCTCGTGCGCGCGGGCGCATGCGATTAGTTTTGTACTATTTTGTATATGTATAATAACATTAAAAAAGTAATGTAGTCAAGGAAAATTAGACTTTTTATGGTTTTTATCGACACTTTATAATTAAAATAGGACTTTTTTGGTCGGGGGGGGGGTAGCCGAAATTAAATAATGTATAATACTGTAAAGTTTTTTCAATAATGTTAAGAAATTTGTTAAAAAATGCTTGCTTTTTTAGTTATGTCGTGTTAAAGTGGTATTGTAAATTGACGGATGGAGAGAATTTTTTTTGCTTTACGTGACGAATTATGACGATTTGCGTTGTGAAAAGTCGAAACGTTTTTGTGTTGCTTGACATTTTGCCGTTGTCAAAACAGTATGTTTTATTAGGAGAATTATATTTATGAAAAAGAAGTTTAGTTTGACGCTAATCAGCATTCTTTCGGTCGTAGTTCTCGTCGGCGTGGGTTTCGCCGCATGGATAATTACTACGCCGAACGTAAAAGAGCAGCAGACCGGCACGATTACCGCATCCGGCGTAACGGACGCAAGATACAAGCTCACGGCGGCGATTACCAACGGAAGTATTGTCTTCGGTAAGCCGAGCGATTACGATGATAACAACAGCAACAACAGCGACTGGTTTAAGCCCGGTAGCGATGTGGGGGACGAAAAGCTTACCGCTACTCTTACACTTACTCTGACTAAGCCCGACGATACTGTGTTGGATGAAGAGGTTTTTAATAATCATCTTCCCAACACGTTTACTTTTACTATGAATGCAACTAAGCCGGGAAGCGGAGAGGAAACCACGGTTGGCGCCAATGATGATTTTAATCATGCAGTTAGTAAAAACCATGTCAAGAATCCGACCATTAGCTATGGTGCCGTTTCCGATACTGTAACTCTGGGCACTGCTATCAATATAGCAAAAGATGCTTTTACCAAAGGCGCTGACAATAAGTATACTCTTACGATAACCATTACGTTTGCTTGGGGTACGGCATTTACCGACGCAACTCATACTAATCCGTACGATTACTTTAACAATCTCCCTTATGATGACGTCAATGCGAAAAAAGCTTTGGAACTTAACGCTATGCAAGGGAAAATTAACGGAATTAGCTACGTAGTAACGATAGCTTCCAAGGCAAACGCACAGCAAACGGTATAAGCGTTTGTGTTATTAAAAAGATGTAACGTTACGCCGAAAACGTGACGAAAGCAATCTTATTTACGTATAATGTTTGTGGTGACGGAAGTACACGACAAGACGTACATACACGATACGAGAAGTATAGAAACATCGTGTCCAAACAATATTAAGATGAGGAGAAAAAAGTTATGAAAAAAGTTACCAGACATGCTTTTTCTAAAAAAGCGATTATGATAACCGCAAGTTTGTTTGTAACGCTCGCCCTTATTACTACCGGTTTTGCCGCTTGGCTCATAAGCAGCGGTGCATCCGGCGAAGGCACGGGTAATATTACCACTGCGACTATAGACGACGCTCGCCTCGGTCTTACGGTAGCAATGGCAGAGGGTAAAGACTTCGTTTGCTTCGGTCCTCAGGCGGACGACAAAGTTCCCCATATAATGTACGATCTTCCGAAAGATGGCGAAAAAGACGATAAGGAAGTCCTTGTCGCAACCGTAACCGGTACGATAAAGAATTATGACAGACTTAAAGAGTTTAAAATAACGATAAAGATCAGCGACAAAGCTCTAACGGCGGCAGGCTATACTTGGACCGAAACAAACGAAGGCAGCTTGAAGAACAGAACGTATACTTATAATGCCGGCAACGCTTGCATATCTTTGCCGGAATACGCCGTAGATAAGGATGGCAGATTTTTACCGCTTCCTTCCGATCCGTTTAATAAGACAACTGCGCCGAAAACTATTTCGGCGGGGGATAGTATGTTTACAGACGGCGCAACCGAAAACGAAAAGAAGTTTACTTTTGACGTTACGTTTGGTTGGGGCGAAAAGTTCAAAGGATGCAACCCCGGTAAATATCTCGACGGAGAAATACCCGATCATTCGCCAGATGAAATCTTTGCCGGAGCTTCTACCCTTGAAGAAATAGTAGATATAAAAAAGGAAATTATGACCGAGTTGCGTAGCCTTTTCGTGGATGAATCGGGAAATGTTGACGCCGCTAACCTTAAGTTCGTGGTAACGGTTGAGGCTGTTTCTAAATGATAGTCTTAACTAAAATTTTTCAATAAATATTCGGTAGGACGGAGAGACCGACAAAAAGTTTCTTCGTCCTTTTGGTATTTAATACAGCAGCTAATACAGCAGCCGTTTACAGCCGTTTTTTCGGCGCATTACGGCTAACGTGCGGCAGAAAGTATTTTTAAAGGGCAAAAACTTCAGCAAACCCTAAGCAAATCGAACGCAGCCGCAAAGCATGACGTTTTTTGCAGGACTTGCAGACATTTTTGTTTTTGTCGCCTAGGTGTAAAGACGTTTCCGTCATAGCAACCAACAAATCTTAAAGTAAACATGCGCATTTTAGCGGTTTTCGGTAAAGCCGATTAGTGCGTAGCGCAGAGGCGCAAAAGGCGAAATTTCGATAGTGTCTCAGAGGCTTGCAAATTGTTCCGAGCGACAATAAATATGCTGTTTTTGTAACTCAGTTCAATCGATATTTAAGTAAGAGAGATTTTTGCTTTTTTTAGATGTAACGTAATATGGACAAACTCGATCTGATAGCGCTTATAATAACGATTTTAGCCGTAACTTGTTTTTCGGTGGTTTTTACGCTACTTTTCGGAGCGTACACCAAGATTACGGTCGAGCAGTATAACGCAGGTAGGTTCGACGTAGACATTATAGACGAATTTGCCAAAGCGGATTCGGAAAAGAAAATTCGTCGCAAGCAGATTATTTCTTCGATAAAGCGGGTTGTCGGTTCGGTAGTTTTTGCGATAATCGCCATCTTTTTGATTATCGGCATAGTTAACCGAATCAGCGGCAACGCTACGGCTATAGGCAACAAAATGCTTATGGTTGTCGCATCGGGTTCGATGGAGAAAAAACACGAGGACAATAAGTACCTTGAAGAGAATAATCTCAACGATCAGTTTCCTACATACAGCGTTATTGTTTTGCAAAAGGTAAAAAATGCCGACGAGCTGAAAAAGTACGACGTTATTGCTTATCGTAACAAAGAGGGCATAATTATTATTCACCGTATCGTAAGCGTCAATCCGGACGGAACTTACACGACTAAGGGCGACGCAAACAACGGCGTGGACGAAATGCGCCCGTCTTTCGATAACGTAGTCGGTAAGTATAGCGGCAAATATCTCCCGACGGTAGGTTTGTTTATATTGTTTTTTCAGTCGTATTCGGGTATCGCTACCGTTCTTGCCGTTATATACTGCATGATAATGTTCGATAACCGCATAGGCGTTATAAGCGAAGTTCGTCAAAAACGTAAGGACATGCTTATAGAGCTGCTTTCCGCCGATGCCGAAGAGATAAGCGACGACGTAGACGTAAGGACGGAATATTTCGAAAAACTCTACCTGGACAAATTCATTTATCATTTCGACGACAACGGTTTTATCTCAAAAGAAGTCGCCGACGAAATTGTCAAATATAATCCGCCGCCGTCCGAACATGCGGATAACGAAACCGAGTAAAACAAGGTTACGTTACGGCGTAAGAACGCTTGATTAGGATAATTAAAAAAGGAACTTTTAAAATTCTTTTGTTTGCTTTTCCTAAGAAAGAGCGAGGCAGAAAACCAAGCACCAAAAACGGAGAACGCTTGATTAGGATAATTAAAAAAGAACCTTTTAAAATTCTTTCTTACTTTTCTTGAAAGAAGAGTAACAGAGTAAAAAAACATCTCAGAGGTGGAAACATGATAAAAACATTATTCACGAGAAAGACGCTGATTACCATTGGTCTTGCCTGCGTATATTCTTTGTTGCTTGTGTTTGTGTGCGCTTGCATAGACGGCGCTCACTCGATTTTTCCGGCAAAGAATATTATCAATATAATAGCGCAGGGTATGAATTTCGAACCGATAAAAGGACATATGTCCGGATTCATCATGGTGATGATGGTTGCCGTGTTTACGCTTATTGCGGTAACCGGAATATGTTTTTTGCGTCGTATCGCCATATTTAAGAAAAAAAGCCCGAAAAGTCTCAAAATGATAGGTTGGTATGTATTGGACTTTGCGGGATTTGAATTAGCGGGCATCGGCATAGGACTTTTGTTCCAAAGTCCCTTTACCGGCGAGAACCTTTCGGCTGTAATGAAGTACCTCGGTCAGTGCGTCCTTCTTACCACCGTCATATACTTAGTAGCCTTTGTAGCGATAGGCGCTCTTTTGATGCTTATCGTCAACTTTGTCTTTGTAGACAAGCCGTTCAGATTCTTCGGTACGGCAGACGAGCCGGTCTTCGAGGACGAAGGCATGGACAATTACGACGTTGCAGGCAGTTTTGACGTAAATGCGTCGAGTAGCGGAGCGGTAGGCGC
>ULOB01042209.1_pt1 | contig 13372 bp, 10 predicted proteins | sample 1952151 | NCBI WGS metagenome assembly ULOB01 (sample SAMEA4835591, study PRJEB28245) | human gut metagenome | biome: gut microbiome; material: fecal sample | place: Denmark | collected 2008
TTTGGCTAAGATACAACAAAAGTAAAGCGATAACTCGGAATTTGAGGGAGGAAACAGTATGAAAAAGATTATTGCAATGGTTCTTTGTCTTGTGTTGGTTTTTTCATTGGCTGGTTGTGGAAATAATGATCAAAGTTCAGATACGCATGATGCGAACTACGAAGAAGGTTATACGGCTGGCTACGAGGTTGGATATAATGATGGGAAGCAGCAAATGACCACCCCCCAAAAGTGCTATGCACAGTTTTCGGGGTCTTTTACAGCTACCGTTGAGCAACTCTTGCCTGATTACTGTGCGCTTCCGGGAAAAACGATTGCGGTAGTTCACTTCTTTCAGACTGCACCCTTTTTACTTCGCTTTCAGGAAGATATGACCGGAAAGCTTGTTGAAGGAACGGTTTATGTGTTTGAGTTCAAGACATTTGAAGTTGAACTTCCGGCTGATGAGAAAAATCCAGATATTTCGGACTATATGTATTCCATAGATGTTACTAATTATAGAGTTGCGGAAGATGGCGAACTCGGGTTGGAGAGCATAACGCCCACTGTTGAAATAATATCGAAATAAGTAACCGGATTATTTAATTAATAAGAAATCACTGTGGTAAATTTCGATTTATAGAATTGTCTTTTAAGGGGTAATTATACTATTACACTTAAAAGACAATTTTATTTAGATATAAAAATATATTTATTGCCTAATTAGGAATTATAAGTTATACTTCGCGTATAAGTACATTTCACTTATGAAAATTTCTATGTCAGCGAAAGCTGATGTCCCATCCGATTCCCTAAATCATAGAACCAGGAAGAAGGGAAGAGGAAAACCCACACAGAAAGAAAATCAGTTGTATCAGAAAAACAGGTAAGTTATAATGTAGATATGGCGAAATCCTTTTATTTTCGGCGGAATCTATGATTACCTGACACAAAAGGAGGAAACCATTGAATACGGAATTAAAAAATGCAGTAATGGCAACAGACAGAGACGCACAATATGATAACAGCGCGAAACGCCTGATAGCACATAAGATCGTTCTGGCGTGGATACTTATAAGGACTGTGGAAGAATTTAAGGGAATGGAACCATTGGAGGTTGCAGCTCTTATAGAGGGAATTCCCTATATCAGTGCAGTACCGGTAGAACCGGGATTGACGAATGCGGTTCGTTTTAAGAACGGAAAACGCCTTGTAGGTTTTAACACCGAGAATCAGGAAATGAACGAAGGCCTGGTGCGTTTTGACATTGTATTTTATGTGCGGATGAAGGATGGCCTTTCGCAGATCATCATCAATGTGGAAGCGCAAAAGGACGAACCTAGCGACTATGAGATCCTGAACCGGGCAGTATTCTATGTAAGCAGACTGGTTTCTTCCCAGAAGGAACGAGATTTCGAGAATTCGAGTTACGATGACATTAAAAGTGTCTATTCTATTTGGATTTGTATGAATATGGAGGAAAACACCATGAGCCATATTCATCTGACCAAAGAAGACCTGATCGGTTCTTATGAATGGAAAGGTAATCTGGATCTGTTGAATATCATTATGATAGGCCTTGCAAAGGAACTGCCGGAACATGATGAGACCTACGAGTTACATCGTCTGTTGGGAGCATTATTGTCCAGAGAGCTTACTATAGATGAGAAGCTGGACATTATTGGAAATGAATATGATATCCCATTAGAAGAGAATTTCAGAAAGGATATGAGCACTATGTGTAATTTGAGCCAGGGAGTTAAGGAAGAAGGTATTGCAATTGGACGCAGAGAAGGGTTGGAAGAGGGACGTAGAGAGGGCCATGCAGAACTTATTACAAAAATGTATAAAAATGGTCTTTCAATAGAACAGATTGCATCTGCTACAGATAAAACAGTAGAAGAGGTAAGGGCGATTATTGAGGGAAAAGAAAAATCCCAAGAGGCCTGAGAATTATTACCGGAAAAAACGCGTGGATGTGTAATTCATGTTTATACATTTCTGCGTTTTTTATGAAATGACAATTGAATAATAAATCGGAAGAGTTGCACGTGATGCAACTATGATATTATAATATGTTAAGCTTATGCTTGTAATGGACGGGGGAAGCGTTCGGTTACAATAAATACATAAGGAGAGATACAAAATGAGGGGCAAATTAATAGTTATCACAGGAATTATGGCACTGGGGTTGTCTGCCTGCGGAGCACAGGGGAGTGATCCGGTGGGAGGGAGTAGTAGTTCAGAGGTTATCGGATCCGCAGAGGCTGCGGTAACGGAAGAGAGCACTTCAGAGACTGGTGAATCCATGGAAGCGACAGTATCCACGGAGACTGTTTCCGACACTACGGCATCCACGACAGGTCCTTCTTACGAAGATGAGGACGCATGGCTTCCCTGGGAAGACTACGGGGAATGTTCCAACACTGTGAAAGACTTCTACAATGACGATGAGAAAAAGACCTATTACTACGAAATGGATGAGTTCTTTTTTTCCGATGAGAAGTATGCCAAAGTGAATGATTATCTGCAGCAGATGTATGAGAATTACAGAACCCAGTATGAGGAGGAAGGGGAGAATCACACCGGAGCGTATGAGTTAGTGGATGAAACTCTTTCCGAGGGACAGCGATACGATGATAATTATCTGGTATTCAATGGCATTACTTTAGCGGATGACGAGTATGTCAGCCTGCATTTTAATGACACGGTTTATTATGCAGGAGCAGCGCATCCATTATCCTATTACATACCCGTGACGATCTCCGTTGCCACCGGCGAAGAAGTCACCCCGGAAGAAGTTTTGGGGAAGACCTGGGACGAGATCCGGGCAGCAGGCTCTATTGAAGAAGAAAACGAAGAAAATTTTAATGCCGATTACGGCTTTTACATCACAGAGAAGGAACTGTGCTATCTCTATCGCACTAATTTCTTTGTAGAAGAGATTCGGATATCCCGGTAAAAAAACCGGATTGAACTGACAGGGCAGAAGAGGTATACTTATTTCCGGAAACGAACGGAGGTACCGGGATGGAAAAGTTTACCCCTTCAGAGCTTTGTGCAGACATTAAGATCTATGATTATAAGCAAAAAGTAAAATATGATGAGAAATCCCTGGTGATTTTTGAGAAAACAGGGAAAATGATAACAGCCGGAAAAGAGTGCGAAGGCATGCTTTACACTCTTCCGGCTAATTCTATTGGCTTTTCTCCGATCGTATTGGGAAGAGTCAGCGACTATACCTGTGCGGAAAAGATGTTAAAGCAGATGCTGTGCCGGTATCTTGGCAAGGCATCATTTACGGGATACGGAGAAGGGCTTATTTTTATTCACGAGAAACTGAACGAAGTGGAAATGAAAGCCTATTTTGATCTTCTGTATCAGGTGGGAGCCAAAAATGTGGTCTATGCAGATGAAAGCGTGAAAGGAATCCCAGAGGGAACTCCCTGGGAGGATGTGATCTGGGGAATGAAGAACACTTATAAAAATCTTCGTTTTGCCGTGGAGATTACGAAGGAACAGCCCATGGATTACCTCAGATATTCGCTGGCGCAGTTGGCAGAGAACTGTAAGCGGTGGGGACTGGAAGAGGAAATGTCAAAATTGTATATTTAAGGAAATAGGCTAAGGGTAAATGATTTTATTTATCCTTAGCCTAAATTATTAGCTTTGTTGATAGTAATTATGCCGGTAAAGATGATCGTCTACCTGCTGCGCCAGGTGATTCATTTCTTCTTGTGCATCAGCACCCATGGCAATATTATAAAACGCATAGGAAAACTGCTTACTGAAGAAAGGATATGCGGGGGTCTGCGGTCTGGTAAAAGAGGTGTTCCGTAATTGTGAAAATAAAATATTGCTGTTGCCGGAACCAGCCTGAAAGCTGTCCATTACGTCATAAATCTCTTTTAAAACAGGAATACCCGTTAACTGACTGATCTTCAACTGGTTCTGCAGACTGAAAACATAACGGATAAATTCACAACATTCCCTGGGATATTGTGTCTGTCTGGACATGCATAATCCCCAGCTTCCATGGGGAGAAGCTGCTTTTATACCATGGGGAAGAGGGATTATGCCGATATTACTATTCCTTTTTTGCGATTGAAAATAGGCACTGGGCAGGGAAAGACTCATGGCAAAGTTTTCAGGAAAATCGGCACTGAGATCCTCTACGTGGGTATAATGATATTTATGAAATAATTCGCCCAGCCAATTCATAGCAGCGACGGAAGCCGGAGAGTTAATATATCCAGAGGTTGCCGTCAGCGTATCGTTAAAAAAGCTGCCGTTGTTCTGCACGATAAATGGCAATCCGGCGTAGCTGTTCCATTCTCCGGATTTTGGAGAAAGACCGCGTCCGGAGTCCATAAGCAAAGGATAGGGAAAAGAAGTTTTGGTCTGTATTGTATGGCAGACATTCAGAAACTCATCCCAGCTCCAGGCATCTTCCGCAGAAGTCGGAATGCGGATACCAAGGGAATGGAACAACTCCTTGTTATACAGAATACATAAAGTGGATTCCGTATAACCCAGATGATATAGTTTTCCCTGATAGGTTCCCTGTGTCACAATGGGAGACAGAAAAGAGGATAGGAAAGACGAATCCATATATCCATCAAACGGCAGCAGAGAATTCATATATGCCCAATAGGGGACATCAGGACCGTCCAGGGACAGAATATCCGGTGCATTTCCACTGGTAAAGCTTTGCAACAGCGAGTCACGCAGAGGAGCCTTATCGTTGATGAGAAAAGTCGGTGTTACAAAAAAACCGGAAGATGTCAGATTAAACTGTTCGATCAGAGAGATCCAAAAATGTTTCTCATTATCTTCCATAGGACATAAATAAATAGATAGGTTTATTTTATCTTTGGAGCGGTCTGCTACAAAAGTGCCTTTTCCTTGCTGCCGTATAATATATCCTTCAGATTCCAGACATTTCAGGGCTTGTGTAATAGTGCTTTTACTTACATTTAAAGTACGCATTAATTCATTATCGGAAGGGATGAGATCGCCGGGACGATAATATCCGCTTTCGATTTTCTGGACAAATTCATTTTTTATAAGCATGTATTTTGGTGTTCTGGTGTTCATAAAATCCCCCACATTTTGAAAAGTGATTGACAATATATTTTTGTTATGCTAATATCATAGCATAAGTTATTCGAACAAACAAGATTAAATAAAAAAACTCTCTGCAAAAGCGGAGAGTTAAAAAATAAAACAAGTTATTCGAACAACCGAACAACTAAAAGGAGGAGAAGATGAAAAAGACATTTTCAAAAGAGAAATTATTTGACAGAACACCGCGGGTCTTTAAGCGGGATGCAACAGAAGTTCGTTTTCTGTTGGGCGGAATCGGAACAGGTAATTTTTCTGTAAATTCAAGAGGAAAGTTCCTGGACTGGGAAATTTTTAACTGGCCTTCCAAGAATACGAAATTTCCGCTTTCCTTTTTTGCAATTCGTACGGAGAACAAAGAACTGGAAAAACCTATATCGAAAATTCTGGAATCGAGAATGGTTCCGCCATATACCAGCTCACACGGATATCTTCAGGCTGAATTAGTAAATCTGCCAAGAATGGAAGATTCCGAACTGATTTGTGAATATCCTTTTGCAAGGGTGAATTTCAAAGATTCCGAATTGCCCGTAAAAGTGTCAATGGAAGCATATACACCGTTTATTCCTTTAAATACAGATGATTCCAGTATTCCCTGTGCAATTATCCGATACACGGTGAAAAATATTGCAGACTGTCCGACCAAAGTAAGCCTGGTAGGTACGCTTCCCAATGCATCCGGGTTTGAGGGATATGATGTTATTGAGAACCTGAAGCTGGCTGACAGCGTAAAAAATGAATATCGGGAATTTGATGATGTGAAGGGCTTGTATTATTCACCCGAACATTTGAAAGAGGATCATTTACGGTATGGAAATATGGCGATTCTGACCAGTGGATCCAATGTAACCTATAAAACACAGTGGTTTGACGGCGAATGGGTAGATGGAATACAGGATTTCTGGGATGACTTTACCAGTGATGGACTTTTGGAAAAAGAGACCGTATCTGACAGTGTGGGATGTGAATTTGCACAATTTCATAATTTCAGTTTCCTGAAAAGAAGAGAAAAGATCGGATCTATCGGAGCCTGGGAAGAACTTCAGCCGGGAGAAGAAAGGACCTTCGAATTTGTCATTACATGGTATTTTCCTAACAGAGTAAAGGCATGGATTGAGTTTGACGAGGACTACGAGAAATTCCAGCGCGGTGAATACGGAACAGTAAGAAATTACTATGCAACAAAATTCACAGATGCATGGGATGTAGCAAAATATGTATACCATAATAAGGAACGACTGGAATCAGACAGCAGAAAATTTGCCGATGCGATGTTCCATAAGACTACATTACCTTATTATGTGATTGATGCTCTGACTGCAAACATTACGAATCTTCGAAGTAATTTATGTTTCCGGCTGGAAGACGGAACCTTTGCCGGATTTGAAGGAATACGTGACTACATAGGCTGCGGTTACGGTAGTGTGCCTCATGTATGGAACTATGCACAGACGGTTGCTTTTCTGTTCCCGGATCTTGAAAAAACCATGCGTAATGTAGAATTTTTGAGAGAAACAGATGAGACAGGATGCATGTCTACACGAATGTTTTCCGTATTTGATCAGGAACGGTATGCAATGGTTCCGGCCTGTGATGGAGAACTTGGAAGTGTTGTTCGTGTCTACCGGGATTTCAAGAATCTTGGGGATGTGGAATTTTTGAAGACCATTTGGCCCAAAGTAGTGCTGGCAATGGAATATGCCCTGAAACAATGGGATCTGGATGGAGATGATGTACTGGACGGTCAGCAGAATACAACCTATGATATTGAATTTTACGGACCGAATCCCATGACGGACAGTATTTTCCTGGCAGCATTGAAATGCTGTGAAGAGATGGCTGAGATCGTAGGAGACGAAGAACATCACCAGCTATACGCAGATGCTTACGAAAAAGGAGCTGCAAGAGCTGACCAACTGATGTTTGACGGGGAATATTATATTCAGGTACAGAAGGAGATTGATAAATATAAGTATCAATTCGGAAAAGGCTGCCTGTCAGATCAGCTTCTCGGACAGTTCCTGGCATATATGGCCGGAATCGGGGAAATTTTACCGAAAGAGCATGTAAAATCTGCTATGGAATCCGTATTCAAGTATAATTATAAAACGGATTTTTATCATACGGACAGTGTACACAGAGCATATGCAATCAATGAAGAGCATGGAATGGTAGTAGCTACCTGGCCGAAAGGCGGCAGACCTAAATTCCCGTTATCCTATGCCGGAGAGGTGTGGACAGGAGTAGAGTATGAAGTAGCCGTTAATCTGATTTATTCAGGTTGTGTAGAGGAAGGTCTGACGGTGGTAAAGTCAATTCGGGATCGTTATGACGGATACAAGAGGAATCCGTTCAGTGAGATTGAGTCCGGTCATCATTATTGCAGAGCAATGGCAAGCTGGGGAGTGCTGAATGCATTATTGGGACTGCAAAGTGATATGTATCGCGGAACCTTGTCATTCCATCCTGCAATAGAAGGTGAAATGTCCAGTTTCTTCATCTGTGGAAAAGCATGGGGTATTTACAGTCAGAAGGAAGAGAATGGGAAAATGTGCAAACATATTGACGTCCTGTATGGGACGTTAGATGATATTCATGTACAAGAATAAGGAGGGTACAATTATGATGAAAAAGTATTGGAGAAAAATGATGGCACTTACTTGTGCGGCCGCTATGCTGTTTACAATGGCAGGATGCGGAAATGCAGAAGGAACTACAGGCGGTGCAGAGACTGCGCAGAGCTCTACGACTGCAGATGGATCCGGAGAGATCACGATCCAGTTTGCAGAGCATGTTGCTGATATTCAGGCACAGGAGCCGCATCTGCAGAAGATTATTACTGCCTTTGAAGAAAGCCATCCGGGGATTAAAATTGATATTACGGGTAAAGAAGTGTCCGAGCATAATACACAGATGACTTTACTGGCAGGAGAAAATAAGCTTCCGGATGTATTTTGGCTGGAGCAGGCAACCGCAAAGGAGTTTGCACAGAATGGGTATTTATATGATCTGACGGATGCATTGGATCAGTATGGTATCAATGACAGCCTTCTTCCCGGACTGGTGCATTCATGTACCGTTGACGGCAAAGATGTGGGAATGCCCAGTGAAGTTATGATGGTAGGATTTTATTATAACAAAGATCTCTTCCAGCAGGCAGGAATCGAAGAAGTGCCTGTTACCTATGAAGAGTTCCTGGATGTGGTAGATAAGCTGAATGCAGCCGGAATCACACCGCTGACCGTGGGGGCGCAGGATAATTACAGTATCTGGGCATTCGAGACAATGCTGGCAAGATATGGATTTTTTGAAAAGCTTGACGGTCTGAAGGATGGAAGCATTTCCTGGAATAACGAAGACTTTATTCACTATTTCGAAAAAGTAGAAGAAATGCGTGAAAAAGGAACTTTTACAAAGGACATTTCCAATATTGGATATTTTGAAGCAAAAGAGCAGTTCCTGGGTGGAAATGCAGCAATGTTCAATTCCGGAGCATGGGATATCGGTGATTTTGAGGGAAGTGATATGGCTTCTAAAATCGGATTTTTCTGGGGACCTACCTTTTCCGACAGCCAGTATGAGCAGCAGATCGGAATCAAGGCATCCGGCGGTGTTTATGTAGTATCTTCAAAGGCAGCAGAAGATCCTGCGTTGTTAGATGCAATTATGCAGTTCTGGCAGTTCTATTACGGCGAAGAGGGAACCAGGATCATTGCCGAGGATACCGCGGCATTACCGTGCGCTACATATAATGGACAGATTGATGAGAGCCAACATCCTGTACTTTCCACGATGATCACGGCATTAAATGATGACTGGAAAGCAGTAACTGAGCCGTTTAATTCACTTTCGTCCAATGTGGCATATGGATATTTTGATGCTACCTTCGGTGTTATGACCGGCGTTTACACACCGGAACAAGCAGCTGATTATGTAGAAAATTTGCAAAGTGCCGAAAGATAAAACCATAAGAGCGGTATGAAATTAAGTAATACCGCTCTTTTCTATAGAATGGAAAGGGAGAAAGCTATGTATTGGTTGAGTACAAAGAAAGCAAAAATCATTATGCTGCTTCCGACTCTTATGATTTATGCAGTATTTATTATTATTCCTGTGTTTATCGCATTTTATTATAGCTTTACGGACTACAGTGGTCTTGGAAAAGCATCCTTTGTGGGAATAAAAAACTATGTTGCTATGTTCCATGATAAGCTATTTCTGATCGCATTGAAAAATACATTTTTAGTATTGTTATTCAGTGTGATATTCCTGATCGTTGGATCTTTTATGGCAGCATTATTGATGAACAAGAATTTTCACGGAAACGCATTTTTTAAAATGGTGATTTTTGCTCCCTATGTAATAGCGCCTATTATCATAGGAATTATCTGGGGATATATCCTGAATCCTAATTATGGGCTGGTAAATAGTGTATTGCATAAAATAGGACTGGATATGCTTGCTATTGAATGGATCGGTGGAACTAAATGGTCTCCATTGTCATTGGCGATCGTATTCACATGGCAGGTACTGGGTTTCCATGGAACTATTTTTTTATCCGGAATCAAAGCAATACCGGGAGATATTTACGAAGCCTGTGATATTGATGGAGCCAATTTGTTACAACGCTTGTTTTATGTGACAATTCCTATGCTGAAAGAGACCTTTATTATTAATATTGTTCTGGTGGTAACAGGCGTATTTAAAATATATGAACTGGTATATCAGATGACAGGCGGAGGACCTACTCATCAGTCGGAGCTGCTTACCTCATATATGTATTTTACAGTATTTACATCCAGAAGGTATGGATATGGAATGGCAATTGCGGTTGCAATTCTGTTACTTTCAATTCTTGGCTCGTTTTCCTATATTAAGATCACAACGAGGAAGCAAAGGAGTTAAACATGAGAAACAAGAGAATATCGATAAAAAAAGTCATTTTTTACATATGTCTGCTGGGATTGATTATTCTTTTGGTCATGCCCATACTGTGGGCTATGTTGCTTTCATTAAAGACAAATAATGAGATTGTCAACAGTCCGCTTTCTTTGCCGCAGACAATAAGCTTTGAAAATTATCAGCGTGCGATCGATACTATTGATTTTTCCAAAATGTATTTTAACACGATTTTACTGGTAGTAATATCTACTTTTTTCAGTATTTTATTCACTTTTATGAGTTCGTTCGCAATTGCCAGAATGGTTTTCAGAAACCATAAGGCATCGGAAACATTGTATCTTTTCCTGCTGATCGGGATTGGCATCCCTATTTATGTACTACTGTTTCCGGTATATCGGATTGATTCATTGATGGGAATTCTTGGAACCCGTTTGGGACTGATCCTGCCGTATGTTGCAGTGAACATCTCGTTCAATACCTTGCTGTTTACCGGATTTTTGAGAGATATCCCCGGAGAATTGGAAGAAGCAGCAATTATCGACGGCTGCAATCTATTTAAGCTGTGTACCAAAGTGGTGATTCCGGTTATGAAACCCACGTTCGTGACGATCATTATTTTTAATGCAGTTTATATTTACAATGAGTTCCCGTTTGCATCAACCTTTATTCAGAATAATGCCTTAAACACCGTGTCATTAATGACATCTATGTTTAAAGGACAATATACCATGGATTATAGTGGAATCATTGCAGCGAGTCTGATGATCATGCTTCCTGAATTAGTATTTTATGTCATTTTGCAGAAGTATATTATAAGTGGTATGACTGCCGGAGCAGTGAAAGGATAAGAAAATGAGAGAAATCGTAAGGCCATCCCTACATTTTACACCACAGAAAGGCTGGATCAATGATCCTAATGGCTTGGTGTTTTTTAAAGGACAATATCATTTATTTTATCAGTATAATCCGTACCATGATAACTGGGACAGTATGCACTGGGGGCATGCGGTAAGCAGGGACCTGATACACTGGGAAGAATTGGAACCGGCACTGGTCCCCGACATGCCCTATGATAACGATAAAAACGGCGGATGTTTTTCCGGATCGGTTGTTGTACATGATGATCAGCTATTTTTATTTTATACAGGAAGAACGGAAGATGAAACCGGTATTTTTGAGACGCAAAATCTGGCAGTGTCGAAGGATGGGATACATTTCGTAAAGGCAGAAGAAAACCCGCTGATAAAAGAAGTCCCGGAAAAGGGAGGAAGAGATTTTCGAGATCCCAAGGTGTTTTTTGCACAAGGGAAATGGAGAATGATCTGTGGAGGATCCACCGGAAGAATTGAACATCCGGACAGCTGCGGAAGAATTTATCTTTTCTCTTCTACCGATCTGTACCATTGGACGTATAGCGGAATTTTGTACGAAGCAGAGCCCGGTGAGGGCAGAATGTTTGAATGTCCGGATGCCTTCTGCCTTGATGATGTCTGGTTTTTGACAACTTCGCCGATGTATGAAAAAGACAGTGCAACGACGCTGTATCTGTCCGGACAGGTGGATTTTGACAAATGTGAATTCCATAAAGAGATAAGAGGAACCTTGGATCTTGGAACTCATTATTATGCAGCACAGACATATCCGGTATTGCATGGGGAAATACGGTCTGTTGCCTGGCTGGGCGGCTGGCTGTGGATGCCCTGGATCCGGGATTTCGGTCCGGAGGAAGGTTATCGTGGAATATTGGATGTATCACGAGTGTGGTATTTAGATGATAACAGGCGTTTGTGCGCAAAAGTGGCTGATAAAGTGAAATCTGAGTTGAAGGTCTTCAGCAGAACATTGGAAAAACATTGGACCGGTGAAAACATACCACCGCAAAGTCAGCCGGTTATGGTAGAGCTGAAGGGAAATCTGCCGGGAGATGGAGAGTTATTATGTATTGACCTATATGATGCAGACAGACATACAGTGACAATATGCTTTGATTCTTCAAATAAAGAAATGACCGTGAATTATAACCGGGCAGACAGAGCTTCCAGATATGGTATACGGACTGTGCCCTGTGAAATGATGGAAAAAGATACAGATATTGATATCCTCATAGACGGAAATACATTTACATTATTGTGGGAGCATGGTTTGTATCGCTATACAGGAAAATTATACCCACAAGGAAATATAGGCGTAGATATAAAATATAGGACAAAACGGCATTATGATATTACTTCTCTGGGAGAGATATTGATTGATTTTACCGGGAAAAAAGACAGTGAAAGACAAACATTGTCTTATACACAAAATCCGGGAGGTGCACCTGCTAATGTTGTGGTTGCGGCACAACGGCTGGGTGCCCAAACAGCATTTATCGGAAAAATAGGAGAAGACTTCCTGGGTGATTTCTTAAAGGAAACCTTGGATAAATGCGGTGTTTCAACCGAAGGATTAATAAGTGATGCAGACTATTTTACAACACTTGCTTTTGTTAAACTGGCAGATAACGGAGAACGAAATTTTGCGTTTGCCAGAAAACCCGGAGCAGATATCGGTCTGAAGGCTGAGGAAATACGGAAAGATATCATCTGCCAAAGCCGTATTCTTCATGTAGGCTCTTTGTCGTTAACAGATGAACTATCCAGAAATGCAGAGTTTATTGCATTAAAAGCTGCGAAAAATAATGGAACAATTATTTCTTATGATCCGAATTACAGAGCCAGTTTATGGGATTCACAGGAAGAAGCCTGTAAATGGATGAGAAGTATTTTAGAATATGCAGATATCGTTAAAGTATCAGAAGAAGAGATTGAGCTATTAACAGGTTATACGGATGTTCGGAAAGCAGCAGAGACCATAACAGAGTATGGCGCAAAAATAGTACTCATTACTTTAGGAGAAAAAGGATCGTTTGTATATCTGCAGGATCAGCAGGAAGCATATGTTTCAGGTTATTCCAGCAAAGTTGTGGATACCACCGGTGCCGGAGATTCTTTTATGGGAGGCTTTTTATATAAGATTTGTGAATCCGGTAAGCGTATAGAAGAATATTCTTTACAGGAAATGATAGAATGTGTCCGCTTTGGAAATGCGGTGGCTTCCCTATGTGTTGAGAGAGAAGGAGCAATACCTGCGATGCCTGTAATGGAAGAAGTAATTAAGAGGATCAATAGCTAACATAATCCGATCGATGGACAGTAAGAAGGAGCAACCCTGAAGTACCTGGAGCTGCTCCTTTTTGATATAATTTATTGTCCAGGATATGCTTGCTTTTTACATAAATCATTGTCATAATAGGTGTGTTATAAAGAGATTGGAGAAATATAGAAATGTTACTGGATGTTTTAGGATTATTGTCAGCCTGTTCGTATGC
>ULOB01029879.1_pt1 | contig 13106 bp, 10 predicted proteins | sample 1952151 | NCBI WGS metagenome assembly ULOB01 (sample SAMEA4835591, study PRJEB28245) | human gut metagenome | biome: gut microbiome; material: fecal sample | place: Denmark | collected 2008
ATCTCATCACTTGTAAAAGGCATCAGCTGGATAATAAATCCTCCCGCCTGTTTTACGGTATTGTCTTTATTCATCAATACGCCAAGTCCAACAGCCGACGGAATCTGCTCAGAAGTAGCAAAGTAATAGGTCAGATCCTCTGCAATCTCTCCCGTCTGTAACTGACACTGTCCCACATAAGGCTCCTTCAGTCCCATATCCTTTATGACACTTAAAATACCAAGATCAAGCGCTCCACCGACGTTCAGATGTCCCTCTGCATTTGGCGGAAGTTCTACCACCGGATTGCTTGCGAATCCCTTTACATTTCCATGGGAATCAGCGGTAACGGTAAGTCCCTTCGCCGGTCCGCTGCACTGAATCTGTAGTGTAAGCAGATCCTTCTCCCCCTTGAGCATCACGCCCATCATCGCTGCTCCGGAAAGCAGTCGGCCGAGTGCTGCCGTCATAATCGGTGATGTGTTGTGATCCTTTCGTGCGGTCTCTACGAGTTCTCTTGAAGTGATAGCAAACGCACGGATGCTTGCATCCGCTGCTGTTGCACGTACGATATAATCTGACATTGTCTATCTCCTTTTCTTTTACTTATTCTTTTCTTCCAATAAAAACAGCTCTCTCACTTTCGGCATGTACCGTCTCTTCGCTGTAATCATCATATATGGCTTCGCAGACAAAGCCCGCTTTTTCTAGCATGATCTTTATCTGCTGCAAATCATAGTCTCTCTGGTAATGTGTCTCAGAAAACCTCCGGTACAATCCATCCTGTTCCGGTATAAAAAGCGTAAGATCATACTCGTTGATACGCTCCTCTTCGTCATAATAATTCTCCCAGATAAAGCTTCCATCCTCACGGCTTTCTGCAAAAGTATTCTCTCCAAGCAGCTGCGTGTATTTATAGTCTGTGTTCATATCAAAAAGAAATACCCCACCGGTCTCAAGATGTTCATATACGCGGGCAAATGCTTCCTGCAGTTCCTCTTCGTCCAGAACATAATTGATGCAGTCACAGGCACTGTATACCGCCCGGACACATCCATCCAGATCCAGTTCCTGCATCTCCTGCAGCAAATACAGGATTTCTTCTTCTCCGGTCTGTGACAATGCGATCTGAAGCATCTCCGCCGAACTATCCACACCGGTCATATCGTATCCGGCTTTTGCCATAAGGCGCGTCAGTTTTCCAGTTCCGCATCCAAGATCGAGTACTGGTCCGTCCTCAATTCCGTATTTTTTCAATATTCTGCATAGAAATGCACTCCACTGTTCATATGGGACATTGTCCATGAACAGATCGTACACCTGCGCAAAACTTGTATAAGCATCCATATGCTACCTCCGCCGCGTTCATTTTCATGCTTACCTAATACTATCAATTTATCCGCATAAAAGCAAGGTTGATTATTCATCCGGAAACCTTTATACTCTAGGTATGTAATATCCAAAGGAGTTTTATTGATGACCGACAATTACGAACATTATATCACACGAAATATCAAAGCCTTTTATAAAAGACGGCTTTTTTCTCCCATTATATATCTGCTTTTGCTTGCGATCTTATGGCTGGTGTTCCCGCTCGGGGACATGCTCCGTCCACACATGTTGAAAGCAGATGAAACACTGCAGAATTCGTATCAGGATAAGAACCGCTATGTACGCACAACCTTTTATGATCTGCGCTTTACCGGCTACACCAGCGAATCACACGGACAGACACGCGGTTACTTTTATTATACCATCCGGGACAAGCAGTGCGAAATTGTTTTGCTCAGTCCAAATACCTGTGAGGAAGGACTTCCAACGATTGATTCTCTCCGTGTCACCGGACGTATCGTACAGGGACAGGAAACTTATCAGACGCTTCTGTCCAATCTCTCCGATGATTTAGACTGGACATCCGACGGTATCAACAGCCAGCTAAATGCTTACTATTTCAGTGAGCCGGCTTATCATCGCTATGTCACGACATTTTTGTTCATTGTCTATTTTGGAACAATGATCTATTCTGCTCTGTATCTGCTGACCTGCCTGTTATTCATCCGGTTCCCGGTGCTGTCACCGCCATGCCAGAACCTGATTATTTTCGGGCATCCGTCCCAGATGCTTGCAGAGGCCGAAGAAGAACTTGCCACTCTGCCACAGCTTGCAACGGAGGACATGTTTATCACAGAGCATTATTTTATTATGACGTCGCCTTACGGCAATGCCATCATTCCGATTCATGAAATTTTGTGGATTTACAAATACTCCACGCTCCACAAATTTCTGTGGTATCATTTTAATATTTCTTATACGATGCACATTATCGGAAACAAGCATCTGTATGTCCATTGTCCCAAAAATACCAAATCCGATATCGATGGAATCATGGATTACCTGGCCGAAGCCAATCATAATATTCTCGTGGGATTCAGCGAAGAAAATCGCTTAAAAGTTGAGGCGGTACAGGGCAAACCTCTTCATATTGAAAAGTTCTATGCCCTGCTCCGCCGAAAAGTCTGACTGTTAAATCATTACCAGATATACAGCAGCCAGTGAAATGACAATCTGAATAATTGCAAAGCGGAATACAACCTGTGCGTTGGACCAGCCGCTTTTCTTACGAACGTGATCATGAATTGGAGTGGTCACGTTCCTTAATATGTGGATTTTTAAGAAACGAAGCAGCGAAACCTTGATCAGGCCAAGTCCGCCATCTACGATCAGGACTGCTGCAACAAGTAAGTACATAAGTGGACTGTGCATCTTTAAAACTGCGATTGCAATAAAAATTCCCATCGCACGCGAACCTGCATCTCCCATAAGAAGCTTGCTTGGTGTAGCATTGTACCACAGATATCCTAACAGACATACACAGAATAACAAAATGCAGTAATTGAAACCATCTTCAATTCCAAGTATATTGTCCAAAATGAAAATGGTCATAAGTGTAATGATCGTCAACGTACCTGAAAGTCCGTCAACACCATCGGAACAGTTCGTAACATTGATGGATGCCCACACAAGAATAACTGTAAGAATTCCAAATAAAACAGGTGAAATTGCTACTGTTTTTCCAAAAATAGCAAGTGTGATCGTGCTTGAATTGTAGTGTAAAAATACAAGTGCTACAACGACTGCCACTGCAAAATCCAAAAATCCCTTTAAGTACTCTCCCCATGGTTTATCTGCTGCATCATCAAAAAATCCTGTAAACATTTCAATAACGATCAGCACCAGATAAATGGCTATCTCTATATTGATCTGTGCAAAAACTACTGCTGCAACCACAAACGTAAGAACAAAAATAATTCCTGCGCCTCTTGGTTTACCAGCCGAAAGCTTTCCATCATGGGCGAACTGACGTCCCATATCCTTTGGCAGGTATTGATTCAGTTTTGCAATAGCAATGCAGGTGGCTGCAAATGCAAATATAATTCCAATAAATGCAATCACAGCATACTCATAGTTTCCTAATAAGTGTATCATGTTTTCCTCCTAGTTTATTGTATTGTGAAAAAAGCAGAACACGCTTCTGCTTTTGACCCGTGTATCATTATATTCGTCCCTTATAAAAAAGTAAAGAATGTACTTGCAATTTTATTTGAATGTGTTATTATATACTCACACGCGTTAAGGCGTTAAAGTGTTAAATAATTATTTTACCTAAGGAGGAAAACAAAAATGGCTCAAAAGGGAGACTTAATGACAGCACGTTCCGATATTCGAGTATTGGACGCAACCATTCGTGACGGAGGACTTGTAAACAACTTTATGTTCTCCGACGATTTTATCAATGCACTGTACCGTACCAACGTAAAGGCAGGCGTTGATTATATGGAATTTGGATATAAGGCTTCCAAGGAGTTATTTGATGTAAATAAATTCGGCAAGTGGAAATTCTGTGATGAAGAAAATATCCGTGCGATCGTAGGTGACAACAACTCAGATATGAAGATTTCCGTCATGGCAGACGTTGGCCGCTGCGATTACAAAAAGGACATCATTGACAGAAAAGACAGTGTTATCGATATGGTTCGCGTAGCTACTTACGTACATCAGATGCCTGCTGCAATTGAAATGATCGAGGATGCAAAAGCAAAGGGATACGAAGTAACCTGTAACATCATGGCAATCTCCAACGCAAAAGAAACGGATATTGACCAGGCGCTCGAAATGGTAGGAAAAAGCAGTGCCGACGGCATCTACATCGTAGACAGTTACGGTTCCCTCTACCCTGAACAGATTCGCTCGATTGCTGACAAATACACCGAACTTGGGGAGAAATACGGAAAATACATTGGTATGCATGCGCACAATAATCAGCAGCTTGCTTTCGCCAATACGATCGAAGCGGCATCCCGTGGTGTCAGCCTGTTAGATGCAACCATGATGTCCATGGGACGTGGTGCCGGTAACTGTGCAATGGAACTGTTGCTTAGCTTCTTAAAAAATCCAAAATACAATATCTTCCCGGTTCTTAAATTCTTAGAGGATTACATGCTTCCTTTGAAAGAAAGCGGAGCTGTATGGGGTTACGATATTCCGTACCTTCTGACCGGACGTTTAAATCAGCATCCATCGGCTGCAATTGATTTCAGCAAAGAAAAACGAAGTGATTACGCAGATTTCTATACTGATCTCTTAGACAAATAAAAGAAAATAAAAGAAAGCAAAACAAAACCGCTGTATGATTTGAAACTTTAAATCATACAGCGGCTTTTCTTATATTTGTCTGCAAAGTGCATCCACTCTTGCGATTTCTTCCATCATACACATTTCTTTGAGTTCTTCTGCATTCCCCTCGGAATGTTCTACTTCCTTTGAGAAAATACGTGCCACATCAATGCGGTCAAACATCGTAAATCTGCCACCATTGCGCTGGTATCGCGCAGCATCCATATCCCGCACAACCAGTGTTGCCACCACAATCATTTTTGCATAGGATAAAATATCAAAATCATACACTGCGTTCATCAGATAGCGGTATACAAAATAGACGAGCAAATGCTCATATCCTAATTCTGAATAGTCGGAAGAATTCAGATACTCCAATAGAACCTTTTCATAGGTATCTTCCTGATACAGCTTTTCAAACTCTGCTTTTGTATTGATCCATTCCTCATCAAGTTCTTCCATATCGAGAAATATTTCAAAACGGTCGCAGAAATCCTCATAAGAAAGCTTCCGCTCGGGCTGCCTTTTGCCTTCTACGTTCTTTTGTTCCCACTCATGAATTTCACGGTCCGCGTCCTCATTTCTCCAACGCGCAAGAATAGTCGTATCGTCCTTTGCCTGTGAATAATTAACAATCGTCTGTACTCTGTCGCACCAGGCAAGAAACTCACGCATCCGCTGGGTAACCGGAATCTCCCGATTCTGCAGGATTGCCACTGCTTCCTGCTGCACCCACTCAAAAAATGCCACATAAGCCGGATCATCCTCACCGTCGTCGCAGTCTCCCGGAAGTTCAATATCAATCAGCTTTTCCGGATTGGTGCGTTCAAACAGAATTCGGCCGACTTCCTCACAGGAAAGGCTTAGTGCCTTCTGTTCCACATTTCCATAAATAATAGAAAAACGAGGATACTCTGTGCATACTTCACACAGTGCCTCCTCTCCCAATGCCGTATACAGGTCACAGAGATTGTTATCATTTAACATCGCACAACGCTTGTTGCCTTTTAATTTGAAACGATAACCACATCCATCCTCATCATCGGCCTCGTAGATACTTTCTTTCAGCCGCTTGCTGAATGGACCTTCCACACTGTTGTAATATGCGTAAGAATCCTCATCAATATCAATCTCCCATCCCGCACAGCAGCTGTCCTTGCAGCGGCTGGCGATACAGGAAAATTCGTCGTAATATTCAGGTACACGTAAAATCACGATGCCTGCCTCTCTTTCTCATCCTCATCCCGTCTTTTCATTCGCCTGGCTTCGATTGCCTCCCAATCCGGATCTTCTGTTCCTTTGAAATGATTATAAACAATGTATCCAATACACCAGATCAGTCCGCTCATTGTTGTAGAAAACAAAATTTTAATTGCACATGCAATTACAAGTGTTGCACTAAGTTCCCCGTTGACAGCGGCTACATAAAGCATCCGCAGAGGAATCAGAAGCATTTTCCACAGACCAAAATAGACAGAACAAACCACGCCAATGATATAGCAGACAAAACCAATCATTTTGTTTACTTGCTTTTTCATTTGATTCACGCCTCTTTCCCGATCAATTCTAAAATTGCATAACTATTTTGCCATGTTCTCTCGTTTTTTTCAAGTCCAAAAGGCGCTGATTTGATGAACCGCGGAATTTGAGTGTAATATCTTTCAATTCTTCCACGAATGGTCCATCCACCAAAACGTCGATCATATCCAGAAGCGGATCTGTATCTTTTGTGTATTTTCTTCCACCTGGAATCAGATCCTTATCATATATATATCCGGTAAAAGCCCACACATTCTTATTCGGATATTTTTCTTTTACTTTTTTCATAAATGGAAGCAATGCTGCCTGATTCTCCGGCTCGAACGGTTCCCCGCCAAGAAGCGTGATTCCGGTAATATATTCCGGTTCTAACGAATCGATCACTTCCTGCTGCACAGCCTCATCAAAAGGCTTTCCATAACAGAAATCCCATGTCTGTGGCTGAAAACAACCTTTGCATGCATTACGACAGCCGGACACAAATAATACGGTCCGGCAGCCACCTCCATTTGCAATATCACAATACTTTATTCCTGCATAATTCATTGCAATGTTCCTTTATTCCTTTATGACACAATCTTTATAAATGTAACACGCGCTCCTTGATTTCCTGTGTACGTCCCTGATTCCAGAACTGTGTTCCGATATATCCACACGTACGACGCGCTACGCTCATTTTATCCTGGTTACGGTTTCCGCAGTTCGGGCATTCCCAAACAAGCTTGCCGCTTCCTTCTTCCTCGACGATCTTGATCTCGCCATCATAACCACATTCCATGCAGTAATCACTCTTGGTGTTCAGCTCTGCATACATAATGTTGTCGTAGATGTACTGAATAACAGAAAGAACTGCTTCGATATTGTTCTGCATATTTGGCACTTCCACATAACTGATTGCACCACCCTGGGACAATGCCTGGAACTGTGACTCAAATTTCAGCTTATCAAAAGCATTGATGTCTTCCGTAACATGTACGTGATAACTGTTTGTAATGTAGTTGCGATCCGTGACCCCCTTGATGATTCCGAAACGTTTCTGTAAGCATTTGGCAAACTTATAAGTCGTAGACTCAAGCGGTGTACCGTACAGACTGAAATCAATATTTTCTTTTGCTTTCCATTCTGCACAGGCATCATTCAGATGCTGCATTACTTTGAGTGCGAACGGTGTACCAAGTTCCGGCTCTGTATGTGAAACACCTGTCATATAGCGGGTACACTCGCAAAGTCCGGCATATCCGAGAGAAATTGTGGAATATCCGCCAAAAAGCAGCTTGTCGATCGGCTCGCCTTTTTTCAGTCTGGCAAGTGCGCCATTCTGCCATAAAATCGGAGCTACATCGGACGGTGTTCCCAAAAGTCTCTTATGTCTGCACATCAGCGCACGGTAACATAAGTCCAGACGTTCATCAAGGATTTTCCAGAACTTGTCCATATCTCCACCTGAAGAGCATGCAGCGTCTACCAGATTAATGGTGACAACACCCTGGTTGAAACGTCCATAATATTTCGGTTTGTTTGTTTCCGGATCCACATAAGGAGTCAGGAAGCTGCGGCATCCCATACAGGTATAGCAATGTCCTTCTCCATTCTTGTCCACCTTCAGTTCCTTCATCTTCTTCTCTGAAATGTAATCCGGAACCATACGCTTTGCAGTACACTGCGCTGCAAGCTGGGTCAGATACCAATATGGAGAATCTTCATGAATGTTATCCTCTTCCAGCACATAGATCAGCTTTGGAAAAGCCGGTGTGATAAATACACCTTTTTCATTCTTGACACCTTTGATTCTCTGGTGAAGCATTTCCTCAATGATTGCTGCAAGATCGGTTCTCGTCTGTCCTTCCGGTACCTCGTCCAGATACATAAATACAGTAATAAATGGAGCCTGTCCATTCGTTGTCATCAGTGTGATGACCTGATACTGGATCATCTGCACACCACGGTTGATTTCTTCTTTTACACGCAGCTCTGCTACTTTGTTGATTTTTTCTTCGTCAAGATCCAATCCGATTGCCTCGAATTCCCTGCGCACCTGTATACGGAATTTTTCACGGCTGACCTGTACAAATGGTGCAAGATGTGACAGGGAAATACTCTGTCCACCATACTGGGAACTTGCAATCTGTGCAATTGCCTGCGTTGCGATATTACATGCGGTGGAGAAGCTCTTCGGTCGGTCAATTCTTGTCTCACTGATAACCGTTCCGTTCTCAAGCATATCCCCAAGATTTACAAGACAGCAATTGTGCATATGCTGCGCAAAATAGTCTGCATCGTGGAAATGGATCAGTCCTTTTTCATGAGCCTCCACAATGTCTTCCGGCAACAGAAAACGCTTGGTGATATCCTTGCTGACCTCACCTGCCATATAATCACGCTGCACACTGTTTACCGTAGGATTCTTGTTGGAATTCTCCTGCTTTACTTCCTCATTATTGCACTCTAAGAGGCTTAAAATCTGCTCATCCGTGGAATTTGATTTACGCACCAGTGCTCTCTTATAACGATAAGTAATATAATTACGCGCAACGGTAAATGCATGCTTGTTCATCAGCTGGTTCTCTACCATATCCTGGATCTCTTCCACGCTTGGTGAACGCTTCATGTTCTCACACGCAACTTCTACGTTGTTCGCAATCTCCTCAATCTGCTCATTGCTCAATTTTTCATAATCAATAACCGATGCATTGGCTTTCTGCACTGCAGCGACAATCTTATTTGCATCAAATATATCCTCAACGCCACTTCGTTTGATGATCTTCATTATCTTCCCTCTCTCCTAATTTTCTGTATGGACCAAACTCTATCGTGCCCATTTTGTAGTAATATGATGAAGCAACGGACTCTGTTGCTTTTTGTTTTTCACATACAGGCATCATTTTTCCTGCATGTACAAGATTACACTATATCTTGTGTTCTTGTCAATAAGTCACGCCAATATTATGTGGTTATTTTTGCACAAAATTATCCTTGCAATTCCTGCAAATCTTCCAAATTGTGTATCACTTTATCCAACAATTGCCTTAGATTTGCAATTTCATCGGCATTCATTCCTTTTGTTAAAGTTTTTTCCATATACAAGATATTGGTGTATGCCTCCTCATGAACCTGTGCCCCCGCATCGAGCAACACAATTTTTTTGAGACGCCCATCTTCCTTCATCGGAATCCGTTCGATCAGCTTTTCCCGCTCCAGTACTTTTAATATATTTGTAGCCGTCGCCCCGGATATGGAAAATTCCGCCTCAAAATCTTTCTGGAAGATGTCTTCCTCCCGATGATCATAGAAATAATGAATGGCTCCGCACTGCGCCCTCGTAAGGTTGCATGCTCTGCCGGCCTCTCTGTTCTTCTGAAAATACTTGTCGATCATATTGTGGATGACCCGAAAACGGTGACCTAGATGATCCGGTTTTCCATTTTTGCAAGACATATCTGCTCTCCTCTACTTAATTATTTTTTCTGTATTGACAATATAAAAGTCATGGTCTAACATATATTTAGCACACTAACTTTCAAAAAGCAACCCGCTTTTCATAAGTTTGTGAATATTTCAGAAAGAGGGGACATTATGTTAAAAACACTACTTGCACAGGTCAAAGAGTTTACGAAGTCATCCATTCTGACTCCGGTCTTTGCCTTCTGCGAAGTCATCATGGAAATGATCATTCCGCTTCTGATGGCTTCCATCATTAATGAGGGTGTGAACAAAGGCGACACCCATCATATTTACGTAACCGGTGGCATTATGATCATCACTGCCATCTTCTCCCTGACCTTCGGCTTACTGGCCGCCAAATACGGAGCCATGGCTTCTATGGGTCTTGGACGCAACCTGCGCAAAGCAATGTTTGAAAAAATTCAGACATATTCCTTTGCCAATATTGACAAATTCAATACTTCGAGTCTTGTCACACGACTGACCACCGACGTCACAAACATACAGAACTCTTACCAGATGATTCTGCGTATGTGTGTACGTGCATTATCTACGCTGATCGTAGCAATGTTCATGTCATTTTTCATCAGTCCGAAACTTGCCTGTATCTATCTGGTTGCGGTCATCCTTCTCGGTGGATGTCTTGCCTTTATTGTGCGCCGCGCCATGAACTACTTTCAGGAAGCGTTCAAAAAATACGATGATCTGAATGAAAGTGTACAGGAAAATGTATCCGCAATCCGCGTCGTAAAAGCCTATGTACGTGGCGATTACGAAAAAAAGCGTTTCAAAAAAGCAAGCCAGAACATCTACAACATGCTTTTCCGGGCAGAGTCCGTTGTCGTATGGAACTCGCCACTGATGCAGTTTACTGTATACTTCTGCATTCTTCTGATCAGCTGGTTCGGTGCACATATGGTTATTGGATCGACTTTGGATACCGGTGATCTTATGGCAATGCTTACCTACTGTATGAACATTCTGATGAGCCTGATGATGCTCTCCATGGTATTCGTTATGATTTCCATGAGTATCGCAAGTGCACGACGTATCGCAGAAGTCATCAATGAAGAAAGCACACTGCATAACCCGGAAAATCCATGTTATGAAATCAAAGACGGAAGCATTCGCTTTGAGCATGTTACTTTCCGCTACTCTGCTTCTGCCGAGGTTCCGGTACTGGATGATATCAATCTATCCATCGCCTCCGGAGAGACCATCGGTATCGTCGGTGGAACCGGAAGTTCAAAATCATCTCTGGTCAACCTGATCAGCCGCCTTTACGATGTCAACGAAGGCGCAGTCTATGTCGGAGGCAAAGATGTCCGCAGCTACGATCTGGATACGCTGCGAAATGAAGTGTCCGTTGTTCTGCAACAGAATGTGCTTTTTTCAGGCAGCATTCTTGACAACCTGCGCTGGGGTGATCCGAACGCAACCGAAGAGCAATGCATCGAAGCCTGCAAACAGGCGTGTGCAGATGAATTCATCCAGACATTTCCGGACAAATACAATACCCACATCGAACAGGGCGGAACCAATGTATCCGGTGGTCAGAAACAGCGTCTGTGTATCGCACGCGCCCTGTTGAAAAAGCCAAAAGTGCTGATTCTCGATGACAGTACCAGCGCCGTGGATACAGCAACGGATGCCCGCATCCGTAAAGCATTCCGCGAAGCAATCCCGGGCACAACAAAAATTATTATTGCACAACGTATCTCTTCGGTTATGGATGCCGATCATATTATCGTCTTAGATGACGGTCATCTGGACGGTTTCGGTACTCACGAAGAACTTTTACAGACCAACGCTATCTACCGTGATGTGTATGAATCGCAGACACAGGGTGGCGGAGATTTTGACAAAGGAGGTGCCGCATAATGCCAGGACCAGGACGCGGACCAAAAGGTCCGAAACCAAAAATCAAAAATCCGGGAAAACTGTTTGCAAGACTGATGGGTTATGTTTTCAAACGCTACGGCGTATTATATATTCTTGTTATCATCGGCATTTTATTAAGCGTCCTCTGCAACACACAGGGAACGATGTTTATGCAGACACTGATTGATGACTATATCACCCCAATGCTTCAGAATCACAGCGACGATTACAGTGCTCTGCTTGGTGCCATCGGTCGCGTGGCCGGCTTTTATGCCCTTGGTGTCATCGCTACATTTGCCTACAATAAGCTTTTGATCTATATTTCACAGGGAAGTATCAAACATCTGCGTGACGATCTGTTTACCCATATGCAGGATCTTCCGATCCGGTATTTTGATACGCACTCTCACGGTGACATCATGTCTGTCTACACGAACGACATCGATACTTTGCGTCAGGTCATCAGCCAGAGTATTCCACAGCTTTTAAACAGTGTGGTAACAATTGTAAACGTATTTATCTATATGATCATTTTAAATATTCCGCTTACGGTCATCACACTGATTATGGTTGCAATCACCGTGTTCACAACTGGAAAATTTGCCTCTTTTTCCAGCCGCTACTTCCTTGCACAGCAGGAAGATCTCGGTAAAGTGAACGGTTTTATCGAAGAAATGCTAAACGGCCAGAAAGTTGTAAAAGTATTTACACACGAGCAGCAAAATATTGAAGATTTCAACAAATTAAACGATCAACTGTTTGACAGTGCTTACAATGCCAACCGTTACTCCAACTATCTTGGACCTGTCAATGCACAGATTGGAAATCTAAGTTATGTGCTCTGTGCCATGATCGGTGGTGTCATGGCTTTGAGTGGTTTCGGAGGGCTCACCCTTGGAAAACTTGCAAGTTTTCTTACATTCAACAAGAGTTTCAACATGCCAATCTCTCAGGTGAGTATGCAGCTCAACAGTGTGGTTATGGCATTGGCCGGAAGCGAGCGAATCTTCAAACTTCTTGACGAGAAGCCGGAAACCGACGATGGATATGTTACACTGGTCAATGCCAGAGAAGAGAACGGTGTTCTGACTGAGACCACCGAAAACACCGGCATCTGGGCCTGGAAACATGTACATCAGGCAGATGGTTCCGTAGATTACATCCGTCTGACCGGAGATGTCGTATTTGATGATGTGGACTTTGGATATGTTCCGGAAAAAATCGTTCTGCACAACGTAGATCTCTACGCTACCCCGGGACAGAAAATTGCGTTTGTCGGCTCCACCGGTGCCGGTAAAACAACCATCACAAACCTGATCAATCGTTTCTACGATATTCAGGACGGAAAAATCCGTTACGACGGTATCAACATCAACAAGATCAAAAAAGCTGACCTGCGCCATTCCCTTGGCATTGTATTGCAGGATACGCATCTGTTTACCGCAACCGTTATGGAAAATATCCGTTATGGTAAGCTCGATGCAACCGATGAAGAAGTATATGCGGCTGCACGCCTTGCCAATGCTGACACCTTTATCCGTCAGCTGCCAGACGGCTACCAGACGGTTCTCACCGGAGACGGAGCCAACTTA
>ULOB01005791.1_pt1 | contig 12757 bp, 13 predicted proteins | sample 1952151 | NCBI WGS metagenome assembly ULOB01 (sample SAMEA4835591, study PRJEB28245) | human gut metagenome | biome: gut microbiome; material: fecal sample | place: Denmark | collected 2008
CTTTAATTACTTGTTTTATCATTTTATCTCCTTATACTATTAGTTTGGCATTTTTTGTTTTTTTTATATATATTATTTTAAATTAATGTTATAATAATTTATGAAGGTGAAGATATGAAGTTTGAGAGTGAAATAAGAATTGCAAAAGAGATTATGAAAAATTTTATTAATGAATTAGATCTTGATGGAAATAGTTTTTGTAGAATTATGAAATTTCCTGTGGTTATATATAATAATGTTATTTTTAATAGTGATGGAAGGTATGTGTCAATAAATAATAAATATTTAAATAAGATAATTAATTCGTTTTCTTTTAGTGAAGAGGAAAAGACGAACATTTTAGAAAATGGACTTATTGAGATAGATAAAAAATATGAAAATAATCATAATTCTATGTTTTATGTAACTTTAGTTCATGAAATTTTACATGCTAATAGGGATTTGCTTTTATATGATTATTTTAACAATGTTGGGGGTAGTGAATTTTCTAATGAATATGCTTATGTTTATAAAGATGGGAGATTTTTTAAGAATACTAGTAATTTGTCTTTTGATTATGGAGATGCTAGTCAAAATATATTGAATGGTAATATTGATAGTTCTAAGATAGAGAATGCTCAGGATGAATTAGATATGGATGATAAGGTAGCGGAAAAAATGGCCAAACAAGTTGATATTGATGAGGCTTTGATTGATACTATGTCTATTGTAGCAAATAAGATTTATAATGAGAAAAAAAAGGGGAATAAGTTGGGTATTTTTGAGTGTTTAGAATTACTTAGAGACTGTATAGATGTTAATAATGTTAAGGTTATTTGTGATATTATTTTAAGACATAGAGATTATGGTTTATTTTATTGGGTGTTAGATCCTATTGGCTATACATATGGTGATATTCATTATGATTTTTTTAGTAACTATACTAAAAATGATGGTGATTTAGTTAGTAGTTTTGATTCTTATCAGGATTTTGACAAAAGAAAAAACTAGTTTTGCTAGTTTTTTCTTTTTTTTAATCTTTTGTTCATGTTATGAATGGCTACACTGTTCATGAGTAAATTACCATTTTTGTATTCTTGATATTGAAGTTGGTTTGCCTCTTCAATGTTTTCTCCACCAAAGTATAGTATTTTAATACTTTCTTTTAGTTTTTTTAGTTTTTCTAGTCTTTCTGTTGGTGTACTTCTTACTTCGTCTTGTTTATAGTTATCACATTTTGATACTATAAAGGTTTTCATTTCTCCGTTTTCTTTTATTTCTTGGATTCCTTCAGTTATAAAGTCGTAAGAATCTATTCTTGATTTAATACGGTCTTTTACTTTAGGACAAAGTGTTGCTGTGGCATTTTGACAATTAAAACATAGATTTTTTTGATTTTTAGTGTAAATTATGTCTATTAAATCTGCAAATATGTTTTGTGATAATTCATAAATTCCATTATTAATATTGTTCTTTTGGATGTATGAAGCAAATATTTCATTTATTGGTGTATTTATTTTTTTATTTTCTAATTCTCTTATTGTTCTTTCTGGTAATCTTAATAATAAGTTAGTATAATATGTCATTATCATTTCTTTTATCATGATAGATATTGTGGCTTTTTTATTATTTATTAAACTTTTTTCTATATATTTGACATTATTGTTAACTTTGTTTTTTGTTATCTTTTTTGTAGATGTGTAAAGACTTAATGGAATAAGGTGGTTCTGTTTTAAGAAGTCATTTACTATTGTAGATGTGTAAAAACTTAATGGAATAAGGTAGTACTGTTTTAAGATGTCATTTACTATTTGTAATAGTTCTTCTTCTGTTTTTGCTTCATTTATTTTTTTTATGATGTTACTTGTTCCATTTAATGAACAATGGGCGTTTAATTCGTTTGTTATTGATTTTGCTTTTCTTATGATTTCACTTTTTTCCTTGCTAGGTAATTTTATGATGTCTTCTTGGCTTAAGATGTTTTCAAAACATTTATCTTTTTTAGTAAAATATGGTATGAAATTACTTCTTTTTATTTTTTCTACCTCAGCAATTTGTCCGTTTTCTTTTTTAATTATAATACTTTTTCCCATATAAAATTCCCCCTTTTTTTGAAATATGACTCGTATTATAGCACGTTTGTTTTTGTTTGTCAAGTTTTTTATTCGAGTGGGAGGAGTACTAAAAACACTAACAAAATAAAAAAGAAGAATTATTTTCCTAGACAAAATCTTTTAAACATTTCGTCTAGCATTTCTTCTTTATATGTAGCACCGATTATTTCGCCTAGTATGTTCCATGCTTCTTTGATATCTATTTCTAATAGATATGGTTCTATTCCTTGACGTGTTTTATTAATTACTTCTTTTAGAATGTCATGGGCTTTTTTTAGTAAACCGATGCTTCTTGCACTTGTTAGATAATTCATATCTGTTGTTTCTATTTTATCAATGTTAAATAAGTATTTTATTTTGTTTTTTAAATCTTCTATTCCTATATTATATTCTGCACTTATTTTAACAATGTTTTCATGGTTAATGTCTTCAATATGGGTAGGTAAGTCTATTTTATTTAAAACAATTATACTTGTTTTGTTTTTAATTAATTCTAATAAATATTTATCTTCTTCAGTTAATTGTTCATTGCTATTTAGGATAAGTATTATTAGGTCACTATTTTCTATAACTTCTTTGCTTTTATTTACTCCAATTTGTTCCACAATATCACTTGTCTCTCTTATTCCTGCTGTATCAATTAGGTGAATAGGAATGTTATCTATTTGAATAGTTCCTTCGACAATATCTCTTGTTGTTCCTGCAATATTGGTTACTATTGCTTTGTTTTCTTCTAAGAGTGTATTTAGTAAACTGCTTTTTCCAACATTTGGCCTACCTATTAGACATACTTTTATTCCTTCGGTTATTATTTTCCCATTTTCGCTTTGAGTTATTGTATCTTCTAGGCTTTTGTTTACTTCTTTTAGAATTGGTAATATTTTTTCATTGTTAATAACTTCGATATCATCGTATTCTGGGTAATCAATGTTTACTTCAATATTAGAGATTACTTGAATTAGTTTATCTCTTAGAGATATTATCTTATTTGAAACATTACCACTTAATTGGTTGATTGATAGTTTTCTGGATGTTTCTGTTTTGGCTTCGATTAGATTCATGATACCATCGGCCTCGATTAGGTCAATTCTTCCATTTAAAAAGGCTCTTTTGGTGAATTCTCCTGGTTCTGCTAGACGAATACCTTTTTGAATAAGTAATTCTAATACTTTATTAGTTGTGGATATACCTCCATGGCAATTTATTTCAACAATGTCTTCTTTGGTATAGGTTTTAGGACTTTTCATGATGCTTATTAGGACTTCATCTATTATTTCTTCTTTGTTTACTATATGTCCATAGTGAATGGTGTGAGTATTTACTTTGGTTAAATCTTTTCCTTTAAATATTTCATTTACTAAAGTTATTGCTTCTTTACCACTTACTCTTATAATGGATATAGCTCCAATTCCTAAGGCTGTTGATATGCCCACGATTGTATCATTCATATTGTCAGTCCTTTCTTTTTTTCCTAGTAGTATACCATATTTTGTTTATTTAGAAAAGTATTTTTAGATTTCATAATATTTTCTTTTTTTTACTTTTGGTAACTCTTTTGATGGAGTGTAGTTATAGATTAATGAGGCTATCATGGTAACAAAACTTTCTTTATTGTTTGAACAAATTTTTTTTTCAAGATTTATTCCTTTTTCCTGGCATAGGTCTTGGAAGTATTCTTCGTTGATGTTTTCAAATATTGGATTAGAATAATTATATTTTTTGCTATTTTTTTCACAATATGTATATTTGGTTTCAAATTTTGTTATTTTTTGTTCTTCTTCTAAATTTTCTATTATTTTATTTATTAAATCTTCTTTGATGTAGTTAAAAGCTTTTTCAGTTTCATTTTTTTTTGTTATTTTTATTATGTGATTTTCACATAGTTGGTCTAAATATTTTTTAAATTCTTTGTTTATTTCTATTTTACTCATTTTTTTACTCCTATTTTGTTTTATTTTTTAGTTTACTAGATATGAGTTGTTGAACTTGTTCATCTATTTTTCTTTGTTCTTCTTCATTTATTTTATTTAATATGGTATCTTTATTATATTGTTTGATTCTTTGTTTTATTGATTCATTGTCTTGTTTAGTGGAAAATGAAGATTTTTTTTCTAATATCATTATGATTCCATAGGTGTTATTTTCTAAGTACTCACAGATTATTCTTGCTTGTGAGGAGTTAGAATTAGGTCTTATTCTTTTTATTTTGCGATTGGGGATATCTTTTTGGTAAGTACTTTTTAATGGAATGTTATCTTCTTTTATTTTGATTAGAAGAGAGTAGATATCTTTTAATGTTTTTTGTTCTTCTATGGTATCTATATCTTTTATGATGTTATTAGATAGGTAAATTATTTTATTTTTATGATTTTGATAATCAAAGTAGGTATCTTTTGGTTCTTCTTCTAAGGTTTCTTCTTTTTCTTTTAGATGGCTAAATAGTTCATATAGGATGTCAATATTTTCTTTTACTACTTGTTTATCATCTTTTTCTAATTCATTTAATAGTGATGTTTCTTCTTCGATTTCTTCTTTTAAGATACTGCTTAATATGACAATGGTATTTGTTTTGTTTGAATTGTTTCCATATATGTTATTGTTTATTAATACATCAAGTTTTTGAATTTTTTCTTCAATTGTTGGTAATTTATCAATTTCGTTAATAAAGATTTGTTTTGCTATGTCGAATGTTAGGGAGAATCCATCTTCAATTAGGTCTTTTTTGCTTGGGATGTCTTTTAAAATTGCTTCTCTGTTAATTTGTTTAATGGTATTTTCTTCTATATATTTTAATATTTGCTCATATTCTTCTTTGGTTAGGGTTATAGTTTCAATGATGGTATTTAATATGCTTGGGTCTATGTTATATAGTTGGTTTTTTTGTAAGATGGTTTTGAAGTCTTCTAGAATGTTTATGTCTTTAATAATTAAGGATTCCTTTGTTTGAAGGGAAATTTTTTTTAAATATTCTAAAAGGGCATTTACTTCAATAAGATAGTCTTCTATTCCTTCTGTTCCAATTTGTTTATATGCTATATAGATTTCTTGGGCATTTTTAACGGATTTGTTGTTTTGAAAATCTGGTATGATTTTCGTAAATATGGAATTTAATAAGTTTGTGTTGTTTTTATCTAATATGCTAAGTGGCGCGGTTGTGTATATTTCTAAGAATTTTTCGATATTTTCTTTCAGTTCTTGTTTTTGAGTTTCTTTTGTTATTATTTCTTCTATTTTGTTAATAAGAAAACTTTTCATTTATTTTTCACCTACCTTGATTAAATTATACTATTGATAGTTGTTTTTGACAAGGCAATTTGACAGAAAAAAAGAAACTATTTTGTTTCTTTTGGTTTAATGACAACGCATCTATTTGGTTCTTCGCCGGTACTTTCTGTGTATACATATCGATTATTGGATAAGGCTTCATGAATGATTCTTCTTTCATATGAATTCATGCTATCTAATTTAGCTTCAATTTTAGTTTTAGATACTTCTTTAGCGGTGTTTCTTGCTAGGTATTCTAATGATTTTATTCTTTTTTCTTTGTAGTTTTCAACGTCTAAGATAATAGATATTTTTTCTTCTAAGACATTATATACCATTTGTTTGATAAGGCTTTGTAAAGCGGAAATGGTACGACCATTTTTACCTATAAGAATTGCATTGTTGTCTGAAAATATTTTGATAGATATTGATTCATCTCTTTTTCTTACTTCTAGGTTGATATTTACTCCCATAAGTTTTGTTATTTCATTCAATGTGTCTTTGATAAAGTCTACTACTTCATCTTGTTTAATTACTTTAACTACAACTTTTTTTTTAACAATACCTTTTGTTTCTTCTAGGACTTCCACAATAAGATTTTCTCTTACGGTATTTAGTTCGTTTACGGCTTTGTTGATGGCTTCCTCTTTATTCTTTCCTTCGTACATGTACGATTTCATTTTTTATACCTTCTTTCTTTTAACTATTTCATTTTGCACGATTGTGAACAAACTTGATGTTATCCAATAAATTGCTATTGCAGTTGGTAGGGTAATGGATGCTATGGCTATAAAGAATAACATAAAATAAATAGTAAATTTCATTTGATTTGCCGCTTGAGTTGATTGGTCTTTTAATGTATTTTTAAATGAGAAATAGGTAGTACCAATAATAAGGATAATTAAAATTATGTAGTAATAATTGCCATTTGCAATACCGACTGAGGGGTTAGTTCCCATTTGAAGGGATAAGAATTTTTTTTCAAATATTGCTGGGACACGGTTGATAGCTTCAAGGAAAGCAAAGAATAATGGTAATTGGATAAGAGCAAGTAGACAACCTGATGCTGGTGAGATATTATATTTTTTATATATTATCATTAGTTCTTGAGCTTTTTGCATTTGGCTTTCACGATCTAGTTTATCAGCATATTTTTTTTCTAGTTTGTCTAATTCAGGTTTTGCTTTTTTCATATTTTCAGATTGTACTGCAGTTTTATTTGTAATAGGATAGGCAATTAAACGAATAATTAGGGTTGCTATAATGATTGCGAGACCATTGTTTTTAACTAATTTACCTATTTGAATTATTGCCCAAGCTAGTGGTTTTACAAATATTGAAGTCCATAGTCCTTCATAGCCTCCATCTGTTGGTTTGAAATTATCACATGTAGGTAGTTTGGTTATATCTTTGTTATTTTCTTTATATAGTTTGATAGCATTTTCATTAGTTGGTTGACAAAGGATGTTTTCTGTTAATGACTGTCCTGTTTCTTTATTGACTATTGTTTTTTTATCATCACCTTTTAAGTATTTTGTACATCCTGTTAATAAAAATAATGATAATACTATAATTACTATTTTTTTATTTTTTGTCATATTTTTCTCCTTCTACTTTATTGAATAGGTTAATTAATTCAGTTTGCATTTTAGAATAATCAATATTTTTTACCCACTCTCTTACTATTATAACATAATCATAGGATTTTGGTATAGATATTTTGTTATTGTCTATAATACTTTTTGTTTGTCGTTTGATTTTGTTGCGGGTAACGGCATTTCCTATTTTTTTAGGAACAGAGATGCCATAGTAGTTTTTTTCTTGATTAGGTTGATAGAAAATACTAAAATATTTATTTTTAATAGCATTTCTTTTATTTATTATTTTAGAAAATTCGTAACTTTTTTTAATTATTTCTGTTTTTTTCATAAGTTCCTCCTATAAGAAAAAAGCCACTTAAAAGATTAGTGGTTTAAGCACATAATTTTTTACGGCCTTTTGCTCTTCTTTTGTTTAATACTTTTCCTTCAATACGAGCAAAGAAACCATGTTTTTTCTTTTTATTTCTATTATTTGGTTGAAAAGTTCTTTTCATTATTACACCTCCAAAGTTCTTTTTTTCATATAAAATGCTATTTTATTATATAGGTGTTTTATTTTAAAGTCAATAAAAATTTTTATTTTATCTATTTTTTATGAACATTTATATATTTCTGAAGTTTCTTCATAATCTTTTTTGATGCTTTCCATAGTCATTTTTGATTTTTCTTTGTTGTATTCATTTGCTAAATCTGATTCTTTTTTTATTATTATTGTTTTATCATTTATAGTTACTTTACAATTGGTATACCCATATTGTTCTACACCATCACATTTTTTATTATATTTTTCTTTTTTTGTGTCTAAGTCTTCTTTATTAGTAAATGTGTATGTTTCTATTTCATAATATCCTAATAGTTTACTTCCTTCTTTGTTAAAGTCATGTATAATTTTTTTTTGATATTTTATTTTAGCATTTTCTTCACTGGTGTTCATTTCATTTAATGTAAGATTTTCTTCTCTTATACATTCATATTTGTTAGTATAAGATATTTGATTGTCTTTTTCCTTATCTTTATCTTCTATTTTTTCGTTGCAAGCTGTTAGCATAAATAAGGTACTACATAGTAATAATTTTTTTTCATTTTTTATTTCTACTTTATTATAATTATATCAATATATTTTTTTTATTACAAGGAAAACTTTTATATTTAATATTTATTTACTTTTATTGTACAACTAAATGCGAGAGATGTGTTTGTTTATAAAAAAAATGTTAATGATAATTTTAATATAAATGATTTTTTTGGATAATATTTTGGTTAGTTATGGTTTATAGTTTATTAATTTAAATATATCTGGACTTATTGATAAGAAGAATGTTACTGATAAAAATGATGATGTTAAGAAAAAAGTTTTATTTTGTTAATTATGTTTATTAATAATTAACTTTTTTTTATTTTTAAAACAGCATAGCAAAGGCATAAAAAAATTAAAAATAGTATTTAAAATGGAAGGATTTTGGTGTATAATAGTTTTAAGAATAGAAATCGGGTGATTAGATGTTTAAGAGGATACTTGCTATTAGTAAAAATTATGCATTGGTTGAAATTGATAGTTTAATTAGCGATGATTTACTTAATTATTATGTTGTTTTTATTGATAATGAAAAAAAATTTCTTGGTGAGATAAATGAGATAGATGGAAATAGGGTTAAGATTACTTTTTTAGGAGAATTTATTGATAATAGGTTTATAAGTGGTATTATTAGAAAACCTAGTTTAACTTCTAATATTAGAATTATTAATGATATTGAACTTAATGAATTAATGGGGACTGTTGATGATAAGAATATGATTCTTGGTTTATCTCCTTTATATAATAATCATCCAATTAATATAGATATTAATAGTATGTTTAGTAATCATAGTGCTATATTTGGTAACACAGGAAGTGGTAAAACATATGGAGTTGCTAGAATTTATCAGTCTTTATTTAATAGAAATGATATTATTCCTTTTAATGCTAATATTTTTATATTTAATTCCACGAATGAATATCATAATTCTTTTTCTTCTATTAATAAGTTTAATATTAATTATAATTATAAGATGTATACCACTAATACTAATAATAAGGACAGTTTAATTATTAAGTTACCTCTTTGGCATTTAACTGTTGATGATTATGCTAATTTACTTGATGTTTACGAATATTCACAGATTAATATTATAGAAAAGATGTTATCTTATGTATGTACTTTTGCTAAGAATGATGAGTATTCAATAAGATATAAGAACCATTTAATAGCTTCTGCGATTATATCAGTTATGTATACGAATCAAACGGCTTTTAGAATAAGAGATCAAATATTTAATATTCTTAGTACTTGTAGTACAAATGATTTAAATTTAGATTATGAAATTCCTGGTGTTGGATATACTAGAACTTTTAGAAAATGTTTTGATATTGATAGTCAAGGAGAATTTGTTGAGAGATTACTTGTTTCTAAATACGTGAAACAGTTTGTTGATAACGATACGAAATGGAATGAAGATTATACTCCTATATATTATACATTAGAGGATTTAGAGGTGGCTTTAAACTTTACTTTAATTAGTGAGGGGTTACTTTTAAATGAGAAATATTATGCGGAGGCTATCGCTTTAAAGGTAAAGTTGCATTCTATTATTAATAGTTCTTATCATAAGTTTTTTGATTATGGTAGATTTGTTAGTTTGACTGAATTTATTACTGATATTGTGGTAAATAATGAAAATAAGAGATGTCAAATAATTAATTTTGTCTTAGAAGATGTGGATGATAGGTTTGCTAAAGCTTTAACTAAGGTTTATTCAAGATTATTTTTTAAGTTTGCTAGAAGTTTGCCTCAGCGAGGGACATTTCCTATGCATATTTTATTGGAAGAAGCCCACAGATATGTGCAAAACGATGCGGATACTAGGACTTTAGGTTATAATATTTTTGAGAGAATTGCTAAGGAAGGTAGAAAATATGGAGTAATTTTAGATTTGGTTACTCAAAGGCCTACAGAATTATCTGAGGCAGTAATTTCTCAGTGTAGTAACTTTTTGATTTTTAAGATTAATCACCCAACAGATTTAGATTATATTGGTAAAATGGTTCCTAATATTACGGAGGATATAATTGAAAAGCAAAAAAGCCTGCAGTCTGGAATATGCGTGGCGTTTGGTAAGATGATGAAGTTACCTATGATAGTTAAGATGGAACTTCCTAATCCTCCTCCTAGCTCTGCAAATGCTGATGTGTATGATAAATGGATGTTTAATTTAAAAGGTGAAAAATGAACTGAATCCCAAGAGTTAGACAGTTTGTAAATAGTTTCTAATTAGAGGATTGTAACCTGTAATTCGCAGGGGATAGTCCTTTTTATTTTACTTTAATTCTATCATAATTATAATAACAAATATTATAGTCATCAATTGCTTTTATCAACATATCATTTTTTTGTTCAAAATTAGGTGATTTTGAAGTATTATAAGATATCACTTCACCATTATATCCATCTATTATTGGTGATAGATAACATTTTTTACCACGGAGGTTATACTCTGTTACGTCTGTATACCATTTTTTATTTGATATATCTGCATTAAAATCTCTTTCAATTAAATTATCAGCAATTTTGCCAACAGTTCCTTTATATGATGAATATTTTCTTTTATTTTCTTCTTCTATTGTTTTATTTTCTTTTTTTCTTTCTTGATAAATATTATTTTTGTCTTCATAACTTAATTTACTCATATAAAAACCTCGTTTCTATGTCCAAGAAACGGGATTCATATCAAAAATAGTTTATCTTTTTTTTATAAATTGAGTAAAAATAAAGTTATCCACAGTAAAATGTGGAATAAATTTGTAAATTGTTGTCGATTTGTGTAAAATTTTGACACTTTTTGGGTACTATACACAAGAAAAAAGCAAAGTTATCCACAAAATGAATGAGTTTTCCACAGGTAGGGATGGGTGTTGATAAAAAATATACACATAAAATTTTTTGTGTGTTTTTGTGGAAAAAAGAAGAAAGCCTTATAAAATATATAAAAAACAAGTGAATTTTCTTGTGGAAAAACTGGTGATTACTAGTATTTTTAAAAAAATTCTTTTCATTTTCCACATTATAGTGTAAAATAAAGGTAGAAATCCCCAAATAAGGAGTAATAGTTATGGATACATTAGTAATTTGGAATAGTTTTTTAGAAAAAATTAAGGAACAGGTTTCTTCTTTATCTTATGAAACTTGGTTCAAGGATACGAAGTTAGTTAGTTTAGATAACAATACTGCGACAGTTATTGTCCCTATGAACTTGCATAAGAAGCATTTAAAAGAAAATTATATTTCTTTAATGGAAGATATTTTTAATAGTATTACGGGGACTAATTTTACTTTTTCTTTTTTGTTAGAAGATGAGTATGAGACAGAAACTGTAGTTGAGGATGTTGATGTTGGAGTACCTAAGTATCATAGAGAGGATGCTAATTTAAAGCCTAATTATACTTTTGAATCATTTATTATTGGTGAAAGTAATAAATTTGCATATACGGCAGCATTATCAGTAGCAGAAAAGCCTGGTAAAGCTTATAATCCTTTGTTTTTGTATGGTAAAAGTGGCCTTGGTAAAACACATTTGATGCATGCAATAGGGAATTACATTATAAATAATACTAATTTAAAGGTTTTATATGTTACTAGTGATGATTTTGTTAATGACTTTATTAGAGTAGTGCGCAACAAGGATAAGGAAAATTTTGAGTTAATTAATACTTTTAAAGCAAAATATAGAAATGTTGATGTTTTAATGATTGATGATATCCAGTTTTTAGAAAATGCCGCGGCTACACAACAAGAGTTTTTCCACACATTCAATGAATTATATAATTCTAATAGACAAATAATTATTTCTTCCGATAGGTCGGTTAATGATTTAAAATTACTTGAAGATAGGCTTAGAACACGTTTTGCTTGTGGACTTACCGCTAATATTTTTCCACCTGATTTGGAATTAAGTAAGAATATTATAAAGAAAAAGATAATGTATCAAGAATCCGCTAAAGACATACCAGAAGATGTAATTGATTATATTGCTAATAGTTTTAGCACTGATGTTAGGTCTTTAGAAGGGGCTATTACTAGGGTATTTGCTTATTCTTTAATGATGGGGCATGGAGAAATTACTTTAGATGTTGCAGTTGATGCTTTAAAAGATCAAATGATTAAATCTTGTAATTTTAAGAATGATATACACCGTATTCAAATGGTGGTAAGTGATTATTTCCACATAAAAGTGGAAGATTTAAAAGGAAAGAAAAGGTCTAAGTCGATTGCTTTTCCTAGACAGATAGCAATTTACCTGTGTAGAACTTTAACTAATGAATCTTTTCCTAGAATAGGTGGTTACTTCGGTGGAAGAGATCATTCAACGATAATGCATTCTTATGATAAAATAAGTGTTGATATTAAAAAGAATGAGCAAGTTAAGGAAATAATAAAAGATATTAAAAAAACTTTATCTAATTAAATTGTGTAAAGTTATTTGACATTATGCACAGGAAAAAGTGTTAAAAATCCTTATAAAATAAGAGATAGCAAAGTTATCCACAGTTATCCACAATATAATCATCAATAATAAATAAAAAAAAATAAAGAAAGAAGGTATATTATGAAATTTATTATAAAAAAAGAATATTTAATTGAAGGGTTAAATAATGTTTCAAAAGCAATTTCTTCAAAAAATTTAATTCCTATATTAGCTGGGATTAAGTTTGAATTAAAAAAGGATGGCCTTTATTTAAGCGCTAGTGATACTGATATTTCAATA
>ULOB01012272.1_pt1 | contig 12747 bp, 10 predicted proteins | sample 1952151 | NCBI WGS metagenome assembly ULOB01 (sample SAMEA4835591, study PRJEB28245) | human gut metagenome | biome: gut microbiome; material: fecal sample | place: Denmark | collected 2008
GGATGCCGCGCACCCGGTTCAAGTCCCGGCAATTCTGAAAACCATGCTTTTGGGGGAGAGGTCAGACCTCTCGGATCAGACTAAAACCCTATACCGGGAGGCAGGCATCCTGCATATCCTCGCCATATCCGGTCTGCACATTTCGTTAATAGGAATGGGACTGTATAAGCTGCTGCGCCGTCTGCACATTCCGGTCATACCGGCATGTATTCTGTGCGGCGCCTTTATGATCTTCTATGGTATGCTGGTGGGAATGCCCGTGTCTGCTGTACGCGCCATTGTTATGTTTCTGCTGCGTTTGCTCGCAGACTGTCTCCGCCGCACCTACGACATGCAGACTGCACTTTCCGTGTGCGCGGTGGGGATTCTGATTCAACAGCCCCTATACCTGTATCACTCCGGGTTTCTGTTATCCTTCACAGCCGTTCTGGCCATTACACTGTTAAAACCCGCCCTTTTGCCGGACATAGACAAGCTGACCGGATGGAGAAGAAAGCTTTTGGCAGGGCGTTTGACGGACGCGTTTTTCACTTCCCTTTCCGTTTCCGTGCTGACACTGCCTGTGCAATTTTTTTACTTTTATGAGGTTCCCATGTATGGTGTATTCCTCAATCTTTTTGTCATTCCCTCAGTGAGCGCGGTGATGATTGGCGGCATGGGAGCACTTTTTCTTGGCGGTGGGTTAGATTTACTGCGAATCTATTTGATTAATTTTCCTGTCTATCAAATTTTGTCTGCCTACGAAACGGGAGCGGCGTTCATTCGCAGGCTGCCCGGCAGCATGTGGACACCCGGCAAACCAAAGACATGGCAGATTGTGATGTTCTGTATGATCATGCTGTTGCTTTTATGGGGGAAACGGCACAAGCTCCGGTGGCGGTATTGCATGGGGCTTGTCTGCGGTGCGGTTCTTCTGTTTGGCATAAAAGAACAGGGGTGGCTCACCGTCACATTTCTTGATGTGGGGCAGGGCGATTGCATCTGTGTGGAGCTGCCAGATGGCGGCGTATGGTTGTTTGATGGAGGCTCCACAAGCGTGTCGGATGTCTCGGAATACCGCTTGCTGCCTTTTTTTAAAAGTCGTGGCATATCCGAAATTGAGGCGGTGTTCTTAAGCCATGAGGATGCAGATCATATAAACGGCGTTGAGGAACTGCTGCGGGATGAAACCTTTAAGGTAGAGCTTCTGGTGCTGCCGGCAGCCGCAGATAGCAGCACACCGGGTGCCCCGGCATCTGCGGGGCAGAATGAAAACGGTGGGGAGAGTGAAGCAGAAGCTTTTCTGACAGTGCGAAACCTCGCCGCCGCGCGGGACATCCCTGTCCTATGGCTCGCACAGGGAATGAGTTGGAAAAGCGGAGATGTGAGTGCCATGTGCATGCACCCTGCGGAGACTTTTGCAGGGGAAGATACCAATGCAGCCTCCATGGTGATATACCTGACATACGGTGAATTTTCCATGCTTCTCACCGGAGATGTGGAAGGTGCGGGAGAGAGGCAGTTGACAGCCTGTCTGGATGAGCGGGCAGTCCATAATTTGACAGTGTTAAAGGTGTCCCATCATGGTTCAAGGGGAACTACCTCCGATGCGCTGTTGCAGCAATTACAACCGGAGATTGCCGTGATTTCCTGCGGTAAAGGAAACCGATACGGGCATCCGCATCAGGAAACTCTGGAGCGGCTTGCGGCAGTTGGAACAGCCATATACCGCACAGACGAGAAAGGAGCAATCATAGTGGAAGTATCAGAAAATAAGGTAAAGGTGGTGGGATACAAAAAGTAGAGGAGGGCTTCCGGCAGAGACCGGGTACAGGAGAGGAAAAATGGTCATCTGTACCCGATTTGAGCAGTCAATTTGGCAGAGACCGGGTACAGGAGCAGGAAAGTGATCATCTGTACCCGATTTGAGCAGTCAATTTGGCAAAAACCGGGTACAGGAGAGGAAAAATGGTCATCTGTACCCGATTTGAGCAGTCAATTTGGCAGAGACCGGGTACAGGAGAGGAAAAATGGTCGTTTGTACCCGAGCGTGGCGAGGAGAGCGTTTGGGGCAACAACCAATAATTTATGAGATCCCGGAGAGGGTCTGCAAACATCATTACTATATGATGCAAAGGAGATTAACTTATGAATATTCATTATGATCAAATCAGAAAAAGGAAGGAAGTTATTTTACAGGAAATCAGAAAAATAGAGGAGCTCGAGGGCAGATTTCCGGAGGGAGAGTTATTGTGTGCAAAAAGTGATAAGCAATATAAATGGTATTTGAAGAAAGAGGGCAGGAAAGAATATCTGCCCAGAGAAAATCGGGAAATGGCAGAGGCGCTTGCAATGAAAAAGCTGTACTGGACGAGAAAGATTGACTTGCAGAATGAGCTGTTGGCTTGTGACGCTTATTTGAAGAGAGCAGGAAACGGAACGGATCATGTGCAGGAGCTGCTTTCTCATGCTGAATATGGCCGCCTGCTGGGAAGGCGCTCAGTTTCCAAAGAAATTGCGGAGTGGAAAACTGCGGAGTATGTGAAATGCCCCAAACACCCAGAGGGATTGAAGGTGAAGGGAACGGAGGGAAAATATGTGAGATCTAAATCGGAGGCAATCATTGACAGAGCATTGTTTATGGCGGGAGTGCCGTTTCGGTATGAAAGCAGGCTGGAGCTGGGGAGAGTGATTTTTTACCCGGACTTCACAATCCTTCATCCTATAACGGGAGAACTTTATTACTGGGAGCATTTTGGGCTTATGGACAATCCGGATTATATCAATAATGCGTGCGTGAAGATAAGAAATTATTGTGAAAACGGATTGATCCCCAACGTCAATCTGATTCTGACATTTGAGACGAAGGAGCATCCGTTGAGCATTGAAAAAGTAGAAAATACCGTAAGACAATATTTTCTGTAAGGTGAGTTCCATTCTCTTGGGAGATGTAGTACAATTTCCATAAAAAATGGAAAGGAATCGGGTGTGCGGCAGAGCGCACAGAGGCAAATGGGACAGGCGTGTACGAGCAGGCGGTGGGGGAACCATTGCAGCGGGATGAAGGATCCTATGCAGGTGACACTGGAGACTGCGTTGGCGAACGGATACACGGCATGCAAGAGATGTCATATGTGTGAGCAGGGTAAGAGGAGAAAGTAAGAAGGAGAAATAAGAGAGGGAAATCAATTTATCCCTGTTGCGTGGAATGAATTTCTGTTATAATGCAAGAAGGTTTGGAACGGAGGAAGAAGAAATATGATTGCTTTGATTGTGGCATATACGAGGAACAGAGTGATAGGGGATAAGGGGCGGATTCCCTGGCGAATCAAGGGAGAGCAGAGACGTTTCCGGGAACTGACCACAGGAAATGTGGTGATTATGGGAAGAAAATCTTACGAGGAGATCGGGCATCCGCTGCCAAACCGTTTTACGGTTGTGGTGTCCGGGACGGCAAACTATGAGGCTGAGAACTGCACCACGGTGAGGTCGCTGCAGGAGGCAATCCAAAAGGCAGAAGAGTGCTGCCCCGGAAAGAACATTTACATTTCCGGCGGCGCAGGCTTATACCGGGAAGCGATGGATCTGGTGGAGAAAATGTATATCACAGAGGTGGACGCTGTGATAGAGGGCGACACGTTGTTCCCTGAATTTGATGAGGCAGCTTTTGATAAGACGATAGATGAACGGGTGGAGGGAGAAATTCCTTACACTTATGTTACCTATACGCGCCGATAGGTCTTACGACCGAAGACGGACGGCGCAAATATGACGAGAGATGGAGCGGAGAAAAATGAGTAGGAGTGAAAAAAAGGTTAAGATATTTATTGACGGCAGCGAGGGAACCACGGGGCTGCGGATCAACGAGCGGTTTCAGAAGAGGGATGATATTGAGCTTCTGACGATTGCGCCGGAGCTGCGCAAGGACACGGCGGAGAGAAAACGATTGATCAATCTGTCAGATATTACGATTCTCTGCCTGCCGGATGCTGCGGCGAGAGAGGCTGTTTCCCTTGTGGAGAATGAGCATGTGAGAATCATAGATGCTTCCACGGCGCACCGGACAGAAGCGGGGTGGGCGTACGGATTCCCGGAGCTTTCGCCCAAGTTTCGCGAGGCAATCGAAAAAGGCAGCAGGGTTGCCGTGCCTGGCTGCTATGCGTCCGGGGTTATCTCTCTGGTGTACCCGCTTGTGAAGGAAGGGATCCTTCCGGCGGATTATCCGGTAACCACGTTCGGCATATCAGGTTATAGCGGCGGCGGAAAGAAAATGATTGCGGAGTATGAAGCGGAGGAGCGTTCTGCGGAGCTGGATGCACCGCGGGAGTATGCGCTTTCCCAGCAGCACAAGCACTTAAAGGAGATGAAGGCGATTCCGGGGCTTTTGAGGGAGCCGCAGTTTTCTCCGATCGTGTGTGATTATTACAGCGGAATGTTAGTGTCGCTGCCGCTTTGCAGCGAGCTGTTACATAAAAAATTGACACCGGAGCAGTTGTGTGATTTCTTCCGGGATTATTATAAGGGACAGCGCTTCATCAGGGTAAATTCGTTTGGTGCGGAGACCGACAGCAGGGGCTTCCTCTCGGCAAATGTCCGCAGCGGATGGGACGGTATGGAGATTTTTGTAACCGGCTGCGAGGAGCGCCTGCTGGTATCTTCCCGGTTTGACAATCTGGGCAAGGGCGCGTCGGGGGCAGCAATCCAGTGCCTGAACATTATGCTGGGCTGTGAAGAGGACAAGGGGTTGGTGCTGTAAAGGGAAGAACTGCCGCGGCGGGACGGAAAAGTGAAAAAAGAGAAGAAATGCCGCGGTGACAGGTGGAAACGGAAAAAACTGCTGCAGTGACAGGTGGAAACGGAAGGAATCATCGCGGCGGGGATAAAAGCGGTGATCTGGCGGGAAGAGAGGACAAGGAGAGAGTCATATGAATAAGAAGGAGATCGCGGAGATCAAGAAGCAGTTCACGCAGGACAGGTGTGCCATTACAAGAATCTGCGGCTGCTATGTGGACGGCGAGAAAAATAAAAAGACGGAACTGAAGGAGGCGTTTCTTTCCCTGCCGGAGGAAGAAATGTTCAAGTATTTCAATATTTTCAGAAAGGCACTGTCGGGAACATTGGGCAAAAACCTCCTGAATATGGAGTTCCCGCTGGAGACGGAGGAGCCGGGCGGCACACAGGACTTTTTGATGAAGCTGCGTGCGTCGGCATTGAAGGATGATATTCTGCTGGAGGAGTTCTACGACAAGGTGATCGAGAACTATTACTCGGTGGAAAATTATCTGATCCTGTTAATTCATGCGGTTTATGATGTGCCGGGAAAGGCGGCGGACGGCGCAGAGATGTTTGATGCCTCCGATGAGGTGTACGAGCATGTGCTTTGCTGCATTTGTCCGGTTACGCTGAGCAAGCCCGGTTTGGCGTATGACGAGGAGAGCAATTCCTTCCGTACAAGAGTGTGCGACAGGGTGGTGGATATGCCGGATATCGGGTTCCTGTTCCCTGCATTCAACGACAGGAGCAGCGATGTGCACGGGCTTTTGTACTATGCCGCAAAGCCGGAGGAGCTGCGGTTTGATTTTGTGGAGCCGGTGCTGGGCTGCGAGGTGCCCATGTCCGCAGGCGGGCAGAAGGAAACGTTCCAGACCATCGTGGAGGAGACTCTGGGAGACGGCTGTGATTACGAGGTCGTGAAAAATATCCATGAGAAGCTCAATGAAATGATCGAGGAGAAGAAGGAGGAGCCGGATCCTGTGGTATTGGATCGCGCAGAGGTGAAGCGGCTCTTTGAGTACAGCGGTGTAGAGGAAGAGAAGCTGGCTGATTTTGAGGAGAAATATGACGCGGCTGCGGGGGAGAGAACCTGTTTCGTGGCGACCAATGTGGCGAACACGAGGCAATTTGAGGTGCGCACGCCGGATGTGGTCGTGAAGGTAAGCCCCGAGCGGATGGATCTGGTGCAGACAAAGGTTATCGACGGCAGAAAATGTCTTGTAATTGAGCTGAACGATCAGGTGGAGCTGAATGGAATCCCCGTGAGAGTGGCGGAGGAAGAGGAATAACAACAGCCTCGCACCGTTAGGAAATCTTAACACTGATTTTAGATTCATTTTATTTACATGGGGCGCATATTCATAGTAGTATTAATGTATGCATTGGAAATTGCAGGAAGGAGGAGACAGCGTGGCGCATAATGAACAATTGAGGGAAAAGGTATATGAATCGGTCTCCTCGGTACTTCCGATCACGGCGATCGTACTGCTTTTGAGCATTACCATCGCACCGCTGACGCCGGGAATATTGACGCTTTTCCTGTTCGGAGCATTGCTCCTGATCGTGGGAATGGGATTTTTCACACTGGGTGTGGATATGTCCATGATCCCCATGGGAGAGGGTATCGGCGTACAGCTCTCGAAGGCAAAAAAGGTGATCATTCCGCTTTTTGTCTGCCTGATTCTCGGGGTTCTGATCACCATAGCGGAACCGGATCTGCAGGTGCTGGCGGAACAGGTTCCGGCGATCCCGAACCTGACACTGATCTTTACGGTGGCGGCGGGCGTCGGGTTCTTTCTTGTGGTAGCCCAGCTTCGTATTCTTTTTAAGATTCCCCTTTCGTACATATTGATCTTTTTCTACGGGGTGATTTTTGTACTGACGATCTTTGCACCCGCCAACTTTATCCCGGTTTCCTTTGATTCCGGCGGTGTGACCACGGGGCCTGTGACGGTGCCTTTCATCATGGCACTCGGTATTGGTATGGCTTCCGTGCGAAGCGATAAAAACTCAAACAGCGACAGCTTCGGTCTGACGGCGATCTGCAGCATCGGCCCGATCCTGTCGGTGCTGATACTGGGAATCTGCTTCCACCCGGAGGATGCGGCGTATACGACGGTGAGCATTCAGGAGATGGCGACAACGAAGGATGCGGCTGCAGCCTTTATCGGTGCATTTCCCGCCTATATGAAGGAGGTTGCCATAGCGCTTGTGCCGATTGCGGTGCTCTTTATTCTGTTCCAGTGCATTTTCCGGAGATTCCACAGCAGACAGCTTATCAGGATCTGTTCCGGCTTCGTTTACAGCTACATCGGGCTGGTGCTGTTCCTTACGGGTGTCAACGTGGGCTTCATGCCCGCAGGACAATATATCGGATCGGCAATCGCGGGCAGCGCGACGCCCTGGGTGCTGATCCCCATCGGCATGCTGATCGGTTACTTTATCGTAAAGGCAGAGCCGGCGGTACAGGTGTTGACGAGGCAGGTGGAGGATGTGACCAACGGTTCCATCACCCACACGGCAATCGGACACAGCCTTTCCATCGGTATTGCCATTGCGGTCGGTCTTGCCATGCTGCGGATTCTGACGGGACTGAATATTATGTGGTTCTTGGTGCCGGGCTATCTGATCTCGCTGGCTATGACCTTTTTCGTACCCCAGATCTTTACGGGTATTGCATTTGACTCCGGTGGCGTTGCCAGCGGCCCTATGACGACGACATTTCTTCTTCCGCTGGCGATGGGAGCCTGCGAGACGCTCGGCGGCAATGTGCTGACGGATGCATTCGGTATTGTTGCCATGGTGGCGATGATGCCCCTTGTCACGATCCAGCTTCTGGGTCTGGTGGACGCGCTGCGCAAGAATGCGCGGAAGCGCAAGCTGATTTTGCAGCTCAAGGAAGTGGAAGACAGCATTGTCTATTTTGAGTAGGATGATAGGTGGCTGATATGGCGGAGAAGAACAGTATTAAGCTGGTTGTGACAATAACGGAACGTGGAAAAGGAAAGGGGCTGGCGAAGCTCTACGCGGAGCAGGGCGTCCATTGCAGCTATCAGTGCATGGGCAGGGGGACGGCGTCCTCCGAGCTTCTGGATGTGCTGGGCGTGGGCAGCTCCGAAAAAGACATTCTGCTGTGCATTGCGCAGACGCAATGTGTGGAGAGACTGTTGGGGCGGCTGGACGGTGATCTGCAGGGGCGCATCCATGCAAGCGGCATCGTGTTTGACATGCCGCTTACCGGATTGAACAGTCTGATTGCCACGGTGCTTTTGAATGAGCAGGAGAGAGTAGGAGGAACGGGAATGGACAACAAGGCAGACCAGAGTCTCATTTTGATTACGGTGAATCAGGGACATACGGACGCCGTGATGGATACGGCGAGGGAGGCGGGAGCTGGAGGCGGCACCGTGATCCGCGCAAGGTGGGCAGGGCCGGAGGACACCAGCCAGTTTTACGGCATTTCCGTACACTCAGAAAAAGAAGTCATTGCGATTGTGGCAGCCGGTGACCGCAGAAATACCATTATGGAAATGGTCAACAAGAAGCACGGTTTAAAGACCGACGCCGGCGCCGTGGTGTGCTCGGTTGCAATCGATCATCTGGTCAGACTTGCATAGTGCACAGAAGTATGGTATACTGAGCCTTAAGCTTACAGAAAGGAACCAAAAGTAAGATGGACGACGCGGACGGAGACGCGGAAACGAATCATTATAATTTTATAAAAGAGCAAGGATAGGCATAGCCTGTGGTATCGGAATACGACAGGTTATGCCTTTTTGGCTTGAAAAAAGAAATGGAGAGTAGAATTTGAGTACAGTAGTGTTACAACTTTTGTTGCAGGCAGTCTTAATATTGATCAATGCCTTTTTTGCGGGGACGGAGATGGCGGTGGTATCCTTAAACACCGCAAAGCTTCACAAACTGGAGGAGGACGGGGATAAGCATGCGGTCAAGCTTCTGAAGCTGGTGGCGGACTCCTCGGGCTTCCTGTCCACAATCCAGATCGGAATCACGCTTGCCGGATATCTGGGCAGTGCGCTTGCTGCCGAGAACTTTTCCGGGTATCTGGTGAATTGGCTGTACCGGGATCTGGGCTTTCAGGTGGTTTCCGAGAGGGCGCTGTCGTGGATCGCCATTGTGGTGATTACCCTGATTCTGGCATATTTTACCTTGATCTTCGGTGAGCTGGTGCCGAAGCGGATTGCCTTGCAGAAATCCTATGAGTGGTCGAAGGCGGCATACGGCGTTGTGTCCGGCATCGCATTTGTGATGAAGCCGGTGATCCGGTTTCTGGCATTTTCCACCAATCTGGTGCTGAAGATCATGCATCTTAAGGTGGAGGCGCAGGATGATAACGTGACGGAGGAGGAAATCCGCATGATGGTTGACATCGGCGAGGAAAAGGGAAACATCGATGTCAACGAAAAGGAATGGATTCAGAATATTTTTGACTTTGACGATCTGAGCGTGCGGAGAGTCATGACCCAGCGGACGGATGTGATCGCCATTTCCACTGAGGACAGCAGAGAGGAGATTCTACATACCATCGAGGAGAAGGGGCTGTCCCGCTATCCCGTGTACGGGGAGGATCCGGACGATATCAAGGGGATCCTCTATGCAAGGGACTTCCTGCTTGCATGCGGAAAGGGAGCGGAATTTTCCATCACGGATCTGCTGCGCCCCGCGTATTTTGTGCCGGAGAGCATTCACGCGGATGTGCTTTTCACGGATATGCAGAAAAAGAAGATTCACATAGCCGTGATCATAGATGAGTACGGCACCATGGAGGGAATCGTGACCATGGAGGATCTGGTGGAGGAGATTGTCGGCAACATTTACGATGAGTTCGACCCGGAGGAGGAGCCGGAGATCGTGAAGCTTTCGGAGAATCTCTGGAAGGTATCCGGCAACACTACCATCGATGATCTGGCGGAGGAGCTTGACATGGAGTTTGAGATGGAGGAGGATACCTACGACACCGTGGGCGGTCTGATCATCAGTCTTTTGCAGGCGATTCCGGAGGACGGCGTGGGCTTTGAGGTGGAAGGCTTTGGACTTCATATTGAAGTGAAAGCGGAGGATGTGCGGGATCGGAGAATCGAGCGCGCATATATAAGCAGACTGACGGCGGAAACTTAGAGCCAGCCGCCGTCTATAGTAATGATCTGCCCGGTCAGATAGGCGGGAGCATTCACAAGCTGCCATGCAAGATCGGCAACTTCTTCGGGAGTTCCAAGCCTGTCGGCGGGGATTTCATTTTTTAAGGTGTCAAGATCCTCTGTCGAGAGACAGTGGTTCATGGCGGTATCGATCACGCCGGGCGCGATGGCGTTCACCTGAATGTTGCTGGGGGCAAGCTCCTTTGCAAGCGCCTTTGTCAGCGCGTTCACCCCGCCCTTTGAGGCGGAATATGCAGTTTCCATAGAGGAGCCCGCACTGCCCCAGACGGAGGAAATGTTGAGGATGCGGCCCTCTTTTTTATGCACCATGGAGGGGATCGCCAGCCTGCAGGTGTAGAAGCAGGCGTTTAAATTGGTGTCGATCACCCGGTGCCAGTCCTCAAGGGACATTTCGCTTAAAAGACCGAAGTAGGAAATGCCGGCGTTGTTGATCAGAACGTCCGGGGCAGGGATGGCGGCGAAAAGAGCCTCCACCTCCTGCGGTTTGCTCATATCGCAGACCATGGCGATGCAGGGAACGCCCGCAAGCTGCGTCAGCTCCTCCCGAAGGGAGAAAAGCGCTTCCCTGTCGTGGGCGCAGGTGATGATGACCTGATAATGGTCGGCGGCAAAACGGCGGGCGATGGCAGCACCGATGCCCCTGCCGGCGCCTGTGATCAAAACGGTTTTCATAAAGAAAGTCCTCCTTGCAGTCTGAGTTGTGTTCATTATAGCACACAATAAAAAAATGTGATATGGTAGATACTATAACATGTTAGAAGAGAAAGGAAGAGAGAAATGTACGATCTGATCATTATCGGTTCGGGTCCGGCGGGATTGTCGGCGGCGGTATACGGCAAGCGCGCAGGGCTGAATCTTTTGGTGCTGGAGAAAAATCCCATGAGCGGCGGGCAGGTGCTCAGCACCTACGAGGTGGACAACTATCTTGGCCTGCCCGGCATCGGTGGCTTTGACATGGGCGTGAAATTCAGGGAGCATGCGGAGAAAATGGGTGCCGAGTTCAAGGAGGCGGAGGTGACCGCCATCGCGGACTGCGGGGATGTGAAAAAGGTTCAGACCACGGAGGGCGAGTTTGAGGCGAGAACCCTGATCCTTGCCATGGGAGCCCATCATGCCAAGCTGGGCGTTCCGGGCGAGGAGGAGCTTGCCGGAATGGGTGTGTCCTACTGTGCTACCTGCGACGGCGCCTTTTTCAAAAACCGCGTGACAGCCGTGGTCGGCGGCGGTGATGTGGCGGTGGAGGATGCGATCTTCCTTGCACGCTTCTGTAAAAAGGTCTATCTGATTCACAGGCGGGACAGCCTGCGGGCGGCAAAATCCCTGCAGGAGGAGCTGTTTGCTCTGCCGAATGTGGAGGTTTTGTGGAATAAAAGGGTGACGGAGATCGGCGGCGCTGACATGGTGGAGACGCTTTCACTGGAGGACACAACCGGAGTGGGGACAAGCTCCCTTGCGGTGGACGGCGTGTTCATTGCGGTGGGAATCCATCCCGATACGGAGCTTTGCCGGGAGCTGGTGGCATGCGATGAAAACGGCTATGTGCTTGCGGGCGAGGACGGCGTGACGAATGTCCCCGGAATCTTTGCGGCGGGCGATGCCAGAAAGAAGCCCCTACGGCAGATTATAACGGCTGTGGCGGACGGCGCCAACGCAGCAACTTCTGCCGGTAATTTTTTGTAGTTGTTGACAACCAAAACGAGTTATGATATATTTTTTAACAGATGTAACAAATTTGTAATAATTCGTTTTGGAGGACAGATACATGAGGAATCGTGGCAAAAGGCTGATGACTGGAACACTTGCGGCTATGCTCACATTTTCTGTATTTTCAATAGATGCATTTGCAGCGGGAAATGTTTCTTCCGTGCTGCCTACGGGCGGTGCCAGCCTTACGCTGGTGAAGGACGCACCGCTTGCGGATGTGCAGACGGAGAGCGTGACGGCATCCGGCAGAATCGAGTCATCGGTGACGCTTGCGGATGTGCCGGAGCTGGAGACGGCAACAACGGCGCTGATCGTGGATTCCGAGGAAGAGCTGTTTAAAAATCTTGTGATCGCACAGGTGAGCAAGTATGTCAATGTGAGAAGCCTGCCCGGTGAGGACGGAGAGATCGTCGGCAAGTTATACAACGAGTCGGTGGGCAGCTTTATTTCCGAGGAGAACGGTTGGTATCAGATCCAGTCGGGATCCGTGACCGGATATGTGAAGGCGGAGTATTGCGTGACCGGCGAGGAAGCGGTGGAGCTTGCAAGGAAGGTGGGAACCAGACTTGCCACTGTGACGACCACCACGCTGTTCGTGAGATCGGAGCCGACCACGGAGAGCTCCGTGATTTCCATGATCCCGGAGGGCGAGGATTATCTGGTGATCGACGAGACCGACACATGGGCAAAGATTTCCATGGAGGACGGTGAGGGCTGGGTTTCCAAGGATTATGTGGAAATTCATTCCGAGTTTGTGGAGGCGGAGTCCAAGGAGGAAGAGGAAGCCCGCCTTGCAAAGGAAGCGGAGGAGAGAAGAAAGGCACAGGAGGCTGCCAAGGCGAAACGTGCCGCAGAGCAGAAGTCTGCGTCCAGTACACAGACCACTGCGACTACGACGACTGCCACCACCTCCTACACGGTGGGTGAGGGAAGCGAGCTAGGTGTTGCGGTTGCGGAGTACGCGCTGCAGTTTGTGGGTAATCCCTATAAATGGGGCGGCACCAGCCTGACAAACGGCGCAGACTGCTCCGGCTTTGTGATGAGCGTGTACGCCAACTTCGGCGTGAGCCTGCCGCACAGCTCCAAGGCGGACAGAACGCAGGGATCGGCG
>ULOB01042136.1_pt1 | contig 12694 bp, 8 predicted proteins | sample 1952151 | NCBI WGS metagenome assembly ULOB01 (sample SAMEA4835591, study PRJEB28245) | human gut metagenome | biome: gut microbiome; material: fecal sample | place: Denmark | collected 2008
CAAAGGCCGGTTATGTCGGTACGGTGGACGAAGTTGCCTATAAGCTGGCGACCTTGGTCAGAAACAGTGCGGAGCACTGGTGCTATATCGGCTCGGCCGAGTATGGCTATATTGCCGTTGGCGTAACTTATGAAAGCGGCATGTGGTATTGCGATATCGCAGTTGCTGCCGAAAACACGGACAATCTTTAAGAACCATCAAGGAATTGCAGCCTCACCCGAAACGGTGGGGCTCTTTTCATACCCAAATCAAGAAAGGAAGATACCAAGATGAACAAGAAATTCACCTCACGCATTCTGTCAATGCTTTTGGCAATGCTGATGCTCGTCTCGATGTTGCCGACGAGCGTTTTTGCGGCGCCGGCATCTGACATTCCGGCAGAGATGCTGGACAATGTGTTCCTCGATGCACTGGAATACACCGGCTATAAGGTACAGGCGCAGAAGGATGACGGAACAATTTTCAAAAAGTACAGCGGCGGCGCAACTGCCTATCTCTCGAAAATCTCCTATGGGCTGAATAAGTACGGCACGGAGACCGTTGCAAAAAGCGGTACGGCAACCGGGCTCGCACCGGATATCGCCGGATTCGAGAGCAGCGGCCTTTGCTGTGCCTCCTATGTTTCGTATGTGTACTACAACTATCTGCCCAACATTGCAGGCATTGACACCAGCAGCGCAACCCGCCCGTATAATCTGCGTACCGCAACGGCATATAACGCCGCTGCGAATGCGTGGGTCAATGCCGGAACGGCACGCCGCATCAGCTTCAGCCAGAATGCGAACGGCAACAATTTCATTCCAAGTGAGGATATCCCGATTGGATCTCTCATTATTTTCAAACACATCCCGACCGGGGACATCGCTCATGTGGCGCTCTATGCGGGATATTATAATGGGATCCATTTTGTGACTCATGTCGGTAACGACCGCGGGCCGGAAATCAGTTCTATCGTTGGCATGTCCAAGGGTGATTACCCAGAAGCCGTCGTACAGGTCGTTACGCCGGAATTCGTAGAGGCAGCCGGCAAAATCGAAGTCTATAAAAAGGATCCGAAGGGTGCAGCATTGAGCGGCGCCTATTTTATTGCCACCAACACCTCGACCGGAGCAGAATATGCCATCGGTCCTACCGACAGCCGTGGCTACGCCTGCACCAAAGAGCGGCTGCCGTTTGGCACCTACAAAATCGTGGAAACGGTTTTCCCGACGGACTACACCTATTCGGGAACCAAGGAATGGATCCGCACAGTCAGCGCTTCCAATAACGGCGTGGTAACGATCCAGGCAGTCAATGAACTGAAAAAGGGCAATATTGAGGTCTATAAAAAATCGTCCGGCACCAATGAGGCGCTCAAAGGCGCCATTTTCACAGTCTACGATATGTCCGGTGCGAAGGTAACGACCATCGGGCCGACCAATGATCGTGGATATGCCAAATCCGCAGATATTCCTTACGGCTCCTACCGAGTAGTCGAGACGACCTTCCCATTCAACTATGAGCCGGACGGTCAGACCGAATGGAAGGTCACCATTGATACCGCACACGGCAGCCTGGCAACGGTCAATGCTTATAACCGGCTCAAAAAGGGTCATATTGAGGTTCTGAAATCCGACGCCGAATCCGGAAAGGACCTCAGCGGAGCAGAATTCACCGTCTATGATCTGGCCGGTGAAGAGATTGCCGTGATTGGACCCACGGACAAAAACGGTTATGCCAAGTCCGGCGAGATCATCTATGGCGATTATATTGTGAAAGAGACCAAAGTCCCGATCAATTACCAGCCGGACGGCGATGCGCAGTGGAAGGTAACGATCGACGATAACAGCCCGCTTATCACCCTGGACATTGCCAACCTGCGTCAGTATGGAATGGTCAAAGTCCGCAAAACCGCCGAAGACGGCCTGGTGGAGGGTCTGACTTTCCGCCTGACCGGCACCTCCGAATACGGCGAGAGCGTGGATATGACCGCTGTGACCAATGCGGTCGGTACGGCCGTGTTTGAGCGCGTCCCGATCGGTACGGACTACACGCTTTCCGAAGAGAACACCCCCGAGCGATATGTGATCCCGGAGGTGCAGAACATTTCGGTCGAGTGGAATAAAGTGACCGAGCGCCAGTTTGATAATATCCTCAAGAAATGGCGTGCCGATGTCCTCAAGGTCGACGCTTCTCTCCGCAGCAATGGCGGACACGAGAATCCGCAGATGCTCTCACTCGATTCGGACAGCATTGTGGAAAATCTCGGCTATCCTTACGGGGAAACCCAGGGCGATGCCACACTCGCCGGAGCAGTTTACGGCGTTTATCGTTATGATGAACTCGTGGACACCTATGTGACGGATAAGAACGGATATTTCCTGACCGACTACTACCCTTGCGGCGAGGGGTGGAACATCCGTGAGATCACACCATCGGAAGGATATCTCCTGGATGAAACCGTCTATTGGCTCGGTGTGACGCCCGGACAGTATACGCTGGAGAAGAACACGAAAGAGTTGGATGTCTATGAGGACATCATCTTCGGCAGCCTGTATCTCATCAAACACATGGATGACGGCAGTACCGGTCTGGAGACGGTTGAGGCCGGAGCGGAATTTGAGGTGTATTTGAAGGTCGCGGGATCTTACGAAAATGCCCGGGACACAGAACGGGACTACCTGATCACCGACGAGCACGGATATGCCGGGACGAAGCAGCTTCCTTACGGCGTCTATACCGTCAGACAGACGAAAGGCACGGAGGGCTTTGATCTGGCAGCGCCCTTCGATGTTTTTATTGATAAAGACGGATGCTGCTATCAATATCTGCTCAATAACGCCCCCTTTACCGGATACCTCAAGATTCAAAAGACGGATGCAGAATCGGGCCTGAGTATCCCGTATGCAGGCGCGGCGTTCCAAATCTATAACCCGGACGGCACCAGAGTCACCATGCAGTATACCTATCCGGAGCTGACGGTGATCGACACCTTCTATACCAACGAGGAAGGCTATCTGATCACTCCGGAAGTGCTTCCGTTCGGGAAGGGTTACTCCATTGTGGAGGTCAAGGCCCCGTATGGCTATGTATTAAACTCTGATCCGGTCTATTTTGATGTGACCGCAGACTCGGCGAGCGAGGACGGTGGCATCACACTGATTGAAGTCACCCGTTCCAACATGCCGCAGAAAGGTATCATCCGTATTACTAAGACCGGCGAAGTATTCTGGACGGTCACGGAAGCGGACGGGATCTATAAACCGGTCTATGCGGTCAAGAGCCTGCCCGGCGCAGTGTTTGAAATCCGTGCGGCAGAAGATATTTATACGCTTGACGGCGTCATGCATTACGCAAAGGGCGAGGTCGTGGATACGATCACGACCGGGTCTGACGGCGTGGCGTCGAGCAAGGAACTGTATCTCGGAAAATATGAGATCCAGGAGATCACCGCACCGCACGGAATGGTTCTGAACGGCACAATTCAGACAGTGGAGCTGACTTACGCCGGTCAAGAGATTGCCATCACGGAAACTGCCGGTAATCTCTACAACGAGCGTCAAAAGGTCAAAGTATCCCTGAGTAAGATTCTGGAGCAGAACGAGCTGTTCGGCATTGGTATGAACGACGAGCTGAAAAACATCACCTTCGGTCTGTATGCCAAGACTGACCTGGTTGCCGGTGACGGGACCATAATTCCGTCCGGCGGACTCATTGAGATCGTGACCTTTGACGAGAACGGCTCAGCGACGGTCAGTACCGACCTGCCGCTCGGCAGCTATTACCTGCAGGAGCGCAGTACGGACGAGCACTACATCCTGGATGACACCCATTATGAATTCGAGTTCTCCTACGGTTCGCAGGAAACTCAGGTGGTCGAGATCTCTGTCAATGGCGGCGACCCAATCAAAAACGACCTCAAGTACGGTATGGTTTCCGGCCGCAAGGTCGATGAGGATGGTCATGTGATCGCCGGTGCGATTTTCGGCCTGTTCCGAAATGATGAAAATGAGTATACGGCTGAAAATGCGTATTTAACGGCAGAAAGCGCACAGGACGGTACCTTCAAATTTGAAAATGTGCCCTTCGGGACCTGGGTCGTTCGTGAGATCCAGCCGGCCAAGGGCTTTGTCCTCAATGAGAAGGCGTATCCGGTCACAGTATCCGAAGACGGCGATGTGGTGAACATCCAACTGGAGAATCGGTATATCCGCGGTGACATTGAAGGCACCAAGCTCGACGAGGACGGCAATGTGATCGCCGGCGCGGTATTCGGTTTGTTCCGTGAAGATGAAACGGAGTTTATCGAGGAAACTGCCGTGCGTGTAACCGAGTCTGACAGCACCGGTAAGTTCCGCTTTGAAGACATCCGGTACGGGAAATGGATCATCCGTGAGCTGAAGCCGGCGACCGGCTATGTGCTCAATGAAACGCCGATCGAGGTAGAAATCACCGAGGACGGCAAAACCGTTTTCATTACCGTCGAGAACAAATTCATTCGCGGCGACATCAAAGGCTACAAAGTCGACGAAGACGGAAAGTCGATTGCGGGTGCGCTGTTTGGCCTCTTTACGGAAGATGATGCGGAATTCACAGAGGAAAACGCCGTGCTGACGGCGGTGTCCGATGCAGACGGCATCTTCACCTTTAAGAATGTGCGATTTGGGAAATGGATCGTGCGCGAGCTGAAACCCGCCGAGGGCTTCGTCCTCAACGAGGCAGAGTTCCCGGTCGACATTACTACGGATGGTGCCGTGATCGAGCTCAAGGCCGAGAACCGCCATATCTATGGCGCAGTCCATACGACCAAGGTCGATAAGGATTATCCCGACCATCTGCTCACCGGCGCTGTGTTTGAGGTCTACCGTGATGTAAACGGAAATCAGCAGTTCGATCCGGATGTGGATGAACTGGTTGGTACCCTTTCGGAATGTGAGCCCGGTCTGTATGAACTCGCTGAGCTGCGTTACGGCGGATACTTCCTCTACGAAAAGCAGGCGCCTGTTAATTTCATCAAGGACAACGGATACCACTATTTTGAGATCGTAACTGACGGCGAGATGGTGGAAGTAGAGAATCAGGCCGGCGTCGGTTTCATCAACGACCATATGGTCGGCAATCTGAAGATCGTGAAGACTTCCTCGGACGGCCGTGTGGAAGGCTTCAGCTTCCGTATCACGGGTGAGAATTACGACGAAGTATTCACGACCGACGCAAACGGTGAGATCTTCATTGAAAACCTACGCATCGGCAAATACACCGTGACGGAGGTTGAGGACAGCGTCAGCGCCGGTTATAAACGCCCGGATCCTTTTGAGATCGAGCTGACCGCTGATGAAACGCTGACGGTCAATGTCCACAACGATAAGGTCACGACCGATCATCCGGACAGCCCGAAGACCGGCGACAATTCTCATATGGCTCTGTGGGTAAGTCTGATGCTCGCAAGCCTTGGCGTCCTGATCGGTACGATCCTTTATTCCCGCAAGAAGAAGCATCTTGCAGACTGACCAAGGAGGTAAGGCAATGAAAGCAAAACTAACAAAAGGCATTCTGCTGATCCTGTCGCTGCTTTGCATTCTCTGCGTTCCGGTCACACCGGTCTATGCGGCGCAGCAAGGCACGGACGGCAGTGAACTTCAGGTGGTAAAAGCAGAGCAACTGGAGATCCAGCTTGGCACATCATGGTCGGGCGTAGAGTTCCAGCTCAAGACGGACGCCGGGGTTTACCCCGGCACCGTCAAGGTCGGGACGGATGGCGTACTCCGCCTGGAGATCGGCGGCAGCTCCCAGTACATTCTGACCTGTATGAATTCCTCAACTTCGCTTCCGAAACCGGAGGATACGGCGGACTCAACAGACCGGACGCAGGCTCCTGCCACAACAGAGCAAAGCCCTGAGTCAAATGAGAAAGCCGAATCCGGCATTCCGACGCTGCATATCATCCTCTTTGCAGGCGGTATGGTTATTGCAATCGGCACGCTGATCGTCATGCAGATCCTCAAGAAAAAGCGTGAAAATAAGGCGCCGGATGATGAGGAAGACGAGGAATAACGATTCTATTTCAGTTTGGAGAAAATGCAAAACTTATGGGAATATTAGTTGCGTGATATGAAATAAATATTCCACAAAGACTTGACTTTTGCATTCCGTTCTGATATACTATAGGCGTGGCAGGAGCTTGCGTTCAGGCTCTCGATACGTCTATGGTACGGCGTCAGACTTCGCTTCGGGGATGAGGCAAGGAATCGTTACGGATTTGCGCACTGAGCAAGTCCACAGCAACGCAGGCAATTGAATATGATAGCCGGAAGGCTGCTTGGATGCTTACAGGTTGAGTGTTGGGAAGATATGTTTTCCAACAGACTTTGTATGCGCTTAGCAACCTTCCGGCTTTTCCTTTAAGAACTCGGAGGTTAATTTATGAATAAAAAGAAAAAACGAAAGGGGTTTAACCGAAGCAGTATGCGATGCCCGTATTGCGGCAGCCCGGTTATTTATCGGAGCGCAGACGGAATCTATCGCGATAATTCAAGAGGAACGATGCTATATGTGTGTTCGCACTATCCAGAGTGCGATGCCTATGTTCGGGTTCACACCGGTACTAATATTCCGGTAGGAAGTATGGCCAATCACGAGCTGCGTACACTGCGCCGTACAGCGCACCATTACTTTGACCAGCTTTATGAATCCGGTTATATGAGTAAGCAGGATGCATACCAGTGGCTGGCCGACCTGATTATGGCGCCACTTTCCGAAGCTCACATTGGGTATCTTGGCGAATATTACTGTAAGCAGGTGATCGAAGAAAGCAGAAAGCTCTTAGAACGGCAGAAAGCCAAAACGCGGGGGCGATATTATACACAGAAAGGAGGCGCACTGGCGTCATGATCCTGACAGCAGAACAGCAAAGGAAAGTGGAGCAGAATATTCGGCTGGTCCAGAAAGTAATCAACGATAAGGTCCACGGTCCATATCAGTTGGGCATCTATACATATGATGATATTTTTCAAATCGGCTGCATCGGTCTCTGCAAAGCTGCGGCAACAGATAAAGGCGGGACCTTCTCTACCTACGCCTACCGCCTGATATGGAATGAAATTTGTGATGCGCTGATCTACTCGACCAGGCGGCAGGCAACGGAGCTTTCAAGCGATATGATTCCCCTGGTTGCAGAAGAGTCGACCGTATCGATTGCAGATGCTGCAACGCAGCTGGATGTGCAGGCTGCGCTCAAAGCAGCAAAGCAGAAAGCATCGCCGTGTGTGATAAAAGGAATAGATGCAATGATTCAGATGGCCGAGGGGCGTTCCAGCAAGGAAATCGGAAATGAGTTTGGGGTGTCCGCCAATCTTGTTTGCGCCTGGGTATCCAAGGCGAGGAAGTATCTGAAAAGCCGGCCGGAAATACTGGCTCTGAAAGGAGTATAAGTAATATAGTAAGGGACATCGAGAAATAGCATCTCGATGTCCCTATTTTTGATGGTGATTATGAAAAAAATAAAAAATGCAGTGAGATTGTCGTTACTTCCGATGACAATAACGCTTTTGATTTTAATTCTGTTTCGGTTCGTTTTTTTGCTTGGATATGTTCCGACAGCATCTATGGAGCCGGCCCTGAAATCCGGAAGCTTGCTTCTCGGAGTGCGTGTTTGGGAAGACATTCAAAAAGGTGACATTATTGTGTTCCGACACAACAAGGAATATCTCGTCAAGCGGGTCGAAGCAGTAGGAGGAGATCTGATTGAAAGGAACGGAGAAAATCTGGCGGTTCCGGAAGGTGGCTTTTATGTGCTTGGAGACAATGACCAATGTTCATACGATTCTCGTTATTGGGAATATCCTTTTGTAATGAACGATGATATTGTCGCAAAGGTAATTTTACCGACAAGATAAATACAACAATCCGACCCGGCAAAAAAGCAAGCAACTGTCGATGGACATCATTACAGCTGCTTGCTTTATATTTCGTAGAGTATGTCACTCCACGAGCGCAATTCAAACTCTATAAACGTAAGTATTATAACACGCATCTGTCGGAAAATCAATAGGAAACGCGAAATTTGGGGATATTTTTAGAGAATAAACCAACTTAGAAGGAATCATCGCATTCCAATTCGTGTCAATTTCGGCTCTTTGGGCGAGGTCAGCGCAGTCAAATAAGCAGTCAGGAATCTGTTACAGATATCCGTTACAATATAGGTACACCCATTTGCGGGTGAAAAAATATTACCGGAGGTAATTAAAATGGCAAAAGGAGAAAACATTTTCCACAGGAAAGATGGTCGATGGGAGGCACGCTATATCAAAGGGTATGAGCTTTCCGGAAAAATCAAATATGGCTTTTGCTACGGAAAAACATACCGTGAAGCGAAGGAAAAGGTTACGAAGTATAAAGCTGCACTTGTGAATGGAAAGGCCGTTCCAACCAATACGGCAAAGCACCGATTTGCTTATTACTGCAACGAATGGCTTCGCCTGAAAAAAGGAAAAATCCGCGAATCCACATACATCAAATATAGCACAGTGCTTGAAAAGCATATCAAGCCAAAGCTTGGCGGATGCTTTCCGCTTGGCATCAGTACAGGTGTTATCGATGATTTTACTCACGAGTTACTTTTTGATGATGGATTGGCTGTAAAAACTGTCCACGACATTCTGGTGGTGCTACACAGCGTTTTAAAATACACGGCGACTCTGTTTCCAGGGGGCTTCCCGGTAATCGAAATCAATTACCCCAAAGAGAGCCGAAAGGAAATGCGCGTATTGTCACGGGATGAGCAAAACCGATTTATGAGTTATCTATTGACAGATATGGATAGCTGTAAATTCGGACTTCTATTAGCATTGTCCACCGGCGTGCGCATAGGAGAACTCTGTGCATTGCAATGGTGTAACATCAACATTCGCGAACAGACCATCAAGATTGCTGCAACATTGCAAAGACTTCACGATACGGATATGCAAGGAGAAACCCGTACAAGGATTGTGATCGGTGAGCCCAAAAGCGACACCTCAGCGAGAACAATCCCGATGATAAGCTATTTGGCAGATCTCTGCAAACAAATGGATCCCGGTAATACGGGGGCATATGTACTAACAGGAACGAATGACTATATGGAGCCGCGGACATTACAATATCGCATTGAGAAGTACACTCATGCATGTGGGCTGGAGGGTATTCACGCACATACACTTCGGCACACATTCGCAACCCGTGCAGTGGAAGTTGGTTTTGAAATAAAATCTCTTTCCGAAGTGTTAGGACATTCTACCACTACGATTACATTGGAACGGTATGTCCATTCTTCTATGGAACTGAAACGATCCAATATGAACAAATTAAATGTGGTTGGCCTCTAATATCAGCAGTCAAAGTTGTGTGTCATCCCCCCAAAAAAACAATTAAATGCGGTGGATTTAATGCCTTTCAATCCGTGCTTCCATTGAGTGACATACTCTATGAAATGCAGTGATTCAAGGCATTTTTTCTTTGAGGAGGTGAATGCTTTTGGGGTGCAGAACATCTGCGTTCTTCGCGCACCCCATTGAGTGACATACTCTACGAAGCGTTTTGAACAAATTAGTGCGGCTTATCGATTCACCCTTGTTGTGAGCCGCTTCTATTTTTGAAACTCGTATAGTGATCACTTACTTTATGGAAGGGCCTATTGTATGAGAAATTTAAATGAAGTGCGTGAGGCTCTGCTCAACAGCACCGTCCGAATTGTTGCACAGTATGGTCTGGAACGGACGACAACAAAGCTGATCGCGGCAGATGCACAAATCAATGAGGCGTATATCTATCGCTGTTATGACAGCAAGGATTCGCTTCTTCAAGCAACATTTCATATGGAAGATGTGTGCTTGGCAGAGCATGTGCGAAAATCGCTTCCGGTTATGCGGATACGCGGACTGAATTGGAAAGAGCGTTGTTTTCTTTTGTGGAAATCTTGCTGGGAATTCATTCTCCATAAACCAGATGATTGCCGGTTTTACCTGCAATACTACTATTCTGTCAGTTGCCGACGACATGCGTATGATGAGCATCTGAAGTATTTCCATTCGTTGTTTGATGAAATCCGACCGGTATTTCGTCCTGACACAAATGTGGACATGCTGCTGCATCAGATCTTTGACACGATGCTTTCTTTTGCAGCCCGAGTACTGTCTGATGAGATCAAGGACAGCGAAGATACAACGAAATGGACTTTTGAGCAGGTGTACAGTTTCGTCCGCCCCAATGCAAGAGAAGATTGGGTGGAGACAGTTGACAGCGAAAAGGAATTAGAATGACACGATGGAGATGAATTATGGTGGAAGTCACGGCTTCCTATCAAATCACTGAAAAAGCCAAAGAATATGCTACCGTTCATATTGCGTTTCCCCGCATTCAAGAACGATGGTCATACCTCCTTGTGAAGAGGCTCTTTGATTTTTTCTTCGCTTTGATAGGACTTATAGTATTAGCAATTCCAATGGCGATTATCGCATTGATCATAGTGTTTGATTCGCCAGGCGGTGCAATTTTCAAGCAGGAGCGGCTTGGAAAGGGCGGAAAACCGTTTGTAATCTACAAATTTCGGACAATGAATCATGATGCGGAGGTGAACGGCCCCAAGTGGGCGGATAAAGAAGATAAGCGCTGTACCCGGTTTGGGGCATTCTTGCGCAAGACGCGGCTAGACGAGCTCCCCCAGCTCTGGAATATCTTGGTCGGAGATATGAGTTTTGTCGGGCCGAGACCAGAGCGGCAGTATTTCTACGAGCAGTTTGAAAAATACATCGTGGGATTTTCAAATCGGCTGGTCGTAACACCGGGATTAACGGGATATGCACAGGTCAATGGTGGCTATGAGCTGGAGCCGGAAGAAAAAATCGTCTATGACATGGAGTACATAGAAAAACGGTCAGTGCTTATGGATATCAAATGCCTTGCAAAAACGGTGTCGTTAATTTTTACACACGAAGGAGCGCGCTAATGGAAACACTACAGAAAACCTCTACCTGTCACGTGCAGGCAGCGATACAGCATCCATTGGTCTCCGTTGTGATGCCGGCGTATAACGCAGAAAAATACATAGGTGAAGCGATTCGCTCGGTACAATCTCAGACATATACCAATTGGATTCTGCTGGTTATTGATGATTGCTCCACAGACCATACCGTTGATGTTGTTCAAGCCTTTGTAAACACAGATGATAGAATTCGGCTTTTTCGGAACACTCGCAATTTGGGGGCAGCTAAAACCAGAAATCGAGGTTTGGAATTATCCGAAGGCGAATGGGTCGCGCTGTTAGACAGTGATGACATATGGCATAGCGACAAGCTTGAAAAACAGCTCGCGGTCGCGTTGAATTCCGGCTCGGAAATCATTTACTGCTCGTACTCGTTAATCAGCAGTGATGGGGAAAAAATATCCGACTATATTGTGCCAGCGCAGACATCCTATGACGATATGCTGAAAGAAAGCGTATTTAGCTGCTCCACCACTCTTTTGGCTAAAAACGTAGTCGATAATAACCGCTTTTCCGCTGACTATTATCACGAAGACCTGGTGTATTGGCTTCAATTGCTCAAAAAGGGCTATTCTGCATCGGCATGTTGCGAGCCATTGGCAGACTATCGGATAGTGGAAGGCTCAAGGTCACATAGCAAGGTCCAATCGGCAAAAAACAGATGGGAGGTCTACCGCAAGGTTGAAAAACTCTCTCTGCTAAAGTCACTCTCCGTATTTCTATCCTATACGGCGCGAGGCCTCAGAAAGTATAAGAGGGTTTGACATGGATGTACTGTTCCTTTGCGGTGTTTTTGCAAAAGAGAATGAAGCCGAAGTGATTGCTCAGGCAAAGAAAAGTGTAGAATTCTCAGCAAACCAAATGCAGTTAAAGCTGATCAGCGGCTTGAAAGAGGTCACTGACACCCAAGTAATCTCCGCCCCTTTTATCGGGCATTATCCGAATCAAAGCCGCAGTCTGCGTTTTTCCGGTTTCACAAACCCTCAGTATATATGCCGGTATGTTTCGTTTAACAACATCTGGGGCTTCCGAAATTTGTCCAGGGCGCGCGCTTTGAAAAAGGCAGTTCGCGCGTTTGCATTGGATGGCAATGAAGAAAAGTTGATCATTGTATACAGCGCACACGATCCGTTTCTAGCGGCAGCAGCCTATGCCCAAAAGCTGAACCCAAAAATCAGGATCTGCTTTATTGTTCCCGATCTTCCGCAATATATGAACCTCGAAGCAAAAAGAGGTTTTCTCTATAACTTCTTTAAAGGGTTCGATATCAAATCAATTAAGGAACATATCAAATGCGTCGATACATCTGTTGTTCTGACAGAAGCTATGGCAAAAGCGTTGCAGTTAACGGATCGACCATATGTTGTTGCCGAGGGAATCGTAGATTCGATTCCCGAAAATCGTAATAGTACCGCTCATGCAGAAACCGTCAATATCGTATATGCCGGCAAGTTGTATTTCAGATTTGGAATCCGCTCTTTGGTAGAAGCGTTTTCCCTGCTGCAAGACAGCAGTTATCGCTTGATTTTATGCGGGAACGGTGACGCAGTGGAATATCTACAGAAATGTGCCATGGAAGATTCGAGAATCATTCTTCCGGGGCAAGTATCGCCTGAAAAGGTGCAGGAATACATTTCCTCTGCCGCAGTGCTTGTAAATCCCCGACCGAACAATGAGGAATATACGAAATACTCTTTC
>ULOB01036532.1_pt1 | contig 12561 bp, 8 predicted proteins | sample 1952151 | NCBI WGS metagenome assembly ULOB01 (sample SAMEA4835591, study PRJEB28245) | human gut metagenome | biome: gut microbiome; material: fecal sample | place: Denmark | collected 2008
TGCACCAGCTTCCATTGCCATTAATGCTTGGCTAACAGAGAAAATTAATGTGACGTTAGTGTGAATTCCTTCTGATGTTAAAACAGAACATGCTTTAACACCATCTGGTGTCATAGGTAACTTAATAACGATGTTTTTGTGAATCTTAGCTAAAACTCTAGCTTCAGCAATCATATCTTCTGCTTTGCCTTCAGTAACTTCAGCTGAGATTGGTCCATCAACTAAATTGACAATTTCACTAATAACTTCCTTTAAATCTCTTCCTTCTTTTGCAATTAAAGATGGATTTGTTGTGACGCCAGAAATAACGCCCCATTTACTTGCTTCCTTGATTTCTTCAATGTTAGCTGTGTCGATAAATAATCTCATTGTACGTGTTTCTCCTTGTTAAATACAAATTTATCATTATATCTTTCCATATTATCTCTAATAATGGATATTGCCTTGTCTTTTCCTTGAACCGATGTTACAACAGTCTCTTTGCCCTCGAGAGTTTTGTAAACTTGGAAGAAGTGTTTGATTTCAGCAAAAATATGGTCAGGTAATTCATGCATATCTGCATAACTAGAGTAGAAAGGATCGTGTGCACAAACAGCAATAATCTTTTCATCGACAGAACCTTGGTCAATCATTCGAATAACACCAATAGGAATAGATTCAACAAGAGTTAATGGAAGAATTTGTTCTGTACACAAAACAAGGACATCTAATGGGTCATTATCTTCAGCATAAGTTCTTGGAATAAATCCATAGTTAGCTGGATAGTGAGTTGATGTATAAAGAATTCTGTCTAATTTTAATAAGCCAGTATCTTTATCTAATTCGTACTTGTTTTTTGAACCACTTGGAATTTCGATTACAGAAATAAAACGCTCTGCTTTAATTCTTTCTGGACTGATATCATGCCAAATATTCATTTATTTACCCTCCATTAATTATATTACCATAAAATTAGGTTTGTTTATATGAATAAATATAAATTTGTGCCTATGCATTCCACGTAATATTTTCTTTTACTTGTTTTAAGCCAGTCATTTCAGTAATGGCATCAGCAATTATTTGAGCAGCACGTATATGTGTATAAACAGAGTTATGTCCGTTTGCTCCTTCCGGATCTCCATCAGAACCAACTTTTGGCATAACAACTACTTTAACTTGCTTACGCTTTGAGTAATCACCGATAGCTGATTGAGCTTCAGTACCATTGCTTGAATTAGTATGAACCCAAATAACATTTGTATTTGGATATAAAGTGTGAATATGTGTTAAGAACTCAATTACGGCTTGTTTAAATTGAATTTTAGCAGGACCTTGATTTGATAAATTACTAATGTAAGAAGTCCAGTCATTTCCACCGATATTTACAACAACAACATCTGGAACCCACGATGTGTGATTCCATTCTTTTTCAACGACATTAACAGATTTATCTAATCCGACATAGTCATAGGCTTTCCTTAAGTTTGTTGGATGTGCCCCCCAAACTAAGCCTAAGCCAGAATTAGATACAAACTGAGTCTCAGCATTAAACATTCTAGCTGTTAAATAGCCAAAAGCGTGTAACGATGAGGAGTTTTTTGTATTTCTACCAGTGTTAGGTTCTCCTAAAGAACCATGACCAGAAATACCACTAGCCCCCAAAATTTGGAACTTTAATTGATTTTCATCAGCGACATATTTTTCAAAATGTCCATCTGTTTTAACACTAGATATGGCAGTGACACCATCGTATGGTTCACTACGTTTCAAGATTTTTAACTTATGTTCTCCAGGAGTTAATCCAGATGCTAATTTTATAGTTTGTGTAACTGTTTCTATGGATATTACTTCATCGTTTGGCAAATCAGCGTCATCGACAAATATTGAAAAATAAGGTCTTTTTCCAGAATCAGTTGCACTTTGTGCATAAAAAGTTACACTAAGTTCTGTTCCGTAGAAATTTACTTCAAAACCTGTAGCTGTGTAATAAAAATTAACTCTTGCTTGTTGTTCATCATAATCCGTTCTACCTATCCAGTGAATATATTCAGAAGTCAAATCTTCATTTTCTAATACATTAACTTTTGTTCCTTCACTTGAAGAAGAACTACTAGAGCTTGTACTAGAGGAAATGGAACTTGATGAACCACTGGAAATAATAGAACTGTTACCACACGAGACAAGTGCGGTAACAGTGATTAGTGACATTGTTAACAAGCGAGTTTTACTTGTTAATTTGCTCATATTATTTTCTTGCTACTCCACTAGCGCGTGCAGCTTCAGCAACTTTTTCAGCTACTTTCTTATGAACTGATTCATCAAAAGCTAATGGAATAATATTTTCTGGGCTTAATTTATCTTCAGGAATTGATTCTGCAATAGCTTTAGAAGCTGCAATCATCATTTCTCTGTTAATATCTTTAGCGCCAGCATCTAAGGCACCTCTAAAGATACCTGGGAAAACTAATACGTTATTAATTTGATTTGGATATTTACTTGAACCAGTACCAATAATATAAGCACCAGCTTCAATAGCATCATCGTGAGATATTTCTGGAACAGGGTTAGCTAATGGGAAGACAATAGCTTTATCAGCCATTGATCTAATCATATCTTTGCTAACAATATTTGGAGCAGATACACCAATGAATATATCAGCATCGACTAAGGCATCTGAAAGTAAGCCTGTTACTTTGTTTGGATTTGAAATCTTTGGTAATTCAGCTTGAGCAGCATTAATTCCTTCTTGTCCTTCAACAATTACGCCCTTACGATCGCACCAAATAACATTTTTAGCACCTAAATCAAGTAAGTATTTACCGATTGAAATACCAGCAGCACCTGCACCGTTAATAACAATCTTAACATCTTCGATTTTCTTACCTGCAACTTTAAGAGCATTAATTACAGCAGCGCCTGTAATAATAGCTGTACCGTGTTGATCATCGTGGAAAACTGGAATATCGCAGATTTCTTTAAGTCTTGTTTCAATTTTGAAACATCTTGGAGCTGAAATATCCTCTAAGTTAATTCCACCAAAGGATCCAGAGATCAAATAAATTGTACGAATAATTTCTTCTGTATCTTTTGTTCTTAAGCATATTGGATATGCATCGATGTCACCGAAAGCTTTAAACAAAGCACTTTTACCTTCCATAACTGGCATACCAGCTTCAGGACCTATATCGCCTAAACCTAAGATAGCAGTACCATCAGTAATAACAGCAACAGTATTCCATCTTCTTGTTAATTCAAAACTCTTTGAATAATCTTTTTGAATTTCAAGGCATGGTCTTGAAACGCCTGGTGTATAAGCAAGCATCAAGTCTTCTTTACTTGAAACATTGCATCTAACCTTTGTTTCAATTTTACCTTTCCATTCAGCATGTTTTTTTAATGACTCTTCATAAATGTCAGACATAATAAACTCCTTTAATTAAAATGGTAAATAGCAAACGCTATTAGCTAACATCATCATGATGAAAATAGAACAACTAACGAGTGGTCCTAAATATAACTTTCCAGTTCTATTGAAGAAGAAGCGGTTGAATATTGGTAAGATAAACATCATAACAATAACGCCCCATAACATATTGCAATATAACCAGTTTGTTGTCCAATAAACTTGTCCTGTACTAAAGAATACAGCATATTGGATAACTAAAATCATGACTAAACCAATTGAGTTAGCAACACAAGCTAATAATGTAGATTGCCATTCTTTCCAACCATCTAATCTCATAGAAAGATTTACTCTTACAGAATTTGAGAAATAGAAGACAAAGAATAATGGTAAGTACATTAATAAGACTAAGAACATCTTTGGGTTGATAACAGGTCTTGCAGAAATGAAGAAGAATCTGAAATCAACATGGAAGAAGATATAAGTTAATAAATCGATTGAATAGAATGTTGCAAATAAGATTACAACTAAGAGAATTGTTTTTCCTAAATCAGAAACTTTAATTTTGAATGGACTTAAATCTGCTTTTCTCTTTCTTACAAATCTATTGATGAAATAGCAAGCAAAGAATAAGACAAATCCAACAGATCCTGAGAACAAAGCCCAAAGCATAACTCCGTTATTCATTCTTTCAGGGAAGAACCAAGTTTGTGCTCCGCCTTGTGCTTTAGCAAACCAAGTTTTAGCTAACTCACAAGCAGGAATAAATAAGAAGCATGCAGCGACAGTACCAATAACAAAGATTGTCCAGAACATTATCTTACTAAATGCACCTTTGTGATCTTGTTTGGCTGGAAGTTCATTTCTAAGTGAACCAAAGAACTTTGTTCTAAGTAACAAATCTCCTAAGCCAAGTACTAATAACATACCTGCAGCTAACATTAAAGCTGTACCAAGTTCACGCCATATCCAGACTTGGTTATTTGCACTTATACTGAATTCGACATCAAGAGCTAATTCCCAATAAGAAAGGAAGTTAGCAATTGACTTTTTGTGGTATGGTTGGAAAGCGTGAATTGTCTTTTCATTATTGACAATTCTTAAATTGTGATTAAATTGGTTTCCATAAATTTCACCGATTTCTACCTCAGTTACTTTTTCTTCACCATTAAGAGTTAAACCAGAGTTAACAATTTCAATAACTTCTGGAGCATATCTTGCATCAGCTTTTGCTGAATCGACACCAGAGTCTTTATTTTGATATGCACCTTCATCGTAATAAGCATATGAGATACCAACATTGCTTCTCATGTTTGGAACGTCATTGCTTAAACCTCTAATATATCCTGAGACATATATTGAGGAAAGTCTTGATGTCTTTCTAAGACCATCAATAACTTCTTGGCCGAATAATGATGCAGCTTTAACGACAGCGTTACCACCAGCAGAGTGACCAGCTGCACCAATTCTTGTTGTATCGATATAGTTTAATACATAACCACCTTTTGTTGATGGAGTAGTAATATAATCGATGAGAGAGAATAAGCCATAACCATAAGCACTAGCAGCTTGTGTAGAATCTGAAGCGGATGAATCACCTTGTGAATAAGGATCCATGACAATAACAACAAATCCACGTCTTGCTAATTCTGTCGTCCATGCTTGTTGAGTTTCCTTTGTTCTTTGGAATCCTGGACATATAATTACAGCTGGAGCTTTATTAGAGGCAGTTGCTGTCTTAGGCTTATATAAGTCAGCTGCGACATATTGACCGTTTTCAGTTGGATACTTCAATGTTACGACATCGACTTTTCCACCGTTATTATCTATAGAGGCTGCTGTACCTAATCCAATAACAAATAGACATAAAGCAACTAATATTAATTGAATACCTCTTTTTGTATGAGCAAACCATTTGCCAAAGCTAGCAAAGGCGTTGCCAATAGCTTTTAGCCATTTTGGACAGCCTTTTTTCTTTGTTTCGGTTGCTTCTGTTACACTATTATTTTCTTTTTCCATATAAAATCCTATTTGTATTTATTATTCAGCTGTTGTTGGATTTAAGATTGCTTGACCAACATCAGATAAACAATATTCGATAAATGTATTAACGTTAATTTTATTTTCAGAAGAGTTAATTGTTGAAAGCATTCTTTCTGAATTATTGATGTTGAGGGTAGTATTTGTAACATCTAACTTTGTTCCATTTGAACCTGCAGTAGATCCAATAGTTTTACCACCACCGAGAATACAGTCATAACCTGTTTCATCTGCTAAAACTAAATCAACAAAAGCAGCAACTTTAGTACTGTCATCACCAAGAGTGACAATTTCTAATTTGCTAATTGTAATTCCTTGAGATTCTAAGTAAGTCTTAAATCCTGCTTCGAGATTTGTAACAATCTCAGCTGGAACATATTTTCCATAAACAGCAATTCTTAATACGTCTGTAGAAACTGCTGGATTTAAAGCTTTATTAGCTTCATCTGTACCTAAGAAAGTAACAAATGTTTCTAAGTTTTCAGTATTTCCACCTAAAGATAATGTTGCATAATATCTTGATGTATTATTTAAATTAATCTCAGCTTTAGAAATAACGTAATCTTTTACTGCACTTTGAGCAGCTGTATTAATATTGTTACCAACACCTAAGATAATATCGACATCACCATCGGTAGCAATAGCAGTTGTATAATCTGCAACAGCTTTTTGATTGTAAGCTCTGAAGACTAAATCTTCAATTACAATATTATTTGTTTCACAATACTTGGAATAAGCTGTCTTCATATTTTCAAGAGTTTGTTCTGTGAAATATGAAGGAAGATATGCAACGACTAAAGCGTTTTTATCTTCAGAAACTTCTGTTAAATCAGCATAGAAATTAACTGTACCATCTGTATCTAAAGCATCTAATTCAGCATAAGTAAATCCTTGTGTCTTATCATATAATGTTTCAGAATCAGCTGATAATTTCCAACCATTAACTGTATAGCCTGTTTTGTTATATGCATATAAAGTTAATGATGAACCTAATTCGTTTTTAATTGTTTCAGTGTGAACAAGTTCTTCGCCATCATAATAGTTAACGACGATTGTTGAAACTTCTTCTGCAACCTTTCCTTCCCACTTTAATCTGACAGTGTCACCTGTAATATATTCATATTCAGATCCTAATGTAGAAACTTCAGAAGCTGTTAATGATGAAGCACTTTCTGTTCCTTCAAGAACTGAAGATGTAACTGAAACATTATTTGAACCAGCTGGAGCAACTGGGCTATTTGTCTTTGGTGAAGCACTATTTGACTTTGACCAAGCTGTATTTGTAACTGGGTTTGTAGAGACATAAACGCTATTTGTTGCACTTTTTGCAATTGCTTGAGCATCATCGCTATAAGCAAAGACGTTTGCTGTGTTATAGCAATTTGTTACAGTACCTGTTGATTCTAATCTACCAACAATACCACCAACTTCTTTTCTACCAGCTACATATGAACGGGAAGAAATTGATGAAACATATCTACCATTGGAGTAGCAGTAAGAAACTTCACCGGCATTGATACCAACAATACCACCGACAGCTTGATCAGCGTGGATTCTAATACCTTCAAAGTATGAAGTTGTAACTTTAGCACCTGCTTTATTATATCCGACGATACCACCAGCACCGACGTTATTAAATTCAACAGCACCAGAATCAGAGGCAGCTCTTTGGAATAGGATCTTACCTGCGCCATTTGTTGTTGATTGAGAAATTTCTCCATAGTTAAATCCAGCAATACCACCTGAATATGAATATTTAGATAATGATTTACCACTTTCAGTTGAGTTATATGCACCTAAGCAACCTTTGTTGGTAGCATTTGTAATGACACCTTTGTTGGTACCGACAATACCACCACCACCAATGTTTGCTTTAACAACACCAGTAGTACTATCGCCTGAATTTCCTTGGTATGTAACGTTATTAATAGTACCTTTTACATCGTTTAAACCAACGATACCACCAGCGCCGCCTAATTCTTCTGTTGATAAATCAGCAACTAAGCCAGCTGTTGATGTAACTAAAGCTGTACTTAAGACATTTTCAACTTTACCATTGTTGGTATTTGCTAAAGCGCCGATATAAGCAAATGAACCAGTACTAACATTACCTGCAACAATAACATTTGAAACAACGCCGTGTTCACCAATTTTGCCAATAGCAGCACAGTTACCTGTAACTGTAATAGTTTTTCCGTTTTCTAATAATGTTCCGTCGAAAGTGACATTCATTTCTGTTGTGTAATCAGATTCGACAGATACATCTTGATAAAGTTTATAGAAAGAATTTGTTCCAACTGTCTTTTGTTCTTCACTCTTTGAGATATTGTCAAAGTCAGAACCATTAACAATTAAATATGGATTTGTTTGACTTCCATCACCTTTAAGGAATACGTCTTCAGCAAATACTTCATCGCTGTCGCCACTCTTAACACCAACTTTATACATTCCACCAGCTGGAATTGTTGTTGGGGTGAAAGTAACTCTTGATTCTTTTGAATCGTATGAAACTGTACCTGCAATTTCGTTACCTGTTTCGGAATAAGTATTCTTTCCATCTTCAGATGTGCTTACATAGTCATATAATTTAACTGTGACAGGTGTTGCTAATGAGAATCCGCCTTGTAACCATGTAATATCTGATGAAAATGCAGCTTCACCTGTTTTAATGTCGCTTGGAACACTAGTGATAATTGTCCAACCAGCATATAAGGTGAGATTGTTTTTAACTGTATCAACATCAAACTTCCATTCGTTTAATGCTTCCTCATCTTTGTACCAGCCTCTGAAATTATATGAGGCATCTGGTGCAGTAGGAGTTTTAATTTCTTCAGTAATACGTTTGCCCTTTTCAACGCTAACTGTTTGGACAATTTGACCTAAAGAATTAAAATCTACTGTATAAAATGTTTTGCCACTTGATGTGCCGCCATTATTGTTATTGCATGATGCAAGAGAAGCAACTAAGGCAAGTAATAATGATATCTTTTTGACTTTTTTCATAATAAAAGCCTCCTAACAAGCACATTATAAGCATATGTAAGCGCTTATACAATGACATTAAATATATTAATATTTAATAATTCCATAAGTAAAACTTATGATATAATATATGTGATGAAAGTAGGTGTATTATGAATATAAACCAATTAGTTTATTTCGTTACAGTTGTTAAGTATAACAATATAACAAAAGCCGCTAAAGAACTATACATATCACAGCCAGCAATCTCTTTAGCTATAAAAGATCTAGAAAAAGAATTCGGTCTAACTTTATTTAAAAGAAAAAATAACGTCTTGACATTAACTCAGCACGGAAAGTATTTATACGATTTATCTATGCCTTTAATTCAAGAGTACAACAATGTCAACGAAAGAATGAACGACTATATTAATAAACATTCAACACTTAACTTAGGCATTCCACCAATGCTTGGAACATTCCTTTTTCCACCAATCTTTAATGTTTTTGCAAATGAAAATTCAGGATTCCAATTCAAGATCAAAGAATATGGTAGCTTTGCCAATAAAAAAGCTGTTTTAGACGGTGAAATAGATATAGCCTTCACTGTCACAAATGAATGTGAAGTAGGTGATGAGTTAGAATATATCAAAATAGGTGAAACAAGTTTAATTTTTGCTGTTAATAAAAATAACCCTCTTGCTTCAAAGAAAGTTATATCAGCTAACGACATCAAAAACACACCATTAATTTTAATGAAAGAAGATTCACTTCAATATCAAATAATCACTTCACTATTCAAAGAACAAAATATTACTCCTAATATTCTTTTAACTTCAAATCAATTCTATATCATTAAAGAGTTATTACAAAGTTCAGATAATAACTGTGGAGCCTTTATATTTAAGCAACTAATTAAAGATGGTGAAAATATAATCGGAATCCAATTTGAGAAAGAATTAAAACTTGATGTTTTAATTTGTTATAAGAAAGATGCAAAATTGCTCAGCACAACAAAGCGTTTTATAGAGTTTATCAAGAATAATATCAAGCTTTAATTTGTATAGTTTTTAATTTATATTCACATCATTAAAATGGTGAGAATATGAAAATTATTAAAAAAATTATTTTATCTTTATTGCTACTGATATTTTTAATTCCAAGCATTAATTATGCATACATTTTTTTATCTCCAAAAATTAAAATCTGGCATCCTGGAGAAACGATAATTCAATATTCCAATAGTGAATACGAAGTATTTCACAATTCTAAAAATTCAAAATATTTAAATTTAGAAGAAATAGATAGTCAAAAAATTAAATATCTAATCGGTTTAGAAGATCAAAATTTTTATAATCATCACGGAGTCGATTATAAAAGAGTTACAAAAAGTTTGATTGATAATGTTTCGTCACAAAAAATAGTAAGTGGGGGATCAACAATTACGCAGCAATTAGCACGTATTTTGTTTTTGAATAACTCAAAAACAATTACTAGAAAATATAAAGAGTATAACTATGCTAAAAGACTTGAAAACTCTCTAACAAAAAATCAAATATTAGAAGCTTATATAAATAACGTGTTTTTTGGAAAAAATCTTTATGGACTAGAAGAAGCCAGTGAATATTACTATTCTAAAGAAGCTAAATATTTAAATGATTCTGAAATTATATCTCTTTTTGCAATGCTTAAATCACCTAACACTTTTTATCCTGGCAGTGACAAATTTAAAGACAATTATTTAAATTCAATCTACTATCTTTACGATAGAAATATAATTGAAATCGATAAATATTATGAACTATATAGAAACTTGCCTACCCCCGTAATTAATGAAAAAGATGATAGTAGTTTCTATTCAATAGATGTTTTAAATAGAGAAGCTCAAAACAAAAATATAAGTTCAAAACTCATCGGTAAAACTATTAACACCACAATAAATCTTTCTATTCAAAAAAAGATTAAGGAAATAATAAATCAAACAAAAGATATAAGTTCTAAAGAAAATTTAGCTGTTATTGTACTTGAACCAAGTACTGGTGCTTGCTTATCTTTAATTGGAAGCAGCAATAATAATGACAGCTTTAATAGAGCGATTGATGGGGTAACTCAATTAGGATCTACTGCTAAACCTCTTTTGTATTTATCAGCACTTGAAAATGGCTTCACTCCACTTACATCATTAAAGAGCGCCCCTACAGTATTTTATATTGAAAATGTTGGTGAATACGCACCACAAAATGCCACTGGAAAATACGCAAATAAAAACATTAATATGATTGAAGCAATTTCAGTTTCTGACAATATTTATGCGACAAAAACAAATTTGCTACTCGGTTCAAATACTATTAGCGATAAATTAAAAATAATTGGAATCAACGATGTAAATGACAATGTCACAAATGGGCTTGGTAGTTTTTCTTTAAGTCCATTAACAATAACATCAATTTATAATACAATAGCCAATAGAGGAATATATCATAAGCCGTATTTTGTTAAATCGATTGAAGAAAATAATAAGAAAATTTATACACATAAAAACGATAGTGGAGTAAGACTATTTGAAAAACAAAAATCAATTATTATGTCATATATGCTTTTATCGCCATACGATAAAGCTTTAACAACATATACAACACCTACAATGATAAATTATGTTCCAAATTATAGATTTGCCGTAAAAACTGGTAGCACAGATAGTTCGTCATTAGTTATGGGATTTAATCCGAATTTTACCATTGGTATATATGTTGGTACAGATGACAATAGTCAAGAATATGACAAAACGTTAGCTAAAAAACTATTTGTTAAAATTGCAAATATGTTGATGGAAAATAAAAAAGATGTCTTCTATGAGACACCTAATTTAAAAGCTTTTACTTTAACAAATATAGAAACTGGTGAAAAATCTTTTACTTATTATCGCTAACAAGCATAACCGTAGAAAAGCATTGAATAGCTTTTCCTTGTCCAAGCTCTCCAATTTTTTCGTTAGTACCAGCTTTTATTGAAACGTTTGTAATATCTGTAAATAAGAGTTTAGCAATATTAGTTTTAATTTCATCCATATATTTTGCTAATTTTGGAGATTCAAGAACTATCGAACAATCTATATTATTAATTTTATAGTTTTGTTCAAACATTTTAGAGACAGCAAATTCTGCAATTTTTGAACTTGCAATGCCTTTTATAGACTCATCTGATGGTGGAAAAAACTTTCCCAAATCACCTAAAGCTAATGCACCTAAAATAGATTCAGCTATAGCGTGTAAAAGACAATCACCATCTGAATGAGCTACACTTTTTTTGTTGCATGGGATATAGATACCACCAACATAAATTCCATTGCCTTCACTTAATTGATGAATATCAACAGAAAATCCGATTCTAAATTTTTCCATTATTTTGTAACGTTAAATTTAATAAATAAGCAGTCACCATCTCTAACGACATATTCCTTACCACATGTCATTATCTTTCCGGCTTGTCTAAGAGCTACTTCAGACTTGTATTCACAAATATCTTCATAACTATAAACTTCTGCTTTAATAAAACCTTTTTCAAAATCTGTATGAATAATGCCAGCACATTCTGGGGCTTTCATACCATCTTTAAATGTCCAAGCTCTTACTTCATCACTTCCAACAGTAAAGAATGTTTTTAAGCCTAGCAAATCATAAGAAGCTTTTGCAACTTTGTCTAAACCTGACATATTAGTTCCTAACATATTTAAGTATTCTGCTCTTTCTTGATTTGAAAGTGGAGCTAAGTCAGATTCCATCTTAGCTGAAACAGGAATTGCTATAGCGTTTTCTGCTTTTGCTATTTCCATAACTTGTGAAAAATATTTATCTTCAGAAGGATTTTGATAGCTTTCTTCTGAAACATTTCCAACATAAATTACAGGCTTCATAGATAACAAGTTGAATTCTTTAACTATCTTTTTTTGTTCTTCTGTTAATGGAACAAGTCTAGCACTCTTAAAATTCTTTAATTCTTCAGTTAAAAGTTTGATTAATTCTCTTTCAGCTAAAGCATCTTTATCTTTTGTCATTTGTGCTTTTTTACCAATTTTATCTAGTCTTTTTGCTAAGACATCTAAATCAGACATAATTAACTCTAATTCAATAGTTTCGATATCTCTTTTTGGATCAACATTTCCATCAACGTGAATAATT
>ULOB01002105.1_pt1 | contig 12536 bp, 10 predicted proteins | sample 1952151 | NCBI WGS metagenome assembly ULOB01 (sample SAMEA4835591, study PRJEB28245) | human gut metagenome | biome: gut microbiome; material: fecal sample | place: Denmark | collected 2008
AAAACTCAATCGAGTTTTTTCACATCCCCTTTTTTACGTTCAAATCCCGCAAGTCACGGGCGAGAGCCTGTAAATGGGCTACCTGATGTTGCGGAAGATCACTGACATCTATATATGCATTGGTGGAATCACTCAATTCTAAGAGATAATCGGAAGAGCAGGAAAAGTAGTTCGCAAGTTGCTTGATGATTTCTACACTGGGGAGTATATTGTCGTTTTCCCAATTGCTCACGCTTTGTTTGGATACATTTAGTGCTGCTGCAAGCTCTACTTGACTCATATTTCGAGCTGTTCTAAGGTGTTTGATTCGGTCTCCTAGCATACTTAATTCCTTTCTATTATCATAAGGTAGCTTACCAAAAGTATATTTACAAAATACTAAAGTATTGCTATAATGGACAAAAGGATTATATTTATACACCAGTTTGCATAAATAAAACTTTAGGATTGAAAAACCTGTATAGGTTTTTACAAAAAATTTCAAAGGAGGAAGTTAATATTATGAAACTTCAGAATGTAACAAAATATGTTGCGGGAGCACTTGTAGCAAGTCTTGTTCTTACAGGAACGGCAGTTACACCTGCACTTGCAGATGCTGTTGCGCAGGAAGCTACAACAAGCGATGATCAGCCAAGTACAACAGGGGATAATCAACCCGACCAGCCGACAACAGGGGATAATCAACCTGACCAGCCGACAACGGGAGATAATCAGCCAAGCCAGCCAGATCAGCCAAGCCAGCCAGATCAGCCAAGCCAGCCGAGCGAAAATCCTGGTAACAATTCTTCGATTTCAACACCAACGAGTCCTTCCGATGATACAACGAAAACTCCGGATGATACCAAAACAGAGGTAAAGGAAGACGGTACAAAGGTTGAGACAAAAGTTGAAAAGACAGCAGATGGTTTTGAAAAGAGCACAGTTGTAGAAACAAAAACAGATGGAACCGTTAAAGAGACTGTAAAGACAACCGGAAAGAATAAATATGGTAAGGAAACCGTTTCAACGGTAGTTACCAATAAGGATGCTGCCGGAAAAGTAACCGGTATCACAGAGAAAACCGTAATCAATGTAACAAAAAATGCTACAGCTACAATTACGATAAGCAAAAATTCCGCAGGAAAAGCTACGACAAAAGCGACTCTTGTACGCAATGCAAACAGTAACGCCAAGTTTAGCGTTTCTGCAGCAACTTTAAAGCAGATTAAAGAAGCAGCTGGAAAGAATGTTGTTGTCGTAGTAACTTCGAAAAATGTTAAGACTGGCAAAAAGGCGGCTATTGAAGTAAATACGAAGAACGTAGTTTCCGGAAAGAAGTTATATGTATCGGTTTATAACAAGAAAACCGGTAAGTATGTTGTAGATAAGACGAAGGTGGCTGTTGTAAATAAAAATGGCACCATTCGAATTCCTTCCCTGAAAACCGGTAAATACAAGCTTGTTACAAAAAAATAATTCGTGAAAAGGGAGCCTGTTACAGCTCCCTTTTTTAATACAAAAAGGATAAAATCAGATGAAAAAAATAAGCAATGCATTTTTAATGTCGTATATTATATTGTTTCCGTTATGGATGGATCATACAGGATATGCCCATCTTTTAGAGGCAAAAATATCTTTTTTCTCATTGTTTGCAGGAAGTTATTTTATCACGGTGGTTCTGGGACTGTGCATTGCAATTCCTTTATATAGAGAAGAAATAAGAGAAGAAGAAAATCTGATCAAAAAGCCGCTTGTTTTTCTTTCTTGTGCTTTTATGGCAGATTCCGTGCTGGCATATATTATAACCGGATGCCAAAGAGAAGAACTGATCGGAACGGAGGGACGCTATTTTGGTCTGATCATGTGGTGCTGTGTCATTGCTGTTTTCTTGCTTATGTTACATCTTTCAGATTACTCGGATAGCATTGAAAAAGTTTTTTGTCTCCCAGTAGGAATAACTTCTTTGATCGCGTACTTAAATATGTTGGGATGGAATGTCTTTCATGCCAGCACGATTGATGTGCGGGAGTCTGTTCATATAAGCACCATGGGAAATATAGATTTTTTTGCGGCATATCTGGGAATATCACTTGCCTATATCGTAACGCGTTCCTGTTTGATTGAAAAGAAAAGGCGGAAAAATATGCTCTTTTTCTATGTAACTGTTTTCTTGGGATATGTTGCATTGATTTCAAGTAGCAGTGATACAGGATATTTTGTGATGGGTATAACTTTTTTTGTTCTTCCATTTCTTTTAAAGAAAGAGGAAGAATGGAAACACTATTTATCGCATGCCGGAGTATTTGCAATTGCCGGGCTTTTTGCGAAAGGTACGATTTTGCTTATCGGAAAGGATAACTGCAGAATTATATATGGATTTGCGAAAGTTCATATGAATGCAGGGTTGTGTACAAGTATTCTTTTGATCGTTATTCTATTATGGAAAGCAATGGATCATTGTATTGATCAAAATAAAAATTTGAAAAAGCTTTACAGGTTGGTACGCCTTGGTATTGCGGGATGTTCAATTTTCTTTTTGTCCTTTGTTGTATTGGCAAATCTATCAGGAGTAAAAGCAATCCTTGAAAGAAAATATCAGAAAATTGCAGGATATATTATATTTTCAGCAAAGTGGGGAAATAAAAGAGGGGAATTATGGCAATCGGCATGTGAAACATTTAAGAATATGCCTTTCCTTCAAAAAGTAATTGGGGTAGGACCGGGTGGATATTATTCAGCTTCGCAAAAATATTTGTCTGCGGAGACATTGGATGCAATTCGACGGTCTACAAAAAATATTGATCCCCATAATACATTTCTGCAATCGCTGATAAATTTTGGGGTTGTTGGAACGGTATGTTATCTGGGAATTTTTGGATATGCCGTTCGTCAGTTTATTGCCGCTGCAAAGAAAAATCGAACAAAGTTGGCTTTTATCATGCTGATCGTAGCATATTTTACGCAATCATTGGTTACTTGTTTTCATCCATATATAGAACCCTATGTGTTTATGTGGATTGCTTATGGATTGGCAACGACCGGTGCAGAGCCGGCTTGAACAAAGAGAAGACCTTGAAGTGAGGGAAAAGGGCGTTTCGACTCTAAAACAAAAAAGGTTCATCCGTATTGGATGAACCTTTCTGCTTTATGAATGCAGGAGATGGGACTTGAACCCACACGATATTGCTACCACAGGCACCTGAAGCCTGCGCGTCTGCCAATTCCGCCACTCCTGCGAACAAACAATATTCTATCCAATTTTGTTTGAAATGTCAATAGAAAAATATATTTTTCAAAAAAATCAAAAAAAATAAAAAAAATTAAAAAAAGGTGTTGACATATATGTGTTTGTTTGGTACTATAACTAAGTCGCTGACAGACATGCGGAAGTGTCGGAACTGGCAGACGAGCAAGACTAAGGATCTTGTGATCATTGCGATCGTGTGGGTTCAAGTCCCATCTTCCGCATTTAAGTAAAGGAAACCTTGCTGAGAGGTTTCCTTATTTTTTTATCTGAAACCTATTGATAGTGAATTATAACATGTGAGAGACAAGTTATGAGTAGTTACTTTATCAGAGAAGGTGATGAAACATGCAGGCATTAAAAATCGAAAAATTATACCTTAAGCATGGTGGCTTTTTGCTGCGTGATTTTAACATGGAACTTGAAGTGGGGCAGATCCATGTGATCACAGGAAAGAGTGGAAGTGGAAAGTCTACGTTGTTTCGTGCAATCGGAGGCGCACTTCGACCGGAAGCCGGACGCATTTTGTATTATGGAAAAGAAATGTACGAGGATGAATTAAAAATCCGCAAACGTATGTCCGTTATTTATGATGCGCCGAACTTTAATATGGAATTATCGCCGGAACGTCTTGCACGGGAGTGGAAGAAGTTTGAACCGTGGTTTGACAGGGAGGCATTTACTTCTTATATGAACCGTTTGGAACTTGAAATGAACCAGCGTGTGAAATTGTATTCCGTAGAGAAGTGTCGGAAACTGATGCTTGCTTTGGCCCTGAGTCGGAATCCGGAGTTACTGGTCATGGATGATGTTACCAGTGGGGTGGATACGCAGTCAAGGCAGGTTATGTGGGAAATAGTCGAAAGATACCGGAGCAAACAGGAACTTACAATCCTTTTCAGCTCTCACCATGAGGAAGAGCTTCTTTTGGCGGACAGAGTCTGGAATCTGGATGAGATATTATACGAGGGGAAAAAGAGATGAAGTTTTTTTATAAATTGTCCGGAAATGTACAGAGTAAACCATCTCGTTTAATCATATCCGTTCTTTTTTCTTTTCTGGTAATGACATTTGTGAATGGATTTATTGGCGGAGTCGGTGGATTTCCCGTATTTCTTGCTTTTATTATTGTTTTTTATCTGTTGCGAAATGTTATGGGAGAGGGAAATCGTCTGACGCATCAGATGGCAATGACCAGCCGCAGGGAAATTATGTATTGGATGCGCAATTACTGTGTGGCATATTTATTGTTATGGTTCCTTTTGCGTCTTGTTTTTTTGTTTTCCCGTGTGACAGGATGGGGAAATATCAGTGGTGCGAGTGCGTTAGAGTATTTTCGCAATCTGATTGCCGTTTCCATGTTTGAAAAGTGGGCATATCTGTTTGCCGGTATTTTGATGTTTGCTTTTATTGTGTCACTTTTTCCACTTACCGTGATTACAAAACTGGAACATGGGGTGCTGTATGTTCTGGTCGATGGTGCGCTATTTGCGGTAGTTTGTCTGATTGTTGAACAAATCGGATATTATTTTACGAAAACGAAAAGCAGTTGCGTTATTGATAGTTTGTTGCTTTGCAACAAAATGAAAGCGGGACAGGAGGCTGCATGGATATTTGGAATTGTACTGTTTGCGTTGGCAGTATGCATTGTTTCGTATAGCTATGCTGCGTATTGCTATGGACCCAAAAAAGGACGCACGGATGATGTTGCTATTCAGATGGCACAACGGCAGAAAACAATTTATAAAGGAAAAGGCCTTGTACATAATGTAGTAATGATTCTCTGTGGGGTTACGGCAATCTGTGTTGTGGCAGGGATTGTTTTCTTTATGCCCGAAGATACTACGGGGGGCTATGTAAAAGTCGCAGAATTTCTGACAGGAGATGAAGTGCTTGGACCGATGTTGTATAAAAATCAAGTGTATATACCGGTTAATGAGCAGATGAATCTGGATGAGACAGGCACAGCCCGGGGATATCTTGCAGGGAAAAAAGAAAATTGCAACAGTCGCTTTTACCAGCTTGCGGTTGCAAATCTATTGTATACTGATGACACAAACAAGACGAATCGTGTGCAGATGGAAGGAGCAAAAAGTGGTGTTTATGCACCGGTAACGGAGCAGGAGCAGAAAGATGCGTGGAAAAAAGACGATGTATTTTTGCTCTGGGATGAAGAATGGGTTTCGGAGTCGACATACTCTCATGAACCGACGGGATATACCGTCTGCAATGCTGATTTTATCAAAGGCCTGACCATGCAGTTTCCAGAGGTAGAGTATCATGCACAGGATTTCGACGATTACGATGCATATTTTACGATTCGTGGTTATTCGGATATGGATACGGTTCTGATGGATGGTACTGTTCCGGGAGACTGGGTAGGCTGTATCCTTGTCAAAGATAATAAGTTTTATTTTGGCAGTTATGATAACCGTATTACCGGAATTAGTTTGCAGGAACTTTTAGATATACTTGGCGGGTATTAAAAACAATATTTGTAAGGCATTATTATTTAAACCGTTCTGAACATTAATTTTTTCGACTTTTACAGAAAAAGAAAAAGGAAATCTTTCTTCGGTGTCGAATATTAACAATGTAGGCAAGAGAAAGGCGTAATTATGACGATACGAGAACAGATTGAGCAGATGGAAAAAGAAAATCTCAGTCCTTATGCGTGCCTTAGCGTCAATACCAGAGGCAGAGACCGTGACGAGCCGCAATGTGACATCCGCCCGGTGTTTCAAAGAGACAGAGATCGTATTTTACATAGTAAATCTTTCCGTCGCTTAAAAAATAAAACGCAGGTATTTCTGACACCAATGGGGGATCATTACCGGACACGTATGTCCCACACGCTTGAGGTGTCGCAGAATGCACGTACAATTGCCAAGGCATTACGGATGAACGAGGATCTTGTTGAGGCAATTGCTCTTGGACATGATTTAGGACATACACCATTTGGTCATGCGGGAGAATATATTTTAAATAAGATTTATGAAGGCGGGTTCAAACATAATGAGCAGAGTGTGCGCATTGTGGAGAAACTCGAAAAGGATGGAGCCGGACTGAATCTTACCTGGGAGGTAAGAGATGGAATTTTGAATCATCAGACCAAGACGATTCCGCATACACTCGAAGGAAAAATTGTTCGTTTGTCGGACAAGATTGCATATGTAAATTCGGATATTGATGATGCAATCCGTGCGCAGATTTTAAATGAAGAGGATATTCCACTCGAACTTCGAAAGACGCTGGGATTTGATTCAAAGAAAAGGTTGAATCATCTGATTCACGATATTATTACCCACAGTATGGGAAAGGATGATATTATCATGTCGGATGAGACCGCGGAGGCTTTGCGGGATCTGCGTCTTTTTATGTTTGAACATGTATATAAGAATCCGGTTGCCAAAAGCGAGGAAGTCAAGGCAAAAGTGATGCTCGAGCAGATGTACCATTATTATATGGATCATATCGAGTTGCTTCCGGGTAAGCTATTAAATATGCTTGGCGAAGGCGAAGATAAAGGACGTGTTGTCTGTGATTACATATCGGGAATGACTGACCAGTATGCCATCACCAAATTCAAAGAATACTTTATGCCTCAGGCCTGGCAGGTTGACGGATATTGAAACGCATCCAGCGGATGCGTTTCCTACGCACATCCCATCGCGAAGCGATTTTTACATGGGATGTGCTCCTTAAAGAAACTACAGAGGTGAAATAATGCCATATTATTCAGATGAATTGATAGAAGAAGTGCGGTCGCGCAACGACATTGTTGACGTTATCGGCAGTTATGTGCGTCTGAAGAAAAAGGGCAGTACCTATTTTGGACTTTGTCCATTTCATAACGAAAAGACAGGCTCTTTTTCGGTTTCACCCAATAAACAGATGTACTACTGCTTTGGTTGTGGCGCCGGTGGAAATGTGTTCACATTTCTGATGCAGTACGAAAATTTTACATTTGGTGAAGCCATGCAGTCTCTTGCGGACCGGGTAGGAATCGAACTGCCCCAGCAGGAGATGACGAGTGCACAGCGCCGGGAAGCCGACAGGCGGACGCGGCTGCTTGAGATTAATAAAGAAGCAGCGAAATATTTTTATACACTTTTGCGCAGCCCGCGTGGACAGAAAGCGTATCAGTATTTCAAAAAGCGTGAGCTGTCCGATGAGACGATGCAGAAATTCGGACTGGGATATTCGGATCAGTACAGTGATGACCTTTACCGTTATCTGCGCAAAAAGGGATACGATGATGACATTTTAAAAGACAGCGGTCTGATCACCATTGACGAGGTGCGTGGCGGACACGATAAATTCTGGAACCGTGCGATGTTTCCAATCATGGATGTGCACAACCGTGTGATTGGTTTTGGAGGCCGTGTTATGGGAGACGGGGAACCAAAGTATCTCAACTCTCCCGAGACACGTATCTTTGATAAAAGCCGCAATTTGTATGGACTGAATATTGCGAGAACGACCAGAAAGAATCAGTTGCTTTTGTGTGAGGGCTATATGGATGTCATTGCCCTGCATCAGGCGGGATTCGATAATGCGGTGGCATCCCTCGGTACGGCGCTCACAAGCGGACATGCGAATTTGCTGAAACGGTACACGAAAGAAGTGTACCTGACGTATGACAGCGATGGTGCCGGTGTAAAAGCAGCATTGCGTGCCATACCGATTCTGAAAGAAGTAGGAATCGTTACAAAAGTCATTAATATGCGGCCATATAAGGACCCGGATGAGTTTATCAAAGCACTTGGTGCGGAGGAATATCAGAAGAGGATTGATGAAGCGGAGAACAGTTTTCTCTTTGAAATTCGCATTATGCAGGAAAATTATGATATGAACGATCCGGAATCGAAGACTGCATTTTACAATGAAATAGCCCGGAAGCTTCTCGGTTTCTCCGAAGAATTGGAGAGAAACAATTACATAGAAGCTGTGGCAGAAAAATACCAGATTGGTTTTGACAATTTAAGAAAGCTAGTGAATAACCTTGCGGTCAAAGGCGGGCTTGTCCGTGAACATACACCGTTGAAGAGTGGTATCAATGAGAACAAGAAAAAAGAGGATGGAATGAAGCAGTCACAGAAATTGCTTTTGACATGGCTCATTGAAGATACCCGGCTTTTTGGTGCAATTAAAGGACTGATTACCGCGGAAGATTTTACGGAAGAATTGTATCATCGCGTTGCGACGGAACTGTTTGCACAGTATGAGGCAGATGGAAGTGTCAATCCGGCACAGATTATCAGCCGGTTTCCGGAAGCCGATGAGCAAAAAGAAATTGCGGGATTGTTCAATGCGAGAATCCATGAGATTGAAAACAAAAATGACAGGGAAAAAGCATTGAAAGAAACGATCATCCGCATCAAACAAAACAGCATTGATTACCGAACACGCAACAATAATCCGACCGATCTTGCGGCAATGATGAAAATTGTCGAAGACAAGCGGGCTTTGGAGAAGCTTGAAAAATTGCATATTTCAATAGATTAAGGACAAAATAGAAAGTAACCTGAGAGGACGAAGCGACATGGCAAAGAAAAAAGAAGAAAATGCAACAGTAAACACACAGGAAATCAAGACAAAGTTCCAGCAGAAAATGGGCGAACTTTTGGAAATTGCGAAGAAAAAGCGCAATATCTTAGAGTATCAGGAAATCAGTGACCATTTTAAGGAACTGAATCTGGATGCCGAGCAGTTTGAAGCAGTATTGGATTTCCTCGAACACAATAATGTGGATGTTCTTCGCATGAATGATGATGACGATGATGATGAAATTATTTTAGACGATGATGACGAAGTGGAAGTAGAGAATATTGACCTGTCTGTTCCGGATGGTGTCAGTGTTGAAGATCCGGTTCGTATGTATTTAAAGGAAATCGGAAAGGTTCCTCTTCTTAGTGCGGAAGAAGAAATTAATCTTGCACAGAGAATGGAAGAAGGAAATGTTGCAACAGAGAAAATCCAGCTTCTGAAAGCCCGCATGGAAGAGGCTGAGGATGAAGCTGAAAAGGCAGAGATTCAGGAAGAAATCAAGGCAATGCAAAAAGATATCGATCTTGGATCGGATGCAAAGAAACGCCTTGCAGAAGCAAACCTGCGTCTCGTGGTCAGCATTGCAAAACGATATGTGGGACGAGGCATGCTTTTTCTGGATCTCATTCAGGAAGGAAACCTTGGTCTTATTAAGGCAGTAGAGAAGTTCGATTATCGTAAGGGATATAAATTCTCGACATATGCAACATGGTGGATCCGTCAGGCAATTACAAGAGCAATCGCAGATCAGGCGAGAACGATCCGTATTCCGGTTCATATGGTTGAGACCATCAACAAACTGATCCGTGTGAGCAGACAGCTTTTGCAGGAACTCGGACGTGAGCCGTCGCCGGAAGAGATTGCAGCAGAGATGAATATGCCGGTTGACCGTGTGCGTGAAATCTTAAAGATTTCCCAGGAGCCGGTTTCTCTGGAAACTCCAATCGGTGAAGAGGAAGACTCCCACCTTGGCGATTTTATTAAGGATGACAATGTGCCGGTACCGGCGGATGCAGCAGCATTTACCCTTTTAAAGGAGCAGCTGGAAGAGGTGCTTGGAACACTTACCGAACGTGAGCAGAAAGTACTTACACTTCGTTTCGGACTCGAAGATGGAAGAGCCAGAACGCTTGAAGAAGTAGGAAAGGAATTTAACGTTACGCGTGAGCGTATCCGTCAGATCGAGGCAAAAGCCCTTCGTAAGCTTCGTCATCCAAGCAGAAGTCGTAAGCTGAAGGATTATTTAGAGTAAGATGATTAAACTGTCAAAAAGAATGAAGGCAGTAGCGGCCATGGTTACTTCCAACGGAATTCTTGCAGATGTTGGAACGGATCATGGCTATGTCCCGATTGCATTAGTACAGAGACAGAAAATTCCCGGGGCAATTGCAATGGATATCAACAAAGGACCTCTCGCCCGTGCAAAAGAAAATATTGCAGCGGCACATCTGGAAGACTATATCCAGATCCGCCTTTCCGATGGAGTTGAGGAGTTAGAACCCGGAGAGGCAGATTCCATACTGATCGCAGGCATGGGAGGAGAACTGATCATACATATCTTATCAGAAGGGGAAAAGGTGTGTAAAAAGGCAAGTGAGCTGATCTTGCAGCCACAGTCTGATATCCGTAAAGTTAGAGAATATCTAAGAGAACATCAATATAAAATAGTAGATGAAGATATGGTATGCGAGGACGGTAAGTACTATCCTATGATGCGTGCAATCAATGTGGAAGAAGATTGTTTCTGGGAAAAGGTAAATGAAGAGACAAAGGTTGCCTGTGATATCTATGGACAGCTCCTTTTGCGAAATGGCAATCAGGTGCTTCGGCGTTTTCTGGTGCGCCAGCATCGTCAGCTCACACAGATCATACAGACGCTGCAGGCACAGCCACAGTCGGAGGCAATTGACCAGCGTATCGCGCAGGTTAGGGAAGAATTGCATTACAACGAATCAGCATATACAATACTGGGGGCGATAAAGAATGCAGGAATTTAAATTGGTGATGGAGAAAGCTTCCGGTGAACTGGAAGAAATTCTCGTTCCGGAGGGAACGACTTTCGAAGAAATCGCAAAGTCTTATCAGGAAGATTACAAAGATCTTATTGTACTCGCTTGCGTTGATGGCAAGTTGAGAGAACTGAATAAGGAAATAAAAAAAGATTGCAGTGTGAAATTTCTTACTTCGATCAGCAGAGACGGAAAGCGCACATACAGACGCAGTATGACGTTGCTGATGCAGAAGGCAATCGAAAATCTCTGGGGAGAACAGGCGCATGTGCGGCTTTTGTATTCTCTCGGAGAAGGATATTACTGCAGGATGGAAGATGGTACCGATGCGACGAAACTTGCACAGATCAAGGCAGAGATGCTTCGACTGGTACATGAGAATCTTCCAATCAGAAAATGCAGTGTAAAGACAGGAGATGCGGAGCGCATTTTCCGGGAAAAAGGCATGAAAGACAAGGAACGCCTGCTTCATTACCGCAGAAGTTCCCGTGTGAATATTTATGAATTGGATGGACTTTCCGATTATTATTATGGATATATGGTGCCATCTACGGAATATCTTGAAGTGTTTGACATTGTGCCTTACGAGGAAGGCTTTGTATTATTGTTCCCATATAAGGACGGAAACAAGGTGGAGCCGCTTCAGACTTCCAATAAGCTGTTCCACACATTGCGCGAATCCAGAGAATGGAGCCGCATGCTTGGAGTCGGAACGATAGGTGCATTGAATGATGCAATCGCTGCCGGAAAGGGCGAGCAGATCATTCTGTTGCAGGAGGCTCTTATGGAAGAGCGCATCGGTTCTCTTGCAGGACAGATTGCAGAGCGCGGTGGTGTGAAATTTGTTATGATTGCGGGACCGTCTTCTTCCGGAAAGACTTCCTTTTCCAATCGTCTGTCGATCCAGCTTTCGGCAAAAGGGTTAAAGCCGCATCCGGTGAGTCTGGATGATTATTACGATGACCGTGAAAAATGTCCAAGGGATGCGGATGGAAATCTGGATTTTGAATGCCTGGAAGCTTTGGATGTTAAGCAGTTCAATGAAGATATGACGCGGCTTCTTAATGGAGAAGAAGTTGAAATGCCGTCATTCAACTTTAAGACGGGAAAGAGAGAGTATCGTGGGAACCGGCTTCAACTCGGAGAGGGCGATATTCTTGTCATCGAAGGAATTCATGGATTGAATGATCGCCTGTCTTATATGTTACCGGCGGAAAGTAAGTTCAAAATTTACATTTCAGCACTTACCCAGCTGAATATCGACGAGCATAATCCACTTTCCACTACAGACTGCCGTCTGCTTCGCCGTATTGTAAGGGATGCCAGAACCAGAGGCACCACAGCGCAGGAGACCATTGCCATGTGGCCGTCGGTGCGCAGAGGTGAGGAGAAAAATATTTTCCCATTCCAGGACAGTGCAGATGTGATGTTCAATTCGGCGTTATTGTATGAAGTGGCCGTATTGAAAGTTTATGCGGAGCCATTGTTATTCCAGATTCCGACCGATGCGCCGGAGCATTTGGAAGCAAAGCGACTTTTAAAGCTGCTGGATTATTTCCTTCCGCTTCCGACAGAGGGAATTATGCAAAGTTCTCTTGTGCGTGAATTTGTGGGTGGAAGCTGCTTTAACGTATAAAAATAAAACATTCTTTACAAAGTAAAAATAAATGTGATATAGTTATTATAATTGTGCAGGACAGGTGATCGCGGCTGCAAGTGTCGAAAGACCGCAGGTGAGGAAAGTCCGGGCTTCA
>ULOB01050961.1_pt1 | contig 12512 bp, 10 predicted proteins | sample 1952151 | NCBI WGS metagenome assembly ULOB01 (sample SAMEA4835591, study PRJEB28245) | human gut metagenome | biome: gut microbiome; material: fecal sample | place: Denmark | collected 2008
ATAAGAAAAGAATTAGAGATATTTTTACTTGAATTGGGACATGGTTATGCTTATATAGGAAAAGAAGTAAGGATGGGGGAGTCTTATTGTGATTTATTATTTTTTAATTATGAATTTAATTGTTTTGTTGTAATAGAATTAAAAACAAGAAAAATAAAGAAAGAAGATATAGGGCAATTAGAATATTATATAAATTATGTAGATGAAAATATGAAGAAAGAAAGTTTTAACCCCACAATTGGAGTACTCGTAGCAAAAGAGGGAAACTATTTAGTAATGAAGTATTGTACTAATAAGAATATATATAAAACAACATATAAAATAATTAATGAAAAAAAGTTATTAGTTTAGAAAATTTTGTAATTTTATTAAATTCTGAAGATGAAAGATTAAAAATAATAGAAAATAAAGAAAGAAGTGTAGTTAGCACTTCTTTCCTTGGTATGTATTTCTTTTTACTAATTCTTTATCTATTTCATTTAAAACACAAAATTTTTTTTGTAACCAAAAAGGTTCGATTAAATCTTCTTCGTGAGGATCACCAGTTATTCTATTTATAACGATATCTTCGTTTAAATATTCAAGTTGATCACATACAATATCAACATATTCTTTTCTTGTTAAGACATGGAATTTTTCTTTTTTATATAGTTTTTCTAAAGGAGTATCTTTTAAAATATGTAACATATGAATTTTAATACCATCTATTTTTAAATTATTTAAATATTTTACAGTATTAATCATATCTTCTTTTGTTTCATAAGGTAAACCATTTATTATATGAACAACAACTTTAATATTATTATCTTTTAAAATTTTATACATATCTTCAAATTCTTTTAAAGTATGAGCTCTATTAATAAGTTTACTTGTTTCATCTTTTATTGTTTGAAGACCAAGTTCAATTACTAAATCAGTTTTTTTATTTAATTCTTTTAAATATTCTAACATATCATCTTTTATACAGTCACATCTTGTAGCTATATTAATTCCACATACATTATCATAATTTAAAACTTCATTTACTTTTTCTTTTAAGAAATTAACAGAACAATATGTATTAGAATTAGCTTGAAAATAAGCAATATATTTAGCATCAGGCCATTTTTTATGAAGAAGTGTTTTAACTTTAATAAATTGTTCTTTTAAACTTAAGTTTTTATCTTCACCACTGCCATTTTTACAATAAATACATCCTCCATAACTTTTTGTACCATCAATATTAGGACATGTAAGATTTAAGTTTAAACTAACTTTAAATACTTTTTTACCATATCTTTGTTTATAATAATAATCTAAGGTATAATATCTTTTATTTGTGTTTGAATTTTTAAACATAATATCACCAATAAATATTATAAAATAAACAATTTATTACTTCAAGTAAAATTATTTTTTAACATCCCTTGAATAATTTTACTTTTTTTATTATAATAAACCTTATAAAGAAGGTGTATTTATGGAATATGTGATTCAATTTATATTATTTTTTATTATAATTTTTTTGTATTATTATTTTATTGCTACGAAAAGATTTAAAGCAAAATATAGTGATAAAGAAAAAGTTAATTTACCAGAAGTAAAACTTTTAGTAAGAATGGCTAATTTAGATATGAAAAAAGTTAATTATAAAAAGTTATTAAAGCAGATTACTTTTATGTTTTCTATAGTGCTTCCTATAACAGTTTTAACAACATTTTTTGTTAAAAGTATTTTTTTAAAAATATTGATAGGATTTGTCCTTCTTATTGGATTAACATATTTTGGTTTTTATATTATTAGAGTTTATTATAAGAAAAGAGGAATGGTTAAAGATGTATAATTTTAAAAAAATAGAAAAGAAATGGCAAGATATTTGGGAAAATGAAAAAGCTTTTGTTTGTGAAAATAATAGTGATAAACCTAAATATTATTATTTAATAGAGTTTCCATATCCAAGTGGGGCTGGACTTCATGTAGGACATGTAAGAAGCCAAACTGCGCTTGATTCAATGGCAAGAAAAAAAAGAATGCAAGGGTTTAATGTTTTATATCCAATTGGTTGGGATTCTTTTGGACTTCCAACAGAACAATATGCAATAAAAAATCATATTCATCCTAAAATTGCAACAAAACAAAATATTGAAACATTTAAACGTCAAATAAAATCACTTGGAATATCTTTTGATTGGAGTAGGGAGTTTTCAACAACAGATGAAGATTATTATAAATGGACACAATGGCAATTTTTAAAATTCTTTGAAAAAGGTATGGCTTATAAAGCAGAAAAGGAAATAAATTGGTGTCCTAATTGTAAAATTGGTTTATCTAATGAAGAAAGTGAAGGAAATGTTTGTGAAAGATGTGGGGGAAAAGTAGAAAAGAAACTTAAATCTCAATGGATGTTAAAGATGAGTTTATATGCTGATAAATTACTTGATGGTCTTTCTATGACTGACTTTGTTGATAGAGTTAAAACAGCTCAGATAAACTGGATAGGAAAAAGTGAAGGAGCAGAAGTTTTATTTAAACTTAAGGAAGTTGATGATACTTTAAAGGTATTTACAACACGCCCTGATACTTTATTTGGCGTAACATTTATGGTTGTTTCACCAGAACATGAAATGTTAAATAAGTATAAAGATTTAATTAAAAATATTGAAGAAGTTAAAGCGTATCAAGAAGAAGCAAAGAAAAAAACTGAAATTGAAAGAACAGATTTAACTAAAGAAAAAACAGGAGTTAAATTAGATGGTTTAACTGCGATTAATCCTGTTAATAATGAGGAAATTGAAATATGGATTAGTGATTATGTTTTAACTAATTATGGAACTGGTGCGATTATGGCTGTTCCAGCTCATGATGAAAGAGATTATGCTTTTGCTAAAAAGTTTAATATAAAAATTGTAGAAGTAATAAAAGGTGGAGATATAACAAAAGAAGCTTATACTTTAGATGGTGAAATGGTTAATTCAGGTTTCTTAAATGGTCTTACTGATAAAAAAACTTCAATTTCAAAGATGATAGATTATCTTGAAGAAACAGGTATTGGAAAAAGGAAAGTTAATTATCGTTTACAAGACTGGGTATTTTCTCGTCAAAGATTCTGGGGTGAACCTATCCCAATGATTAATTGTCCAAAATGTGGATGGGTAGGTGTTAAGGAAGAAGACTTACCAGTAACACTTCCTGATGTTACTTCTTATGAACCAACAGATGATGGCGAAAGTCCACTTTCTAGGATAGATAGTTTTGTTAATACAACTTGTCCAAAATGTGGTGGTGCTGCTAAAAGAGAAACAGATACAATGCCAAACTGGGCTGGATCTTCTTGGTATTGGTTAAGATATATGGATCCTAAAAATGACAAAGCATTTGCTTCTTATGATGTAATGAAATATTGGGGTATGGTTGATTATTATAATGGTGGTATGGAACATGCAACAAGGCACCTTTTATATGCAAGATTCTGGAATAGATTTTTATATGATGAAGGTCTTGTTCCTTCGATGGAACCATTTAAAAAAAGAGTGGCTCATGGAATGATTTTAGGTAATAATGGCGAAAAAATGAGTAAAAGTAGAGGTAATGTTGTTAATCCTGATGTTATGGTAGATTCATATGGTGCTGATAGTTTAAGATGTTATGAATTATTTATCGGAGATTATGAAAAAGAAGCAGTATGGAATGAATCAGGTTTAAAAGGATGTAAAAGATTTTTAGATAGAGTGTATCGTATGAAGGATAATTTAATAGATAGTTTTTCATATACTGAAAGTCTTGAAATTTTAATTAATAAAACAATAAAAAAAGTAACTGATGATATAGATAATATTAAATATAATACAGCAGTTAGTGCTCTTATGATTTTATTAAATGAATTTGAAAAGGTAGGGAAAATAACTAAAAAAGATTATCGTACATTCTTAACATTATTAAATCCAATATGTCCTCATATAACTGAAGAATTAAATGAGATTTGTAATCTTGGAGAAAAAATATATAAATCAAGTTGGCCTACTTACGATGAAAGTAAATTAGATGAAGATGAAATAACTATTGCAGTACAAGTAAATGGTAAATTAAGAAGTACAATAAATGTATTAAAAGATATAGATGAAAAATCTTTAAAAGAAAAAGCTTTAAACGAAGAAAATGTAAAAAAACATATACTTGATAAGGAAATTGTAAAAGTTATTGTAATAAAAGGAAAAGTAGTAAATATTGTTGTTAAATAGTATTTACTATTTTTTTTTATAATGTTATAATTTAATTATGATATAGGATGGTGAAACTTATGAAGAAAATATTTTCATATATATTTATATTTATTTTTGTGTTTTTAACATGTTATTTTAATGTATCTGCAATATCATTAAGAAATTATGGTGGTATTGCAGGGTATGGATCTGCAAATCCAACAGGTAGATATTCTTGTCCTGGTAAAACTTGGGGCGATCATCCTGGTTATGCTGGAGTAATTGAAATAGCAGATAGTTCTAGAACTCCATATTATTGTAGTGAATGTGATGCGGAGTTTCCAAATAGTTCTTGGAGTGGAAGTTCAACATTTTATGATTATTCACTAACGGGAACATGCTACTATAGTTGTAGTAATCCAAATACAGGAAGTTATGCAACTACTCAACATAATATTTGGGATATAATGAAAAATAATCCAAAAAAAATTTCATGTAGTCCCTCTAATAGTGAAATATTAAATGCATGTTCTAATGGAACTTTATATTTACTTACTGAATATGGTTATCAAACTTATCAAAAAGTAGTAACATTATCTACTGAAACTTATTATCAACCTGTATCTCAAACAATATATGTATCTAAGGTATGCAATAATGGTTTAACTGGTACATTTGAAGTTGAATTAGTAAAAAATAATACAGTTTATAAAACAGGTAGTATATCTTGTGGAGATAGTGAAAAAGCAATTTTTGGAAGTAGTTTACCAACTGGAACATATTTAATAAGAGAAAAAGAAGATAGAGAAGATGTTTTATATGATACTGAAGGTGAAATAACTTTAACTTCTGGTGAAAGTAAAATAGCAACATTTACTAATTCATTAAAAAAAGGTAATATTAAAGTTAATAAAATATGTAAAACAGGTGTATCTGGAACATTTAAAATAGGAATTTATAAAAATAATGTTTTATCTGAGTCTAAAGATGTTTCATGTGGTGGAAATGTTACTTTTGATTTACCTGTAGGAAATTATACAATTAAAGAAATAAATCCAGATAGTAAATATAATGTAGAATATTCAAGTTCTTCAGTTACAGTAAAAGCAAATGAAACAAGTGAAGTAACAGTAACAAATTCATTAAAACCTGGTAAAGTAACTGTTACAAAAGAATGTACAGGTTATATAACAAATAATCAAAAATTTAAAATAACATTAAATAATGTAACAAAAGAATTTTCATGTAATACATCATATACTTGGGATAATTTAACTCCTGGTGATTATACATTAACAGAAGATGTAACTAATTTAAAAAATAATTTAGTTCAAATAAAAATAGGAAATAATGCTTTTATAACAGGTGATTCTACAAATGTTAAAGTTCTTCCTAATGAAGAAGTTAAAGCTATTGTCAAAAATACTCTTGAAGCAGGAGGAATAGTATTAACAAAAGTAGATGCTGATACTAAAAAACCTATCGAAGGCGTTAAGTTTAACTTATATTTTATTAATGGCAATAACGAAGAAGAAGCAAAAGATATTTATGGTAATTTAGTAGGAATTCAAACAACAACAAAAGAAGGAAAGGTTGCTTTTCAAAATCTTCCATATGGAAAATATAAAATAGTAGAAGTTGAAAATCCTGAAGAAGGTTATGTAATTGCGGAATCTCAAACAATTATTATTGATAAAGATAATGCGTATTATAAAAGTAATTTTGAAAATAAAAGAATAAAACTTATTATAAATAAAACTAATATTGATGGTTCAAAAGAACTAGAAAATGCTAAGTTTAATATTTTAGATAAAAAAACAAAAGAAACATATAAAGAAATTGAAATCACTAAGGATAATAAAACTTTAATTTTAAAACCAGGTGAATATATAATAACAGAGGTAGTTGCTCCAACTGGTTATCAAAAACTATTTGATACAATTGAAATTAAAGTAGATAATAAAGGTAAAATAACTTTAAATAGTAAAAATGATTATGTAACTTTAGATGATAATGTTTTGACAATTAAAAATGATACAAGAAAAGTGTCTATATCAAAAGCTGATATAACAACAAATAAAGAACTTGAAGGAGCAGAATTAGTACTTATTAAAAAAACTGGTGAAACAGAAGTTGAAGTTATTAAATGGACTTCAACAAAGACTCCTTATAGAATAGAACTTGAAGCTGGGACTTATATTTTGAAAGAACTTAAAGTTCCAACAGGATATAAAAATGATCCAATTGTATTAGAGTTTAGTGTTGATGAAAATGGTGTTGTAACAATAATAAGTGAAATATCTAAGTATTATAAAAGTGTAGATAATGAAATTACAATATATAATGAAAAACCAATTGATGTACCTGATACTGGAAAAACAATGAAAGTAGTTTTAATTGTAGTAGGAACTTTATTAATAGGTGGAGGAAGTTATTTAACTTTTAAATATGGAAAAAGAAAAGAATACTAGAAAAAAGGTAATAGTTTTATCAGTAGTATTAATTATTTTGGGTATAATAATAATCGGTTGGGAATATTTCTTATCTAAAAAAGATTATGTTTATCAAGAAATGAGAATAAAACTAACATATAATTCAGTTATAATAAATCCTGATAAAGATGTTAGTGATGATATTTTAAATGATAGCGATGAAGATTTAAACATAAATAATAATCATACTCCTAACGAAACCCTAGTAACACCACCAAAGCCAAAACCAACTAGGCCTTCATATAACTATATAGGATATATAGAAATACCAAGTATAAATATTAAAAAAGGACTTGTTGATAAAAATTCTGTTTATAATAATGTGAATTATAATGTTCAAATAATGAAAGAATCAAGTTATCCTGATGTAGATAAAGGTTTATTCATTTTAGCAGCACATAATGGTACATGTTATAATTGTTACTTTAAACATCTTGATAATATAAAAAATAATGATTTAATTTATGTCAATTATAAAAATAAAAAGTATACATATAAAGTAACAAAAAAATATACAGTTAATAAAACTGGTTATGTTTCAATTTATAGAAATAATGATGTAACAAGTCTTGCTCTTGTTACATGTACTTGGGGAACAAAAAATAAACAAACTGTTGTAATTGCAGAATTAATAAATAAAGAATAAAAGAAGGGAAGATGAAAATTATGGAAGACATAACATTTTTTGAAAGAATAAAATTACTTTTTTCTTTAATTTCATCTTCACCTTTTTTTGTTATAATTTTATTTCTTTTAATCGCAGCCACATTAACTCTTGTTTTATCTAAAAAATCAAATAATAGAAATTTAAAAATAATTGTAACAGTTTTATATTTTATATCATTTATATTAATTATATTTAACTATGGTAGTTCATTTACTAAATTTTTTGATAATTTAGTTACTAAATTATTTACTTATTTATACTTTCCAAGTATTATTGCGTATTTATGCTTAATGATTATTGGAATACTTATTTTAGTAAAAATGATTTTAAGAAAAGAAAAATCTAAATTTATAGTAATTAGTAATGTAATGTTATTTACTATATCAGTTTTATTATTTGTTTTATCTATTGATATTATAGTAAAAGGAAATATTGATATATTTGAAAAAACATCAATATATAATAATGAAACATTAATGGTATTAATTCAAGCTAATACAACAGTATATTTATTATGGTTTATAACATTACTTATAAAATATTTAGCAAATAAAATAATAAAAAAATTAGATTATGAAGAAATACCTAAAGAAGATAAAGAAGAGATAAAAGAAGTTAGATATTTAACAGATGAAGAATTTAATGCTTATTTTGAAAATTATAAAAAGAAACATGAAACATTTGAAGAAATAAAGAAATTAATAAATTAATGAATTGATTTTAAAGAAAGTTTGCTTGACTTTCTTTTTGAATATTTATATAATTATAAATGCTTATTAAGTGGAGATGATTTTATGTTAGATATTATAAAAGATACTTTAATAGATGGAATAAAACTATTACCATTTTTATTTATTGCCTTTTTAATTATTGAATTAGTAGAGCATAAATTAAGTAATAAAACTCAAAAAATAATTACAAAGTCAAATAAATATGGACCTGTTTTAGGAAGCTTATTTGGAGCTTTTCCTCAATGTGGTTTTAGTGTTTTAGCTACTAATTTATATGTCACAAGAATAATTAGTTTAGGAACTCTTATAGCTATTTATTTATCAACAAGTGATGAAATGTTACCTGTTTTATTATCACATAATGTTGATATTAATTTAATATTTAAAATTCTTATTATAAAAATATTTATTGGTATGTTTTGTGGAATAGTAATTGATTTTATTATAAGAAAAAAGAAAAAAACTGATAATCTTGATTATCATATATGTAATGAAGAACATTGTCATTGTGAAAAAGGAATATTTATTTCTACAATTATTCATACTTTAAAAACATTTTTATTTATTTTAGTTATAACTTTTATTATGAATATTATATTTGAATATTTAGGTCATAATTATTTATCAAAATTATTACTTAAAAATAGTATTTTTAGTCCTTTTATTACAAGTTTAATAGGTCTTATTCCTAATTGTGGATCTAGTATTCTTCTTACAGAATTATATTTAAAAAATGCAATTGATTTTGCATCATTAATTTCTGGACTTTTAGTTAATAGTGGTATAGCTATAATTATATTATTTAAATCAAATAAAAATATGAAAGAAAATATAAATATTTTAATCTTAACTTATTTAATATCAGTAGTAAGTGGAATTATTTTATATTTATTGTAGGTACTTTATGAAAAATCTTCAAAGAATAATAAAACAAATAGCATTAGAAAATAATTTATCATATGAAGTATTATCGTGTGATTTAATAATTAAATTAACAAAAGATAATAAAATTAGGTATATAAATGGTTATAAATTTGGTTTAAATAGTCATTCTTTAGGGTTAATCTTAGATGATAAATATGCTACATATGAACTATTAAATTCTTTAGGTATTAGTGTTTGTAAACATCATATCTTATTTAGACCAACTAATCATAATTCTTATGCTAAAAATTATAATAGTTTTGATTATTGTTATGATTTATTTTTAAAATATAATAAAAATGTTATTTTAAAAGTTAACAATGGTACATGTGGTGATGGAGTATATCATATTACTACTAAAAAAGAGTTGAAAAAAATATATAATCATTTATTAAAATATAATTTTTCAATTAGTTTATGTCCATATTATGATATAAAAAATGAATATAGAGTTATTTTATTAAATAATGAAATTAAGATAATGTATGGTAAAATTAATCCTGTAGTAATAGGTAATGGTAAAGATAAGTTAATAGATTTATTAAAAGATTTTAATATAAATTATTTTGGATATAAGACTAGTTTAAAAAAGAATATAAACTATAATAAAGTTTTAAAAAAGGATGAAAAGTTTATATATGATTTTAAATATAATTTATCTAAAGGCTCTATAATAACTGAAGATATTGATAAAGAAACAAAATCTATTATTAGTAAGATGGCTAAAGATGTTAGTAAAAAGATAAATTTAGGTTTTGGTAGTATTGATATTATTAAAACAAATGATGATAAATATTATGTCTTAGAAATTAATTCAGGTGTTATGATAGAAAACTATATAAAATTAACTTCTGATGGTTTTAAAAAGGCTAAAAAAGTTTATGAAGAAGCTATTTTAGAAATGTTTAAGTAAAAATGTAAGATATTTAGAAAATCTTTCATTTTTATTATAAATATATGGTATAATTAAATAGATAAATATATTATAAAGGTGTTGATGTTATGAAAGTAATTATAACAGCAGGAGGAACAGGTGGTCATATATATCCTGCAATATCAATTATAGAAAAAATAAAAGAAATGGATAAGTCTTGTGAAATATTATATATAGGAACAACTAATCGTATGGAAAAAGACATTATTCCTAATATGAATATAAATTATGAAGGAATAAAAATTAATGGGTTAAGTAAAAATCCTGTTACTTGTTTTAAATGTTTAACTAACACTTTAAAAGGAATAGATAAATGTTCTAAAATAATGAAAAGTTTTAAACCAGATGTTGTCGTAGGAGTAGGAGGATATGTTACTGTTCCTGTTGTTTTAGCAGCACATAAACTAAATATTCCTGTTGTTTTACATGAACAAAATAGTGTTCCTGGTAAGGCAAATAAATTCTTAAGTAAATATGCAAATGTTGTATGTGTTTCAATAAAAGATACTTTAAAATATTTTAAAAATGGTGTATTTACAGGCAATCCAAGAAGTGAAGTTGTTTTAAAATCTAAAACAGGTGATAAAAGTAAATATAATTTAACAAAAAATAAAAAACTTGTTCTTATAACAACAGGTTCTTTAGGGGCTAGTTCAATAAATGAAAAAATAGTAGAAAATAAAGATTTATTAACAAATAAAGATTATGAAATACTTTTTGTAACAGGTAATTCTTCTTATGATGAAATAAATTCTAATATAGGTAAAAGTTCTAATATAAAAGTTGTCCCATACATTAAAGATATGCCTGAAGTATTAAAGTTTACTGATATTATTGTATCAAGGGCAGGGGCAACAACAATTTCTGAAATTTTATCTTTAGGACTTGTTAGTATTCTTATTCCAAGCCCATATGTTGCTAATAATCATCAATATTTAAATGCTTTATCCTTAAAAAATAACGATGCTTGTATTTTAATGGAAGAAAAAGATTTTGATATGGAAAAATTAATAAAGGAAATAGATACTTTATTAAATAATAAAGAAGAATATAACAAAATAAGTAATAATGCTAAAAAATTAGGGGTAAAAAATAGTGCAACTTTGATATACAATGAAATAAAAAAATTAACTAATGATAAGTAGAAGGTGAAAAAATGTTAAAACTTGAAGAAATTATAAATTTACTTGAGAATGATGGAGATATAAAAGAAAATGTTAGTTTAAAAACACTTACAACTTTAAAAGTTGGAGGAATAAGTAAATATGTTTTTTATCCTAATGATGTTTCTTCTTTAAAAAAAGCATTAACTTTATTTAAAGAAAATAATATAAATTATAAAATATTTGGTAATGGTTCTAATATTATTCCTAGTGATAAAATATATGATGGAGTTATTATAAAATTAAGTTTATTAAATAATTTAAAAATAGAAGATGAAATAGTAGAAGTTGAAGCAGGTTATAGTTTAATGAAATTAGCTAAAGATGTTATTAAACTTGGACTTAGTGGTTTAGAATGGGCAAATGGTATACCTGGTACAATCGGGGGAGCAGTATATATGAATGCTGGAGCTTATAAACAAGATATGAGTCTTATATTAAAAGATGTTACTTTACTTGATAGTAATATGAATATAATAACATTAAACAAAAATGATTTGGATTTTAGTTATAGACATTCTAGATTAATGGAAGAAGAACTTATATGCTTAAAAGCCACTTTAAAACTTGAAAAGAAAGATATTTCTTTAATTGAAGAAGTTGTTAATAAAAGAAAAGAAAAAAGAATAGAAACACAACCACTTGAATATCCATCTGCAGGTTCTGTTTTTAGAAATCCCAAGGATGATTTTGCGGGAAGATTAATTGAAGAATGTAATTTAAAAGGTAAGCGAATTGGGGGAGCAATGATAAGTTCTAAACATGCTAATTTTATTATAAATAAAAATAATGCAACAGGAGAAGATGTTTTAAATTTAATTAACCTAGCTAAAAAAGAAGTAAAAGAAAAATTTGATATAGAGTTAAAACAAGAACAAGAATTATTTAATTTTGATTAAAAAGAGGTTTATATGAAGAAAAAAAAGAAAAAGATGAAGAAGGGTTTTATTAAATTTTGTTTAATTATTTTAATTCTTTTTGGTATTAGTACTTTAGTTTATTATGGTATTGGTCCTAACATTAAAAATATTTATGTTTTGGATAATAATTATTTAAGTGATCAAGAAATAATAGATCTTGCAGGATTAAATACTTATCCTAATTTTTACACAACATCATCTAGTTCAATAAAAAAGAAATTAAAGAGTAATACTTTAATAAAAGATGTTAAAATTAAAAAAAGATTATTTAATAAAATATATATTTATGTAGATGAATATGAAGTATTATTTTATAATCAAAATACTTCTAAATATGTTTTAGAAAATAAAAAAGAAGTTTTATTAGATGGTATTGTTGTGCCAACTTTAATAAATTATGTTCCAGATACAAAGTATAATACGTTTATAAATAAATATATTTTATTAGATGATAAAGTAAAACAAAAAATATCAGAAATTAAATATGATCCTAATACAATTGA
>ULOB01038952.1_pt1 | contig 12492 bp, 29 predicted proteins | sample 1952151 | NCBI WGS metagenome assembly ULOB01 (sample SAMEA4835591, study PRJEB28245) | human gut metagenome | biome: gut microbiome; material: fecal sample | place: Denmark | collected 2008
GAATGGCTCATAGTAGGGACGATTCGCTACCCCTTTGGGTAACATCTTTCTAATTTCTGGAATAAGTTGTCTTTTTCCTCCAACCCATTTCAAAAAAGGAACTACAGGTTTATTCTTAGCCATTTTATATAAAGTCTATTATATCAATTACAAAGGTACTACTTTTACTGATTTATCCTATACAATTTTTAGCGCGGTAAATTTTTACCGAAGTATTGATTGATGTTTCGCTTGGTTTTAAATGAAGGAGGGACCCGAAGGCCCCTCCACTTGTTCTACTTCACGGCGTCCTTCACCGCAGGCGAGAACTTGAACGAGATGCGGTTCTGGGCCGGGATCGTGACCGACTTCCCTCGGCTCATGTCGTAGCCCTTACGCGCGGGGCATGCCTTCACGCTGAACGTTCCGAAGCCCTTGAGGGAGACTTTCTCCCCGTTCTTGAGGGTCTCGACGATCTTGTCCATGAACGTCTCACACACCTTGTTCACGACGGTCTTGGTGATACCCGTCTCTTCGGCGATCTTCGCCATCAATTCGCTTTTCTGCATTTTCGTTTTGATTTTTAAGTTGATAGAGTTTTTCTTCAAGGGCCTCTATTTTACCCATGCAGTAGTATATCAGGGCTCCCATTACGATTATAATGGATAGCCATAGTTCATCTAATTGCATGCTTGATAATTACTTGTACAGGCGTAGAGCCCACATAATCTTCATACTTGAGAGTACTTGGGTCTATATGGCCGTCCGGACGCATAATTCCGTACATGCGAACCTTCTGGATCATCATGCCCCCAAGAAGCTCGTTTAAACGCTCTCTTATCCGATCCTCCAGTTCCCGGTACGCCGGATCGGTCTCGATCATCGCGCTACGGGTCTTCCTTGCGTTGATGACCGCGCACCTCGTTCGGTTGATGTACGCCCCTATCTGCTCGTCCTTGATGCCCGGAACGATCTCTTGGAGTATCTGGATGATAGCGTATCGCGCGAAGAACCGCTCGGTCGTTCGGCGCTTGTCGCGCACATCCGACATCCGGAGGTCGCATTCGATCTGGACGGCCCGGTCAAGGCAGATCACCTTCTCATTTTCCTCCAGCCTCATAGCGGTCGAAGTGGATGTAGGGGAGTTGATTCGGTAGGAATTTCCATGCCGAGCGCGGAAGTGTGAACTTCGCCAGACCAGCGGCCATAGCCAAGATCAGGAACTTCTCCATGACCATCGGCTCTCCGGTCCACATCGTACCGTCGCGGCGCGTTGCGAGGAGCGAGAACGGCCCGGAGAGATCGAAGAACTCGTCGGGGAGATCGTCGATCATCTTCCCGACCTCGGGAAGATGTTTCTGGAACTTCTTGCGGTAGATGAACTGGACCCCACTGATAGAATCCACGATAATGTCCGGACCCTTCGGCTTCTCGCCGATAGGGTAGGCGCATTCGGCGAACAAGTCGTTCACCCGGTCGTATTCGAGATTATACATAGCGATTGAATGATAAGTGATCGAGAGAAACTCCACCGACGACGTTTTCCACGCGAACAACCCAGTCGCCAGACCCAAGTTGCCACGGCATACCGCGGAACTTGGTCTTGACTGGCTCGCTATGATCAACGTCGGAGATGTAGTGGTAGTAGTAAACGTCCGCGCCGGGCACTACCTCCTCCGGCCGTATGCCGAATTTCTTACTGCACATTGTCGCTGACTCTTTTGAACTCAGACGCAAGAATCTCTTCGAAGTCGGTCAGGTCGCCGATCCAGCCGAAGTCAACGCACACGACCATCTCCTTGGCCTTGTTATCGTGAGCAAAACCGGGGGTGAATATCTTCGTTTCGATACCCACAGCCGAGGATAGCTCGTGTTTGTACACCGTCGGTATCGTTTCGAGTTCGCTCTTGATGCGCTTGTACTCAGGGCTCTTGGTGTTGAGTTGGTAGTGGTTCTCGCCCCGGACCTTTTTCCATCCGACCTTCGCTTCCTCCGAAGTAAACGTTACCGGGAGGACATTCATGCTGTAAAATACCCCGCCGAAACGTTTGTAGGTGGCGATGCCGAGTTTGGTCAACACCTTCTTCTGAATTTCGAAGACGCGATCCCGCTTCTCTTCGAACTCAACTACCCGCTTCCACGTCGGAGAGCCGGGTTTCACTTTGTAGTACACGTTCATGACCTTTGCTTTTTTAATGATTTCTTACTTCGATTCGATTTTTCATAATTCTCCTATGCTTTTAGCGATACCTACGATACCGCCGAGGTTTTCTTTTGCTATCCGGAGCCCGTAGTGTGCGATCATCCCCGCTAAGAGGATAGCGGTTCCAATCCGGAAGTCGTACTTGTCGTTCGCCCATTCCTTGGTCTCGTTCAGTTCCTCTTCGGTCTTGATCTCGGCGACCGGGACCGGGTTCGGGTAGCCTTCCAGTGCCACGAAAGCCGGGCTCAGGTTTGCCTCAACCACATACCAGTGCTTGTTCTTGGTCCAGAACACCGTCTGGCCGATCTTGAATTTACTCTGCATCGTTGTATTCTAATACTCGTTTGACTGCAATTTTGTGCCACTTTCCGCCGCGAGGCCGTTCGATTTCCACTTCGTTGAAGTGGTCGGCGATCTCGGCCAGCGACCAGCCCTTGCGCTGTAATGCGAGGGCGTACTTCTTTGCTTCGACCATGCGCGGGTCCACAACCCGGTTCTCGGCGATCCGCTCCATCCGGCGAGCCAGTTGATCCGGAGACATCGGCCCGCGCTGGGGTCGTGGATTCCCGAGCCTCGTTACCCGGCGCCCGGCCTTGGAAATAAAGAAGCCCTGCTCCTTGAGTTGCTTCTTCCGGACGCCGAGTGCCGACTTTGTTCGGCCCGAGATAAGTTCGCGCTCTGTTTGAGCCAAGCCGATAGCGAGGCAAAAGGTGATCGTTGTCGCCTCGGGGTAGTCTATCGCCAGCAGATCGACCCCCGTATTGCGCAAATACAGCGCGTACTCCGCATCACGGGAGAGTCGATCCAGTTTGGCGACGATCAACGTTGCACCTTCACGCGCGGCCAATTCCATCGCGCGACGAAGGCCCGGTCGGTTCCGATCCTTTCCACTGCGAATGTCACGGAACTCGCCGATATTCTGCCCGTGTGTGCGGGCAATATATTCGCGGCACTGATCGAGTTGGGCTTCCAGACCGAGGCCGGAACGCCCCTGCTCTTCGGTGCTCACGCGAGTGTAGATGCAATACTTTTTCATGTGCTATAAATATAGTTTACAACATAGGGAAGACACTCCTCGAAGGACTGCATTTCGGCGCATCTGTCGTCTTTGTGGGGGCAACTGAGGCATTTCCCTTGCCGGGCGTAATTCTCCATCACAATGCGCCGGAAATCCTCTTGCGTGAGGCCGTCGTCGTAATTAGCATCCCTGACTACCATCAGGCATGTGAGGTGTGCCTTCCATGTGTATATCTCACCGTTGTCCTTGATGGTTTGGATATTGTATTTCTCCCCCTTTTTGATCTCGCCGGAGCAGAAATTACAGACGTGATCCTTTCGCGCGACGACGTTGTTATCAGAAAGCACTTCCATCCTTCTCTCTGGTTACGGCTTGCATCGCCGCGATCTTCATGCCGTTGATCTTCTGGTGTTGCATTCCGAGTTCGATTCCGATGATAATGAGTAGTTGATCTCGGCGGTTCGGTTTCACTCCGATGTTCTTCTCCAAAACGTCCAGAATGATCTCGGAGGCTTCGGTCATAAGCGCGATGCGGTTGTTTTTCTTCTCGAAGGCTTTTTTCGCCTCCTCTATTTCGTTCCACATCTCCGCCCACTTCTCCTCGTCAAAGTAGTCGCCGAGCATAGCCTCAACGAAATTCATGTTCTTGTGAGCCCAGCGAGCCGGAGCAAGCCAGTCGAAGTTCTTGTTCATGTTATTCAATGATTTTGAGTATAGCCACCGATGTGGCCTGACTGGTGATACCCGTAACACGGGCCTGACACTTGGAGCCGTAGGGGATGTAGACACAACCCTCGGGCGTACGTGTAATACGGGCTATCGTCCCGTTCGGGAGTTCCGCCATAGGCCACTTCTTCGTATCGTCGAAGGGGTTCTGGATGGCCGTGACAAGAATCTCGGAGCCGACGCGGTACGGCCCGTCGCCGGAGTCCCCCTCAAGTTCAGGAGCGGGTACCTTTTTCTCTTTGCGTGGCCGAAGAATGTTCTGGCCCATTGCGATGCTGACGAAATAGCCAGCCTTTTTCGCGTTGTCGAAATCTCTGATGAACCACCAGATGCCCAGTACCCGGACATAGGCGGCCCATTTACCATTGTGAAGTCTTCTCTCGAATTTCATAGTTTTAATTCAGTAATTTATTAAGCATTAGCGGCTCAGTTGCGCGGAGCCGTACCGCGGTTATTTGTGTTTGTGCTGTTCCGAGAAGTAATACGCCCCGATGACATACTTGTCCATAGCGATATAGCTTTTCGATCTGGGCTTCGGTGAGAGTTTTTCCGTAGAACGATCCCGAGAACAGAATCCAGTCGTGGTGTACCTTCACCCAGCCGTTCTCTTCCAGCCAGCGATCCGGATTCCGCATCTCTTTGACTGGAATCTTTTTGGACGCGAGCAACCGTTCGGCGATGTTGAGGTGGAGCAGGTTTCCCGTGCTCCCGTTGAGGCCGTAGAAGTCGCCATCGGGCGACAGCCACCCGGCGTCGTACCCCTCCGTGATCTCCACGGGCTCCAACTCGGTTTTGTGGTACTCTTCTATTCTCATTTCGTTCTCCATAAACTCCGACAGCCGTTGCTTCTGGAAATCCTGCTTCCGGATGGAAGCCTCTACTTCGGGATCGGAGCACGCGAGGGAATCGAGGATCGCTCGTACACGAAGAACGGAATCGGAAAAGAACACTCGGGACGTGTTCAGCGCATCGCACATCCATACGATAACCTCGTACACTTCGCCAACCCTTACAAAGAAGCCGTTAGCTCCTTCCACCGCTCCCTTGATCTGTTCGACCACATTGGAGTGAGGGTAGTCGAGAAGGCCCGCATCTTTGTCGCCGGATAGGTAGCTAATAAGTTCGGGATAGCGCACCGAGAACTCAAACTTGCCGCCAGCGTCCGCGATCTCCTGCCGAATACCCTCAAGGCTTTTCACCCACTCCTTCGCTTCCTCCTCCAGATGGATGCGCTGTTCTCTGATCCAGTCGTTGAATTTTCCTCCAGCACCGGGCGACCCCAGAACCTCCTGCGTCGCCTCGTCCTCGCTGAGAGTGATCTTGCCGTCCAAAATATCGACGGCCATACCCTCGGTGCATCCCGGCAATGATTTGGTGATAAGTTCGACGGCATCCCTCGGGCTGAGTTTTTCCGTCAACTTCTCCCACGCGATATTCGTGAGCATCCGGCCGAAGCCCTTACCTATCGTGAATTTTAAATCTCCTTCCATGATGCAAAGATAAATGTTTAATTTTTAATTTGCAAGTTAAAACTCCCTTATTATAATACCTTTCGTGCGTTTGTCCTCCGGATCGACCGTAAACGACACGGTATCACTGACTTCCATTTTAACCAACTCGTTCATGTTTTCGCGCAGGTACGATTCGAGTAGTTTCTCGTGCTTGGTGCCCGTTTCGAGGTAGTCCATCGGCGTGAACTCGCACGATGTCATGCCGATACCGGGCTGATACCATAGCGCCCGGTACCTTCGAACTTTCAGTTTCGCGCACAGCACCTCTCCCTTTACCGGAGCCTCGGGCCGGAGCGGGAAGGCGATAAACCCTTCGATTTGCGCCCCTTGTGATCCATCTAACCTGATTCCGATTTTCTCCTTAAACTGGTGATACTCAAAAGGAGCAAAATCGACTCCGACGCTTATGCCGTCTTTGACACCGGAAAACTCAATCGTATATAATCCGTCACTTATTTCCAGCAGACAGTCGAGGTTCAAAACCACCATGTACCCGTCAGCGAAGAGACGGATCGTGTCTCGTTCGCTGTGGTGGTAATATGCGGGTGTGAATTGCTTGATGAACATGGCTATGACACCCTTACAACGACGCCCTTGTGTCGGTCATCGTCCCGGTTGAAAGACATGAAGTGCGCATCGTTGATCTCCAGCCCGATGATTGCGTCCACCTCGTCGGCCAGCGCATATTTGAACTCATAATCGTTGTTGTCGCTCACTTCGTCGCCCAAAGCGAATTTGTGCTCTGAGAAGGACATCGAGTCTGCGTCCCACCACTTCGCCACGAAGCGGCGGCTGAGCAGTTCGTTGTTGTTGATGTAGCTTAAAAACGTTGCCATAATTTACTCGATTCTTGTGATGTAACCGACCGTCCGGTTATCATCGGGGTTATACATGAAGGTAATGCCGCCTCCGGGCAACATGTAGATTAGTTCGTCGATGTGGGTCTCGATGTACTTGCGCATCATCGGGTCTTCGCACGGATTCGATAGCTTGAACTCGTACCTCACATTGGCCCGTTCCTTCGGGTCGTTGTAGAAGGCGACAAATTTCCGGTCTTCCACAACGGCCTCAACAATGGATTTCCGGGGCAGTATCGGGATTGTTGTCTCCGGCCATATCACTCCGAGTTCGTTGCCGCTTACGTCGGTTATCGTGGCGGGATTGTCGCCGGATAGCCGAACCCAGCCGTCCAGCGGTCTGGTTTTGGCGAACTCGATCTTTCCAACCACGGCCCAAAGTTCTCCGGACTGGTTGAACCCCAGCAAGCGGTCGGGCCTGCTGGGATGGAAGTGCATGATTTTTCTGTTGAATTTCATTGTCTCACCTTTTTAAATGGTCCTTGTTCGTTTTCTACATGGTCGATTCTGAACGGGTAGCCCTTCTTGCCGCTCCATAAGAACCGAAGACAGCGGTATTTCGGGCCCATAAAAACCGTATCTCCTTCGATCTTGTTCACCCGCAGGATGACCTCCTAGGGCAAGTACATATAAGTATCTCCTACCTTCATGGCTATCCTCGTTTAAACGATCCGTTTTCTTTTTCGAGTTCCTCCTCGACAAATTTCACCGGAAAGGGGTAGCGTCCGTGATCCGCCATATACCCGTACATGCTCCTGCACGTCGGGTCTTCGGGTCTCAAGTACGCCGTAAAATCCCCCTTTCGTTCATCCACGATCTCATCGACCCGGAGCCGGGTGTTGGTTATCGTGTGAATATAAACATCTCCGATTTTCATTTTTTTCCGTCGTAGTTGCCGAAGAGTTCCGACCCGAAGGTCAGGAACGCGACAGCATAGATTAAGATTGTCAGCATATATTTAGAATTTTATTGTCCAGATGTCGAGGTCGTCCGAGCAGTAGGTATGCCGCATCTTGCCACCCAAAAATTCCACGGCCTCCATATAGGGACCCGTCCCGATGGCTCCCTGCCAGTAGCGGCCATAGTCGCTGATGCAAATGGCATACGGGACTCCTACCCACCTGCCTTTACCACGCGAGGTGTAGTACGGCCCCATTTTCTCCGCCCGACGCCGAACTTTTGCCGGAGTCAGTCGCCAGATCATGCCCTTGAAAAAGGCGTTGAAGACGTAGGAGAGGGCCTGCGAATGCTTGTCGTACCCGCAACCGATCACGACCGGGGAAACATAGTGGTGCCACTCTCCGTTCTCGGTCTCTACCCGCGCCTCGGCGGTGCAGGTCGATCCCCATGTGCGGTTTTTTCGCCATCTTACGACGATTTCAGCGCACTTCACGTTCATCTGGGACTTCTCCTCCTTTTCTTTCTCTTTGCGGCTCAAATCGGCCTTAAATTTGTCTATCGCGGCCCGGATCACCGTGTCGCTCTTGATTCCGGTAAGTTTGCGGACGCTGGGGACCGTCAGTCGGCGGCCCTCGATGTTCAGCGTCTTGATCGCTTGATTCAGTGTCATAGTTTTGTCAGTTTAAATGTGTAGTACTTGTCGAAGGTCACGGTCGCGGTGTTGCCTTCAATGCTCAGTTCGTAATGATGCGACACTTCGCCATATTGCATGGCCTCCTCGTAGTCTTTTGCTATCACGGGACCGGGAAGTATTCGTTGGCGGCAGAAGTAGTCCAGATACCGTCGCCACGCGATCTCGGGCGGGAACTTGTCCGGACTTTGGATGGCAAGGTTCGAAAGAAAACCCTCGTAATTGTTACCCCACGTCTTGCCGAAGATAGGAGTGTCCGTTCTCGGGTTCACCGCCGTGAAGCCTTCCAGTTTCCAGCCCGGAATGGTTAGGTATCGGTCGATGATTCTGTACCCTTGCCAGACTTCTACACGCTTGCAGAAGTCCACGTTCGTCCGCCGCTCGATGATTCGTTTCATCGCCGTTCGTATTTCGGGAACCGCCCGGTGTGCGTGATGATGTAGGGGACGTTGATGTCCTCGATGACGTCGAACTTCACCCAAGTCCGCAGGTTTTTGCCGAGCCAGTAGACCCGCGCCCGCTTCTTCTCGTTGTCGATCTCCACGACCTCTCCGATCCGGCCGACAACATAATCCCCTTTGCTCCGGACAACTTTCTGCCCGATCTCTACATGTTGCATAGTATTGAATTTAAAATTTCGTTTGCTTCTTTCTCCTCCGCCGCCCGTACAGCGGCGCGGTATTCGGGCCATTTCCGGTCGGCGAAGTCCTGCACGGTCTCCGCCACCTTGTCGATGCCCTTGTAAATTTCCTTCGTCTTGTTGAGGCTCACCCGGTTCCCGAAACACTTGAAGCACTTCATCTGTAAGTCTTGCGTGTTTCGAAATGCCGGGATGTACTCCTCGATGTGTCGCTCGTCCCCTACCTCGACGTAACCGAATCGGTCGCCGTCGCGGTAGAAGTGCAGGAACTTGAAACGCCAGTTGTAGTTACTTGCTCGAATGTCGGTGCACTCGTCCGGCAATATAATGAACCTTTTCATGGCATAAGAAAGTCTGCCGCGAGGATCATTTCCTCCGGGATGTAGTTGTCGCCGTTGTCCTTCAAAAACGCTTCGACGGCCGCCTCTTCGATCTCGGAGTGCTCCCACGATTCGGAGCGGATCATATTGATTCGGTTGAGTTTCAGTGGCAAATACTCGCCGCTCTTGGTTCGGTCCCGATTGATATACCGGGTGTATTTGTCGTCAACGTCCTTGACCCGGAGACGCTCGAAACGCTTCTCGATCTTGTTGTGCCGCATGAAGGTGATACGGTGGGAGTCTACACACGTCCACGACCCGAGATCGGGCTGGAACTTGTAGCAGAACCCTCCGGTAGGCTCTTTGAAAACTTCGACCTTTGCATTCGCTCGTTTCGCCACCGCGACCGCATAAGGGACCCACGAATTCCCCTTGCAGGTCACGAACTGATCTGTCGCCGCATATACCTCGATACCGACGCGCCGCATTTGTTCGACTATGAACTCCTGCTCGTTTTTAGAAAATATCATCGTAATATATTTTGAGTTTGTTGCCGCCCTTGTTCGTCATGCTGGGGAACACGGCCGCAAGTATCGTTATCCGACTGGTTTTCGGTGCCTCTTTGAGTTCGTACACAAGGTTCACATTTTCGTCCGTGTCTACCTCGATGCAGGGGGTCGGGATGTCTTCGTCGCCCAAAACGCGGCTTAATATTTCAGTGACTACCCCCTCGTACCTCGCTACTCTTTCTATCCGGGCCATTACTTTATTCGCAACCTCGGAAAAGGATTTTGTGTTCATGCTCTTTGGAATTGGCCGAGGGTGACAATATATTGTATGTCGCAGATCGGCGTGATAAGTTCGTAAATAGGTTCATGCCAGTTGTTTCCGGTTCCGTAGAAGCCGTTGAAGGTGAACCGGGCCCCGTGCATCTTTGCCCACTCCAACGCCTTCTCCTCCGGATTCGTGAAGGGGTTATTTTTGCGCTCGGCACCCCTCGGTGTCCGGTACTTGTCCCACAACCACGCGAACCCCTTTTGCGCTTGGTCATAGCTGACCGGGATCGGGTTCTCGATCTGGATTCGCTCACCCCGGTTGCGCCTCCGTTTCAGGAGCAAAATTTCGTTTTCGTTGATCCAGCCCCGCTCCTCGGCGGCGGCAATGATCTTCTCAGTCGTCTGTTTCATCGTTCAGTTCGTTGTTAAGGTCTATTAATTCTTTGAATGTCTTGAGGTTGTCGAGGACCCAATCCCCGATCTCGCTCCACCTCTTGTTAAGAAGCGCGTGAGAAATGCGGCTCGTTAGCGTTCCGATGCTCGCGTCGATGTGTTTAACGGCCTCCTCCCGAGTATCGAAGAGGTGGCCGTCGTTGGTCTCGTATTTAGCAATCCTTTTCATAGATGTCGTTGTATAGTTCGTCGATTAACAAATCCAGTCCGTACACTTGAAAAACGAAGCCCCCGCCGAATACTCGGCCGCGATACTTACGCCCGCCGTGCTTGTTCGCCATCCGGCGGGCCGATTCCATTTTATCGCAATGGTCGCCGGGGTGATCCTCGTGGACCAGATCGAGGAAGTGGATAATAAAGCGCGGGTTCCCGTAAACGTCGCGCGTCTTGTACATGCCACCGCTTTTAACGGTCCGGCGATATTCTTCTCGTGTCATGTTTTTCTGCTCTTATTTCGAAACCGCTCCGGTAAATCGTTTCCTCGCCTTCTGCCATTCGGTAGTCGGCTGCTCCTACTTGCGTACCGTTCACAAAATAGGAGACATAGCCGTGCCCGGTGCGGGCCTTCAAATCGCTTACGGCCTCGCGGATGCTTGTGTATGCCTTCATACTACTACCATATATCCGAGCCGGGTTCGAATCCATCCGCGCTGGCTCTTAGGCGCGGCGGCCAAAATATCCTTCATATCTTGTTCGTCGATCCGGACCACTCCGTTCACGAGCGGTTTTCCTGCCGCCCGGTCGAAAATCCGATACTTCTTCGGGTCCACCGTGATGACATAGTTCCCGGTGTCGATGGTGAAGTGATCGCGCCCGAACTCCAGCGCTTCGCGGCCGAAGTCCGCCTGCCAGCGGCTTTTACCGATGTCGTATAAAAATACCATTTTCGTAAAATTCAAATTCGTTATTCTCCGCGAAGTCCGCGAAATATTCTTGGCTTTCCGCATATTTGACGTCTTCACAGCACGCCGAGAAAAACGCCTCTAAACACTCCTCGATGACGTTGCCGAAAACCTTGCCTTCGGTCGGTTGTTTGGCCGGGCCGAGGATCACGTCGTCCAAATAAAACCCGGTCGGCTTGAAGCGGGACAAGCAGTGCCGGATATATTCATTATCCGTTATCTCTTCGTCCTCCTCGTTTTTCGCCCGCCACCGAAACGAATGGCAGTAGGAATTGTATACATACTCAGTCACCTCGACTCCGAAGGCAGTACAGAACGCCTCTAACGTGCGGTGGTTGTCGGCCTCGAACGCATAGTCGGGTTCCCACGCCTTGTAAGCCGTGTCCTTCGCCTCCTCCGAAAGTTCTGAGTAGCTGTAAATCGTTATCGTTTCAGTGCGCATAGTTTCGATAGTTTAAAGTGAGTATAATTGCGTTTACGATTCACGCGACCGGGAACGCGCCCCGTTTCGCAAAGTGCTGACATGTAATTAGTTACAAGATTAACCACTTTTTTCATTCCCTTGTCCATAGCTACACGAATTTGACTTGTCCGTTATACTCAAATGTTACCGCTTCTTGCTTCATCTCGTCGCGTATTTCGGTTGCAAGCGTGTACACCTCTTCGAAGTGCTCCCCGAATGATTCCTGGGTGCAAAAAGCGTACACGATAGTCACATTTTCGACCACAAGCGCACCCGAATTCGACACCCAACCCCCGACCGCCGGAGTTGAGGTACAGCCCCCGAACCACTCAGAAAATTTAGTCATAACTTTGTTTACGAACTTTTTATTATCTGTCTGGACATTAACATCCGTGGTGCTTGGAACATAGATAGCGATCTTTGCATTAAGGTCAAATTTGAAGTTTTTCATAATTCACTGGTTACGATTAATGACATAATTAAGGCCACGAGAAAGCAAGCCCAAAAAAAGACCTCCGCGGCCCGACGGCTATTCCATTTCATAGATAAAAATAAATCGGTTTTCAGTCTGGACACACGCTACCGGGGTGCCCTTGATTTTGGCTATAAGGTCGCGCCCGTCCTCGGAATCGCCCCAAACAGTATCGAACCCCCAAAAGTCGCGCCGTCAATAATCGCGTCTTTGGTGAAAAGGGCGTACGCGTCATTGCTGACACCCAATTCTGCAACAGCCGAAAGAAAATTAAATGCTTTCATAATAGTGTGGTTTAATGGAATTGCTGGTGCAAAGATAGAACAGGTTTTTCGAATATGCAATAGCACTTAGTAAAAATAATCCAATTTGAACAGCATTTGCCGTTGCGAACCCGATTTTGTGGAGAATATGAACAGTTTTTGGGGCTTTGCATGTTTTATGCTGATTTTAGGCATGGTTCAATACTTGAATATGCCCTATTTCGCACGGAAACGCCCAAAATTTCGACGATCTCCCAAAGACGGGCGACTATACCACCCCGGAGGAGATCGGCGAAATGCGTGAATTACAGCAAGTTA
>ULOB01019745.1_pt1 | contig 12471 bp, 8 predicted proteins | sample 1952151 | NCBI WGS metagenome assembly ULOB01 (sample SAMEA4835591, study PRJEB28245) | human gut metagenome | biome: gut microbiome; material: fecal sample | place: Denmark | collected 2008
AGATAAGGTTGTTGCCGTTGTTGGTGGCGGGAATAGTGCAGTGATTAATGCTATTAGTTTAAGTGATATTTGTAAAAAAGTTTATGTTATTCAAAATTTGGATAAATTAACAGCTGAACAGGTGTTGATTGATAGGCTTAAGGATAAAAATAATGTCGAGGTTATTTTGAACTGCGAAGTTTTAGAATATATTGGTCTTTCTGAGGTCTATGGAATAAAGATTAAAACCGGCGATGTTGTTAAGGAAATTAAATTGGATGGAGTATTTCTTTCTATAGGCTTAGTTCCACAAAGTGATATTGTTAAGGATTTACTTAAAGTGAACAAGTATGGATATATAGAGTCAAATAATTGTGTTACTGATGTTGCTGGTGTGTTTGTTGCTGGTGATTGTCGTGATAAAATGATTCGTCAATTAACTGTGGCAACTGCTGATGGTACTACTGCTGCAATTATGGCTATTAATTACTTAAATAGTTAAAATATTTTAAAATTTTGTTAAAATGGTTGACAATTATAATATATTTGGTATAATTTTAATTGCCTACTATTTTTTGCGGATGTAGTTTAATGGTAGAACTTCAGCCTTCCAAGCTGACCACGTGGGTTCGATTCCCATCATCCGCTCCATTGATAAAATAAGTGAATTCTGTAAAATGAATTCCTTTTTTTATGCTTGTAATATTGTGGTTTATTATGGTTTTTATATAAAAAATATTGACAAAGAATATGGTGTATTATATATTTAATATGCTCATTTAATGGTGGATAAGATATTGTAAGTTGAAGAAAATAATAGAAATAATAGTTTATTTTTAGTAAACATAGATTAATAAAGAATTAATATGAGATATTAAATAGGTTTGAGAAAAAATTTTTTAAGTTTATAATTTAAAATCTGATATAAAAAAAGTTAATAACGTTTAATAGATTATATAATTGAAATTCAACTTAATCTGAATTAAAGAATATATTATTGGAGGTGAGAAAATGATTAAAATATTTAAACAATTTAATAAAAAGGATTGGGCTTTAGTTTTCGCGGTGGCTATATTAATAGTATTTCAAGTATGGTTGGATTTAAAATTGCCTGATTATATGAGTGAAATTACAAGAATACTTCAATCGGAAGGCTATATTATAAAGGATATATTAGTACAGGGCGGCTATATGTTATTATGTGCTTTTGGTTCTTTAGGAAGTGCTGTTATTGTAGGATATATTACTTCTTTTATATCAGCTGATTTTTCTATGAATCTACGTAGACGTATATTTAAGAAAGTTGAAGACTTTGGTATGCCGGAGATTAAGAAGTTTGAGACTAGTAGTTTAATTACTAGAACTACGAATGATGTTACCCAGTTAGAGATGTTAGTGGCCATGGGTATGCAACTGATTATTAAGGCTCCAGTTATGTGTATATGGGCTATTACTAAGATAATTAATAAAAATATTGAATGGAGTTTACTTGTTTTAGCGGGTGTTGCACTTCTTTTAGTAACAATTGGCATACTTCTAAAAATCGTATATCCACGTTTTGAGAAGGTACAAAAGTTAATAGATGGCGTTAATGGTGTAACAAGAGAGAGTGTTACTGGTATTAGGGTAGTTAGAGCTTTTAATGCTGAAGAGTATCAAGAGAATAGATTTGATAAGGTTAATAATGATTTAACCAATATGCAATTATTTAATCAAAAATGTTTTGCTATATTGGATCCGGTTATGAATATAGTTATGCATTTCTTAACTTTGGGTATATATTTTATTGGAGCTTATTTAATTGATGTTGCTCATATGGTAGATAAAATAACTTTATTTTCTAATATGGTTGTATTTTCTAGTTATGGAATGCAAGTTATTATGTCATTTTTAATGCTTGCTATGATATTTATGATATTACCTCGTGCTAGTGTATCTGCTAAAAGAATAAATGAAGTATTAGATGAAGAATTATCTTTGAAAGATGGTACTCTTGATGGTAATGAAGCTTTAGAGGTAGGAACAGTAGAATTTAAGAATGTATCTTTTAAGTATCCAGATGCTTCTGAGTATGTTCTTAAAGATATTAGTTTTAAAGTTAATAAAGGAGAGACTGTTGCTTTTATTGGTTCAACTGGAAGTGGTAAGTCTACATTAATTAACCTAATACCAAGGTTTTATGATGCTACTGAAGGTGAAGTATTAATAGATGGTATTAATATTCGTGATTATAAACTAAAAGAATTACATAATAAGATAGGTTATGTACCGCAAAAAGCTGTGATGTTTATGGGTAGTGTAAAATCTAATGTTGGGTATGGTTCTGTAAATGGTACTAAACCTACATTAGGTAAAATAAAAGAAGCTACTGATGTAGCTCAAGCTAGTTCTTTTATTAAAGAAATGGATGGAGAGTATGAAGCACATATAGCTCAAGGTGGTACAAATGTATCCGGTGGTCAAAAACAAAGATTATCTATAGCTAGGGCTATAGCTAGAGACCCTGAAATATATATTTTCGATGATAGTTTTTCTGCTCTAGACTTTAAAACTGATGCTACACTTCGTCGTGCATTAAAAGAATATACTAAAGATGCTACTTCTATAATTGTAGCTCAAAGAGTAGGAACTATTATTAATGCTGATAAAATAGTTGTGTTAAATGAAGGTGAGTGTGTTGGAATAGGTACTCATAAAGAATTATTAAAAAGTTGTAAAGTATATCAAGAAATTGCCTTATCACAACTTTCAAAGGAGGAGTTAGAAAATGCCTAGAATGGGTCCTCACGGTAATGGAAAAATAGAAAAGTCTAAGGATTTTAAAGGAACTTTAATTAAAATATTTAATAATTTAGGTAAATGGAAATATGTTTTGATATTTGCTTTGGGTATGGCTACTTTGAGTGCTATATTAGCATTAGTAGCTCCGAATAAATTGTCAAACTTAACTGATGAAATTACTTTAGGTATTACCCCTAATATTAGTGAGAATATTATTAAGGATGTTATGACTAGTGATGATGTTGCCATGGAGGATAAAATGGCTTTACAGTCATTAATAGCAGATTTAGAGGATAGTGGTAAAGAATTGGATGATATTCTATTAGAATTAGACAATTTGCCTGATAGTATTTATTCTATTATTAAACCTAAAATGAATATGGTTAAAATTAAAAATATGGCTTTGGTGTTAGCTATTATATATATATTGAGTTCTATATTTAGTTATATAGAATCTATTTTAACTACAATTATTGCTAATAAATATGCTTATAAATTAAGACGAGATATTTGTAAGAAGATTAATAAATTACCTTTAAGGTATTTTGATAGTCATGAGACCGGTGATGTATTATCTCGTGTTACTAATGATATAGATACTGTTTCGCAAACTATGAATAATACAATAGCTTCATTAGTTAGTTCTATAACACTATTGATTGGTAGTATTATAATGATGTTTGTTACTAACTGGCAAATGGCTTTAACAGCTATTATATCTAGTTTATTTGGCTTTATGTTTATGGCTATAATACTTTCTAAAAGTCAGAGGTATTTTACCCAAAGACAAGTTGAACTTGGTAATTTAAATGCTCATATCGAAGAAATATATTCTGGTCATAGTGTTGTTAAAGTTTATAATGCTGATATAGAAGCTATGGAAGAGTTTGATAAGTTAAATAAGAATTTATATGTTTGTAATAAAAAAAGTCAATTTCTATCTGGTATTATGCAACCTTTAATGGGATTTATAGGAAACTTTAGTTATCTAGCTGTTTGTGTTATCGGTGCTATATTGGTAAGCCAAGATATTATTACTTTTGGTGTTATTGTGGCGTTTATGATATATGTTAGATTATTTACTAATCCATTAACAAGAATAGCTCAATCTATGACACAACTTCAGTCAATGACGGCTGCTGGAGAACGTGTATTTGAATTTTTGGAAGAAACTGAGATGCCTGATGAAAGTAATTTAGCTAAGAAATTAGATAGAGAATCTGTTAAAGGTGAAATAGTGTTTAAAGGCGTTAAGTTTGGATATGATAAAAATAGAACTATTATAAAAAATTTTAACGCTATGGTTAAGCCTGGCCAAAAGATTGCTATTGTTGGCCCAACGGGCGCTGGTAAAACGACATTGGTAAACTTATTAATGAAGTTTTATGATATTAATGATGGGGATATAATAATAGATGGTGTGTCTACTAAAAGTTTAACTAGAGAAAACGTACACGATTTATTCATTATGGTCCTTCAAGATACATGGCTATTTGAAGGAACTATTAGAGATAATCTAAAATTTAATAAAAAAAATGTTACTGATGAAGAAATTATGAAGGTTTGTAAAACTGTTGGGGTAGATCATTTTATTAAAACTTTACCTGGTGGATTAGATGCTAATGTGGGGGATAACGATACAATTAGCCAAGGACAAAAACAATTGCTTACAATTGCACGTGGTATGATTGAGAATGCTCCATTCTTAATACTTGATGAAGCAACATCTAATGTAGATACAAGAACAGAAGAGTTAGTTCAAAAAGCTATGGATAAATTAACCTCAGGAAGAACATCATTCATAATTGCTCATAGACTATCAACCATTAAAAATGCTGATTTAATTTTAGTGATGAAAGATGGTAATATTATAGAGCAAGGTTCTCATGATGTTTTACTTAAGAAAAATGGATTTTATGCTGAACTTTATAATTCACAATTTGATACAATTGCTGAATAAAAGTATTTATAAAATGTTAAATAAGTAAGGTTCACATCAGAATTATATATTTGTTTTTAACTTGTTAGAAATTTTCAAATTATTTTATAAATATAAAGAAATAAGGAAGAGCAATCTTCTTTATTTCTTTATATATGTTCTAATTTCTAACTAAAATTTTTTTACTTTGTTGGTGTTTTGACAGCAATTGGATTAATATTTGGAGTCGTGTGTGGGCGCTTTTATAATTATTTTTACAAATATATTTATTAAAGCTATGAAAAAGAAAATTCCATCTAATAGATATTGTGATGATGATATATAATATTACTTAAATATGACATTCTAATATTTGTCAAGCATAAATTTTTATTATGGTAAACGTTAGCTTTTTTATGTTGAAAGATGAATTAATTTGACAAATTAAAAAAATTGTATATAATATATGGCTCGTAAAACGCGGGGACTTTTGTCTATATGCTTTAAGGGGGGTATATATGATTAGTTTTAAGAAAATATGTAAGTTGGTTTTTAGCTTTCTCATTACTGCATTAGTTTTGTTTTCTTATTTTCATTTGAATGAGGTTTCGGCTCTTGTTGCAGATGAAAATTTAATTTCTGAAAATGAGAATAAAGTAGATTATTATGAATTTGTGGATTCGTTAAAAAACGCATATAGTAATGATGATATTGTAGGAAAAATTAGAATAGATGGCACTTTTTTGGATGAAGTAATAGTTCAAGGAAATGATAATTCATATTATTTATCACATGATAATTATAAGAATTATAATATTGCTGGTTCTTTATTTGTGGATAGTAGGGTTAATCTTGATGATGATAAAAAAATACTAATTTATGGTCATAATTCTCCAAAGGGTGATAGACCATTTTCGGTTTTAGAAGAATATTATGATTATGAATATTTTAAGGAACATCCAATTATTGAATTAACTACTGATAAGGGGATTAGGAATTTTCAAATATTTGCAGTTTATATAGAAACCGGTGATTGGAGTTATATGAAAGTAGACTTTAAGGATGATAATGAGTTTTTAACACATATTAATTCTCTTAGAGAAAAATCTTTTTATGATACTTCCGTTTTAGTGAATGGTGATGATAATGTTTTGATATTGCAAACTTGTAGTTATCATAAAGATTATAGAAGATTTAATAAAAAATATTTGCTAGTAATGGCTAAAGAAATAAAAAGTTCTAATTAATTTTTAGAACTTTTTGTTTGGTAATTTTTATATTTTTCGTATTGCTTTTTAAAATAATCATCTGTCATACCGGCAATATAGTCTATAATAATGCGATAGTTAGAATTGTTTTGGCGGTATTCTTTACTCATATGATTTAGGTAACTTTGATAAATTATTTCTTCTTCTTTGTTATTTTGTAGTTGATAGTAATAGACTTCGATTAATTTTCTAAACATCATTTCATATTGATTTATATCTTCGTTGGTGTTTGCTTTATAATAGATGTTTTCATAGTTAAATTTTTTTAATTCTTTTATAGCGGTGAAAATGTTTGGTGATATTTTGATATAAGGCTTTTGGTAGCTATTGGTGATGATATCTAATATAATAGTGTTTATTATATCGCGGTTGTTGTCTCCTAATATATTTTTGATGTTTTGCGGTATATCATCTTTGGTTATTATTCCTAGTCTAATTGCGTCTTCTATGTCTCTTCCAATATATGCGATTATGTCGCTTACTCTAACGATACATCCTTCTAGGGTCATAGGCCTTAATTTTTTTATTATGTTGTTGTCTTGGTATGATAAATTATATTCTTGTAGAAATGTTTCAATATCTTTAGAGACGGGGTAATATTCTGCTAGCTCTATTTCACCATTGTGGCACATAATGGCATCTAGGGTTTGGAGACATAAGTTACTTCCTTTTCCTTGGTTTTCAATTTTCAACAAAGTTCTCACACTTTGAATGTTATGATTGAAATATCCCAGTCCAAGTTCAAGGGATATTTTGTTTAGAATGGCTTCGCCAGTGTGACCGAAAGGAGGGTGGCCAAGATCGTGTCCTAAGGCGGCTGCTTCTATTAAATCTTCATTTAAAGAAAGTGCTCTTCCTATTGTTCTAGCAATTTTGCTAACCATTTGGACGTGTGTCATTCTTTTGCTGATGTGATCATTTTCTTTGTGGGAAAAAACTTGGGTTTTATCAATATATCTAGTGTATGAAAGTGAGTATATAATTCTATCTATGTCTCTAAAGTAGTTTGGTCTAATATCTTGTGATTCTTGATTTAGACGCAATCCTTCTTCGTTTTTGCTAGCGTATGGTGATAAGAATTTATCTTTTTTGTGCATAGTATTTTTAATTTCTTGAAATATTTTTTGTTCCATGTATTTCACCTTCTTTTAATGATTATAACATATTTTAATGCAAAAATGGTGATATGACAAAATTTAATTTTTTATTGACAATTTTGAATTTTGATATATAATATAGAGCCAATTCAACGATTACGCAGGGTAATGGGGTGTAATGGGTGAATAAAAATATAGAGGAGGGAAAAAATGAAAAAAAGTTTTATGTACATAATTTCGGTTATTGTATGTTTTTTTGGCTTTGCTTGTTTAGTATCTGCTGAGAACACTATTAATGATGGCATGTCACAAACAGAAATAGATGAAGTTATGGGACAAGGTGGTGCTGTTAATGTACTTCCTGGTGACTATCAATTTAAGATAGTTCGTAGTACTGTTAACAACACAACAATTTATCTTGGTAATAAAGGTGCGACTGAAAGTTCTTATACTTCACTTCGTATTATTACTGAAGCTGAAACTGATGTTAGACTTTTGTCTAATGTAGTTATGGATGGTGCTTTTAATAGTAATAATTCTTTGGTTCCGGTTGCTATATTTGCTAGGAAAGGTAATACTTTAGTTAATGCTGATGAATATGTTTTAACTATTAAGAATTATGCTGGCGGTATGCGTCTTGGTGAACATAAAAATGTTAAAAACAGAGTTAATGCTTCATTAGTTATCGCTAGTGGCGAAGTTATTGTTGAAAGTAGCGTTGCTGTTGGTGAAAGGAATGATGATGGTGTTCCTGTAGGTGCTGCTGCTACTGGTGGCGGTATATTCATTTATAGTGAAAGCAAAGATGTTAAGTATCAATTCAAGGTAACAAATGCTAAATTTGCAATTAGAAATTTGGAAAATGGTATTGGTATTTATAGACTTAACTATGATACTTCAGATGTTTCTTATACCGATGGTAGTTCAACAATTGTTTTTGATAATGCAGAGGTTATTATTCAAAATGCAAAATCTGGTTATTCAGCTTTTGTTGATGAAGGATTTTATTCTGATCATGTAGTTTTGCTTATTAAAGATTCTAAACTTAGTTTAATTGATAATGCAAAGAATGGTTATACTGGTGCAGATAATAGAAGAAATATTCAAATTATTAATTCAGAAGTTATTGCAAATGGCAATGCTGCTGCTGGCATGAAATTTGATTGCCAAAAGATTGATATTATTAATTCTAAGTTATATGCTTCAGGCAATGGTAGTTTTGGTTTTACTGGTATGAGTAATGCTACTGTTAAAAACTCTACTATTTCAACGGTAGACAATAGATTAGCAGGAATGGTATTCTATGGAAATTCTATTGTTTCTGATAATTCTAAGTTGTTATCTAAGAAAGATGGGGATAGAACTTATTCTTCATCTAGAAGTTCAGCTGTAGCAGTTAGAATATATCCTGGTACTTTTACTGTAGTTGATAGTGTTACTAATTTCGATAGTGTTAGTGGTATTAGTTTTTATAATACAAGTGCTGGTAATGTACGTGTATATGTTACTGGTGAAACAGTAGCAGCTATTTCTGCTAATGATGAATTTAATACTACTGCTAGTGAGTTATTTGATGATTTTAATGCATCTAAACAAAATACTGGTAGAACTATTGTTATTGGTGGTTCTTTACAAGCTTCATTTGAAAATATGACTGTTTCTGAAAAGTTAAAGTTATTAAAAGATAGTGTATTAAACCCAGTTATTTCTTTTGAAAATGGTGAAAAAGAAGATACACAATATTTAGCTCCAGTTAATAGTGATGGAACTGCTTTAACTAGATTTGACTTAAATAGTGAAATCAACAAAGAAGTTGGTGGTGAAGGTAGTCATACTTTTGTATATTATGATCCTAATACTTCTAAGGAATATGTTTATACATTTAGATATAATGTTGTTTCTGAAGATTTAGTTGAAGGTGAAAGTGGAAATGCTTATGTATGGACTCCTGTAAGTGAAATTACTTATGATGCTACTGAAGGTGTTGTTGTAACAGATGGTTCTACAGCTTTAATTGATGATACTAATAGTAGATATGCTAGAGATATTACTATTTTTGGAAATAGTTTAGATTTGGCTGAAAGAGTTATGCCATCAGCAGTTAGACAAGGTTATAAATTTTTAGGCTGGTTTATTGCTGTTAATGGTGTAGAAGTTGATTTAGAGAAAGCTTATGCTTTGGCTAATGATGGAAACTTTAATGAGTTATATGCATTACTTAATTATAAGTTTGAACAAAATAGTAAGGTTCTTGCTGTAGTTGATGATGTTAAAAGCGGAATAGAAAGAATTACTGTTTTTGCTAAATGGGCTAAAGAAAGTCAAGTTATTGTTCATCATGTTGATACCGAAGGTAACACTTTAGCTGATGATGAAACTTTAAATGGTTATGTTGGTTCTTCTTATGAAACAACAGCTAAAGAAATTAAAGATTACCATTTATATTCTAAACCTGAAAATGCTAATGGTGAATATGTAGAAGAAGTTACTCACGTTACTTATGTTTATGATAAGGATGGTATGGGAAATGACAATCCTCCTCATACTGGTGTCGACAATAAAACCAATTGGGTAAGTTTTGTTTTCTTAGCAGCTTTAGTATTAGTTAAAAAAATTTTAGTAAGACTATAATTTAAAAAGTGATATCCAAAGATATCGCTTTTTTACTATTTTACGAAAAAATGTAAAATATAAATAATTTTTATAAATGTATTGACTTTTTGTTAATTATTGGTTATTATTAAGGTGCTTAGTATATAAATATATTTTTATGAATTTGTATTTTAATGTTGGTTATTACTTGTCTTATAAAAGTTAGCCACTTTAATTCAAATTTTATTTATAGTAGATCTGTTACTTGTTTATCAATTAATAGATTTGCTATAATAGAATGTATTTATGAGGGAAAAGTTTTTATGTTTTATAAAAATCTTATCTACGCTAGGTATTGTGATCATAATGAAGAGAGAAACTTCAAAAGATAAGGAGTTGTGGTAAGTACTGATAATGCTTATCAATACTTTGATATAGTATTTTGCTGTGTTGGGGTTGTCAACTTTTTAAAAACTAGAAATAGTAATTTTATCAGAATTGCTGTTTTTTTTATTCTTGTAATTGCTTCATTATGGGTAAGAATTATATTATGTTGATTTTGCATATCAATTTTGAGGTTAATTTTTGAAAAATGAATAATTTATGCTTTAGTAATTTAGATTTAGTAATTAAAGAGGAATTAGATAATTTCAAAGAAATGAAAGGAGATTAATATGGAAACAGAAATTAGATTTTATTATTCTATTGATAGTAAAGATGATGTTATCAATTATTTAAATAAATTTACAGAATTAAGTTTTAAAGGAAGATATTATGAGTGCACTGATCAATATAACCATCCCATGAAAAAATATGATTTTTATAGCAAAACTATTGATGGACGTTTCAGAGTAAGAAGGACTTTGGGGAATGATAATTCAAAATGTATGATCACATGGAAGAGAAGACTAAAAGAAAACGTTAATGAATTAATACATAAAGAAGAAGAAATAGAAATAACTATTAATCCAGATGAATATGATAGTTTGTGCTTATTGTTAAAAAAAGTTTTGCATTTGAACATTGTTGAAAGTTATGAAAGGTATCGTTCAATATTCTGTAATGATGATATAGAAATAGTAGTAGATGAATATCCGTTTGGATTATGTATTGAATTGGAAAATAAAAGCAAAACTAAAGATGCCGAGGTAGTAATTAAAAATTGGTTAAATAAACTTAATTTTGATATAAATGATGCGTACAGGTTATCCTGGGATGATAAATATGCGGAATTATGTAAAGAACAAGATAAAAAAGTTGAAAATGTAGTTAGATTTAATAAAGATATGCCAAAAGTATCAAACAAATTTACAATTTAAAAATAAAAATATATAATGTTTGTTCTTTTAATGGTATGTTATAAAATACAAAAGAATTACTGATTGTATCGCAAGTTGTATTGTGGTACAAGCCGCTATACGCAAAAAAGAATAACTAGTTCATAGTTGTGAATCACTTATATTTAGACAGTGAAAAAATATAAATTAAAATAATTGTAAATAAAAAAATATATATTATTCAATATATTATGAATTTAAAAACTACGCCTAAATATATCTCATATATATTTAGGCTCTTTGTTAAATAGCGGGTGTAATATAAAACAATGATAAAGAAATTTGATAAGGTTGATGCAATTTATGTTCTCCGCGATTTAGTGGGTAGATAACCAATAATTGTTTAATGTATAATTGTTTTGTAATCTATAGAAGGAGGTAGATAAAAATTGAAAGACTTAGAAAAATTACTAAGTATTGGAAAGAATTACAAAATAATTAATTATATTGAAATAGAGGAAAATAAAAAAAGTAATAAAGGTTATTTATATTGAAAGCAAAAGTAATAAGGATAAATGTTCTATATATAATTAAATTTTGAGCGTTTTCTCTTTTTTGTTTTAATAATTATTTAAACATCTTTTTTACTACATATTTATATTTAAAAATGTTGACATAGAGTTTAATATATGATATATTGTATTTAGCACAGAGGTGTTTTTATTTTGGCTGAATGGAGGTTATTATGGGCAAAATAGGTAAATATTTTAGTGGCGTAAAAAAAGAACTTAGTAGAGTAAGATGGACGGATAAGAAAAATTTACTTAAGTATTCTATTGCAACTGTTTGTTTTGTAGTGTTTTTTGGTATTTTCTTTTATGTGATTGATTATGTGATAGCATGGATAAGGACGATATAATATGAAGAAAGAATGGTATGTAGTAAACACTATTTCGGGGTACGAATATAAAGTAAAAGAAAAATTAGAAATGCGTATTAATTCAATGGAATTACACGATAATATTTTTAGGGTTATCGTTCCTGAACAAAAGGAAGTAGAATATAAAGACGGGGTTAAGAAAGAAAAAGTTAAGAAAATGTTTCCAGGATATGTTTTAGTTGAAATGGTTATGAGCGATGAAGCTTGGTATATAGTTAGAAATACTCAAGGTGTAACTGGTTTTATTGGTTCTTCTGGTAAAGGAGCTAAACCTATTCCGTTGTTGCCACAAGAAGTAGATAGAATCTTAGGTAATATGGGAATGAGCAGACTTGATTTATCTAAAGATATGGAAGTTGGTAAGAAGGTAAAAATAGTTGATGGTCCATTTAAGGATATGATTGGTAAGATCGATAGCATTGATTTAAAACAACAAGTACTTACTGTTTTAATAGATTTGTTTGGTCAAGAAACTTCAGTTGAGGTAGAAATATCACAAATTGAGAGTTTATAATGTGATTAATTTTTAAAAAATATAGTAAATATTAAAAAAATAATTGAAATTTTTAAATATTTGTGTTATTATTTAAGGCGCGACTGTATATTATATACAGATGGT
>ULOB01057928.1_pt1 | contig 12471 bp, 9 predicted proteins | sample 1952151 | NCBI WGS metagenome assembly ULOB01 (sample SAMEA4835591, study PRJEB28245) | human gut metagenome | biome: gut microbiome; material: fecal sample | place: Denmark | collected 2008
AATTACGGACTGGCTTTTCTGGCAAGCATGAGTTTCTACTCAGGCGTTTTTGCCGGAACTTCAATGGCCTTTAGCGATGAACAACTGGAAATCCTTCGTCAGCTTATTGATAAAGGATATCGCTGGATATTGTGGAAAGGCCAAATGGACATCAGCGCACTGGGCAGACAATTTTTCCGTGAAGGACAAACCCACAAAGGTCTTTCTACCGCTTTTGCGGCGACCGAACTGGGAGGAGGCATGTCCGAATCATGCAACAGCACCGCCCGCGCTTTGTGCAATGAGAATTTCCAACTTCATTCAAGAAATGATCTGATTGGGAATAAACACTTTTTCTGTTCCAACTATACCGTACACCGCCGCCCTACATGGATGGCCACCGTAAAAATGGCTTCGAACAAAGTCATCGGCACAGAAACACTGAACGGTGACAATATGAAAGGTTTCTATTCGGCCGACGGAGCCACTTATGTGTACACCGACGGACACGAATACCTCGACATTTTTCCTTTGTGGGATTGGCGGAAGCTGCCAGGTGTCACCGCCTTCGAAAGCGATGCTCCTATACCAGTGGTCAAAGGCAACCGCCCGCGCAATAACGCAGACTTTGTAGGCGGTCTATCAGACGGACAACAGGGAATGACTGTCATGGACTTGAACCGTGCCGGACTACAAGGGCGAAAAGCATGGATTTTCACCGACAACTATATACTATGCCTCGGAGCAGGGATAGAGGCCGACAGCACTTTGGCCGTAACTACCGCTATTGAGCAATGCTACAAACGCGATAACTTATATTTCTTGAGCCCCGATGGCAATTGGCAAGTCTTAACAGGAAGCGATACCCAAAATCAGACCAGCGAAGTACGCTATTTCCATCATCACACAGGTTACATCGCCTGGAACGAAAAACTGAATGTAACAGCTACAACCGAAAAACGTACAGGACAGTGGCACGATATCATGCAGATGTATCCTCGCGAAAACGTAAGCGGCGAAGTCATACAGCTCTGCCTGAATCACGGAACAGCGCCAAAGAATGCTTCTTACCAATACCTGATATTACCCGATTCCGACCGTCGGCAGACTGCCCTCTTCGATCGCCATTCCATCCGTGTGCTGCATAACGACCGCTCATTGCAGGCTGTTGTACTCGAAAACGGAACCTGCTGGATGGCAACCAGTCGCCCTGCCACTCTGAAGTTGCCGGACAAAACAATCGTAGAAGTCCTTACTCCTGGCATCTACAAAATAGCTCCAAGCAAAAACGGGAACTACACCGCTTTATGGACTTCACCCTCCCGACAACACCCACAAGCAGAACTGCACATTGGGAAAAAACAACTCATACTGACAGATACATATTAAATAAGTAATCTTTAAGTCTATAAACAGATGTTTATAAGCTCAATAATGAAAAAACGAAATACTTATAAATGAAAAACGAATAAAGAAAAACGCTTATGTTATACGAACGTACCCTCGGCCAATGGCTGGAACATTGGGCCGAAACAATACCCGACAAAGAATACATCGTTTATTCCGACCGAAATCTCCGCTTCACCTGGAGCCAGTTCAACCGCCGTGTTGACGACATGGCCAAAGGTCTCATCGCCATCGGTGTAGAACGTGGTACTCACGTGGGCATCTGGGCCGCCAATGTGCCCGACTGGCTCACATTGTTATATGCCTGTGCCAAGATAGGAGCCGTCTACGTTACCGTAAATACCAATTATAAACAAGCCGAATTGGAATACCTCTGCCAGAACTCGGATATGCACACCCTGTGCATTGTCAACGGCGAGAAAGACAGTGATTTCGTGCAGATGACTTATCAGATGCTCCCCGAACTGAGAACTTGCCAGCGAGGTCACTTGAAAAGCGAACGCTTCCCATACATGAAAAACGTTATCTATGTAGGGCAGGAAAAGCACCGGGGTATGTACAACACATCTGAAATTCTGTTGTTGGGCAACAACGTGGCCGACGACCGGCTCAATGAGTTAAAGGCACAGGTAACCTGCCACGATGTCGTAAACATGCAATACACCAGTGGAACCACCGGTTTCCCAAAAGGCGTAATGCTGACCCATTACAACATAACCAACAACGGTTTCCTGACAGGAGAGCACATGAAGTTTACTGCCGATGATAAACTTTGTGTCTGCGTACCTCTGTTCCATTGCTTCGGTGTGGTACTGGCCACCATGAACTGTCTTACGCACGGATGTACTGAAGTGATGGTAGAACGTTTCGATCCGCTTGTCGTACTGGCTTCCATTCATAAAGAGCGCTGTACGGCCCTTTACGGCGTGCCTACCATGTTCATTGCCGAACTGAATCATCCGATGTTCAACCTGTTCGACATGTCAAGTCTGCGTACGGGCATCATGGCCGGCTCTCTCTGCCCTGTAGAACTGATGAAACAGGTAGAAGAAAAGATGTTTATGAAGGTAACCAGCGTATACGGACTGACAGAAGCAGCGCCCGGCATGACCGCCACCCGCATCGACGACTCGTTCGAAGTACGCTGCAACACCGTAGGCCGCGACTTCGAACACACCGAAGTGCGTGTCATCGACCCCGAAACAGGCGAAGAGTGCCCCGTAGGCGTACAAGGCGAAATGTGTAACCGTGGTTATAACACCATGAAAGGATATTATAAGAACCCAGAAGCAACGGCCGAAGTAATAGACAAGAACGGTTTCTTACACTCGGGCGATTTGGGTGTGAAAGACGAAGACGGAAACTACCGCATCACGGGCCGCATCAAAGACATGATTATCCGCGGTGGCGAAAACATCTATCCGCGCGAAATCGAAGAATTCCTTTACCAGCTTCCGGGTGTGAAAGACGTACAGGTAGCAGGTATCCCCTCGAAGAAATACGGTGAAGCCGTAGGAGCTTTCATCATTCTGCACGAAGGAGCAGACTTACACGAAAGCGATGTACGCGACTTCTGTATCGGCAAAATCTCGCGTTACAAGATTCCTAAATATATCTTCTTCGTCAAGGAGTTCCCCATGACCGGCAGTGGTAAAATCCAGAAATTCAAATTAAAAGACCTGGGACTCCAGCTCTGTAAGGAACAGGGTATCGAAATTATCTAAAAGCACATATTGAAATTACAATTATCAGGAGGAAATTTGAAACAGCAAAAAAACAGGTTTCGATTTCCTCCTTTTTGAATACCTGTACACCTTGTTAATTAACAATAATTAATACATACTCTACAATTCATTATTAAACATAGATTCAAGAAAAAAGGAAATATCAATACACTAGTTATCAATATATTAAATAATAAGAAAGAAGAAACTCACATTCAAAATAATTTTCAGTTAGAAAATTATTCCTACGTTTCCATTTATTCAATAAATCTGCAAAAAATATACAAAATCATATTATTTACACGAATCAAATAACGTTCTGTAAGCAAAAAATGTAGTTTATATTAAAATAAGTTCTGATTTATCATCGTTAATCAGAAATAATGCCTATATTTGCCGACAAAATCAGAAACACGCATAAAATTAACAATTAATTAAGAAAAAAACATGTTGACTGCAAAAGGAATCTTGTCGCAAGCAATTTGCTGTTATACATTAGCAACAACCAATTATGCCTTCAATAAACAACAAATAACACGCAAAGAAGCAGGACAAAATTTATACCGCAATCCCATCCTTCCTAACAACTTCATGTTGTCACCTGTTCCTCCTTTTTAATTCAACAGATACCAAATTTAAAAAAGTGTTTTTTTGAATTCTTTGCGTATTTCAAAAAGACCTTCAGACAATTGCTATTTACAACAAAACACATAGCAAGAGAAAACGTCTGTACATACATCGCAGCTATTACAGGGGTTTACATTCCTGCCAAATAGTATGCGTTTTTACTATGACCATATTTATTTACAAATTAAACTAACAAACTTAATTTTATGAGAAAATTGTATCTATGTTCATTCCTGATAGGCTTTTTCGCGCTGGCCTGCGGAATGTGGAGTTGTTCTGATGACGACTCCAACAATGGCGACACTACAGTAATCGAAGTAGAAACTCCTGCTTCTGATGCTATATTCGCCACTTCTGCTACTTTCAATCTAAAAACTAAAGGTGCAGAATCATTCGTTTACAAAACAGTAGAAGGCAGCAACGCCACCGAACCAGATCCTGTAATCGTCTATGCAGAGGCACAGGAAAACGGAACGATAACAGCCGTAACCGGAGAAACCGCACAAGTTACCGTTACCGGACTGGAAGGGAACAAGACCTATACCGTATTCTTTATTTTCAAAGTAGGAAACGAGTACAAGATTCTTTCACAAGTCATCACAACCCCCAATTATTCACAAATGGTGACTATTGTAAAAGCTGATATGTTCTCGACGACATTCCACATAGAAGCTTCCGAAGAAACTTACTATACTTTAAGCTATGTTCCTTACGACGAATATATTACTTATATAGAAAACTTCGGAAGAAACGATGTTGACTGGACCATATATAATGGTGGAGCCAAACAACCACGCTTTAAAGGTTCACAAACTATCACAATCGAAAATGGAGCCAATGCTTATGCCGGAGCTTTAAACGAAAGTGATTACGAACCAGATCTGTTTACTTATACAGTACATCCGGGTACCGCATACGTACTCTTTGTCAGCGAATGCGACAAAGACGGAAATACCGATGAATTTGTAGAACGCCTGCAAGGCGAAGACTATCCAGACGATCCGGGAGTACTCCTCTCCACATTACCCAATGTCAAAGAATACACAGAAGAGCAACCTTCAAGTGAAAATGTAAAATTCAACGGAAAATATGCAAAAACCGTATTTTTCACCCAGCAAGCTCAAACAGGCAATGGCAACGTAAACGTCAATATCGACCGATTGACAGAACAAACAGCTGTTGTTACTTTCACTCCGTCTGATGACATTCTGCAGTATGCCGTTGTATTTCTTGCTGATCAAGACAAAGAACTGTACTTAAAAAGCATCGGTGGTGAAGACGGCCTCCAAGCTTCCGCACTGATTTGGGGAGATATTTTTGACGGAGTACGCCAAGTTTCCTATCCTATTGAGAAAGGAGTTACTTATTCTTTGTACATCACTGCTGTCTATAAAGCAGACGGAACTGTACAAAGCTTCCATAAAGTAGAAGGCATTAAAGCCATAGAATCGGATCAACCTGCAGTAGAACTGACCATCACTCCGCTAACTCTTGAAGATCCTTATAAGGTAGCTTTCAACATCAAGGCTCCCAACGGCGACTGTGCTGCCATCAAGTATTTATGCAACTACACCAAAGATTGGTATCCGACCTTAAATGGTTTGGAAGGTGACGACTTAGAGGAAAACATCGCAAACATGCTGTCTATGTACGGAATCACCGAAAACGATGCACAAATAATAAGTGCAATAAACAGCAGCGAAGGTTATGACATGTACTTCAGTTCTATTGACGAAACAGAAAGCTGGCTTGTTTTGGAATCGTACAATGAAGATGAAAAGACCAAACTGTTCTATCAGGAAGAAGGTTGTCGTGCCACATCAGCCGCTCTGATTCCTGAAGCTCCCGTTAACAGTGCACTGTTCAGTAAACTACAAGGAAACTGGATAGCCAAGATGACTAATGTATTCAATACAGAAACAATTGAAATGCCTGTTACCATCTCCGCAAGCCCCGAACAAGTTACCACTTTACCTGCTGATGTAAAAGAAGAATTGGTAAACTACTTCATTGCAACAGGTAAGACTCAGGAAGAAGCAGAAAAAATCGTTGAAAACAGTTTCGAGGAATACAAAGAATACGCTACTTACTATACAAAGAAGTACAAAGACCAGAACTGTCTGGTTGCTACCGGATTCAGTTATGACCAACGTGACGCAGCTTTTGCCAACTCTTGGGATCTGTTCCAATCTACACAATATTCGGCATACAGCACCGAAGAACTGTTCCGCGACTATGGACCGAAACTGTTCCTGAAGATTGCAAAGGATCAAAACGATAATGACAGCGTATCCATTATCACTACCCGTTATGCAGAGAATGGCTTAGATTATATTCGCTATGTTGACCCTGTAGCTGATTGGTCTACTCCATTGGTACTTTGTGCCTACAATAAGGAGAATGCAGGAAATTACTACACGACAGAATTCCCTGTTGAGATATCCGAAGACATGAACACCATCACTATCAAACCCGTTGAACAGGAAGGTCTGTTCTACAGTCCCGGATTTGCTGTTGAATATATGCCCGGATACCCGTCATGGAGTTTCCCGTCAACCGAAAACGGTATCGTTCTGACACGTGCAACTGATGCAGAAATGCAAAAAGCCATCAGCCGCAGCGTTACTGCAATCAATGTACCTGAAGTTTCGGCTCACAAAGGCAACTACTTCCGCAGAACTCGTACTCCGTTCGACTTTGTACGTAAGACATGTGTCAAAGGCACTGTTTTTTCAACAGATAATCTGATGAAAAATATCAATAAGTAATTTGCAATTTCACACAAGAATAAAGAGAGGAAGTGTGTCAGAACAATCGTGAAAGGCTGGTATATACTGGCTTACAAAGATTTACGGTTCACTATGACACACTCCCCCTCTTTTCAACATTCTCCAACTATGAATAAATCATTTATCTGCTCATTATTCCTCTTCTTGTTGCTGGCCGTTTCAGCTTCTGCACAATCTGTATGGCCCGACGTCAAGGTAGAAAACGAAAAAGGGGAACAAGTCAATACACAAAAGATTCTTGGTGGCAAGCCTGCCATCGTTTCCTTCTGGGGTGTCACCTGCAAACCTTGCCTGACCGAACTGAACACCCTGAACGAACTTCTGGACGAATGGAGAGAAGAAGTAGACTTCAACGTCATTGCCGTCTCCATCGACGACAGCCGCTTCACAGCACGTGCCCGCTCCATGGCTCAGGGCTACGACTGGAATTTCATCTGTCTGTTTGACAAGAACCAAGATCTGAAGCGTGCCATGAACGTAACCCTTACACCACATACCTTCGTTATCGACGGTAACGGAAAAATCGTTTATTCGCACACTGGCTATACGCCGGGTAGTGAATACGAATTGTTAGAGCAACTTAAAGCAATCGCCAAACAATGAAAAAACATCTGCTATTTCTACTGCTGTCAGCCTGTGCTGCCACGCCCGAACTGTCTGCCCAAAGTAAAGGACACCTGAGCGGAAGCCTCGAATCAAACAGCATCTACTACGTAAAAGACAACAAACTCGGATCGGAAAACAGCGTTTATCCGGAAGACCACTTCGGAAGCAACAATTACCTGAAGCTGGACTATACTCAAGGCAAATTCAGTGCTGGGGTTCAGTTGGAAGGCTATCTGCCTGCCTTACAGGGATACGACATTGGTGTCTATGGTGACAAGAAAGCTATTCTAGGTATCAAATATGTAAACTGGCAGGACGATAACTTTTCCTTCCGGGCCGGAGACATTTTCGAACAGTTTGGTTCGGGAATGGTATTCCGTAGTTTCGAAGACCGCACACTGGGTATCAACAACTCCATCGAGGGTGTGTATGGTTCGTACAACTATAAGAACTATATCACCGTAAAGGGACTCTACGGACGTCCGCGCCTGTATACCGACTACGCCGACTCCTGGGTACGAGGCGGTGACTTGAGCTTGTCCATCGACAACCTGACCGGCTGGACAGAAACATTCTTCAGCATCGAAGGTAGCTTGGTAAACCGCAACGAAGAAGTGCCCGATGAAATGGCCGGCGTCGCACGCCCCAACGTAAACATGTATTCAGCACGTGCCAACTTCGACTGGAAAGGCCTCAACGCCCGCGTAGAATACGTAGGCAAAAGCAACGATATTTCGCCCGCATTGATAGGTACCACCGACCAGGGACACGGACTGCTTGCCGAACTGGGTTACAGCCATAAGGGATTTTCCGTACTGGCCACCTATCGCGAACTGAAATACATGAGCACTAAACTGTCGTACACCGGTAACGGTACAGGAAACATTCTGAACTATCTGCCCGCACTGACCCGTCAATATACTTACATGCTGGCCAACCTGAATCCCTACCAGAGTAACGGCGAAGGCGAACGGGGCGGACAGGTGGACATCTACTACTCCCTGCGCAACAAGAAAGACCGCAGCCAGTACTGGAACTTCCACGCCAACGCTTCCATGTTCTACTCGGACAAAGCTGTTACCAAAAAATCGAGACTGCTGTGGCGCGACATCAACGGCGACGTTGAACGTCAGTGGAACAAACAGTTCAAGACCACCCTGCTTGTCTCGGTACAGGAATGGAGTCCCACACACGGAATGGATGACGTAACTTACGCATCGAACATCGTTGTACTGGACGGTCTCTACAAGTTCGACCGCAAAAAGTCGCTCCGTGCCGAAGTGCAATACCTCTACTCACAGGATTACGAGAAAGACTGGGTGGCCGGACTGGTTGAGTTCAGCCTTGCGCCCCGCTGGAGTTTTTCGGTGAGCGACATGTACAACCTAGGCACTACCAAAGTGCACTACTACAGCGGCTCCGTCAGCTACACGCAAAAGAACACACGCCTGCAACTGAGCTACGGACGCAACCGCGCCGGATATGTATGCTCGGGAGGCGTATGCCGATACACCCCTGCCTATACAGGAGCCAACTTGACATTAACCACTTCATTTTAATTAAAAGCAAAAGAACATTATGAAAAAATACTGGAATTTACTGACCTGTCTGTTCATTCTGGCATTCACCGCCGCATGTACAGGCAACTCGGGATCGGACGATCCAACAGACGAAGGCAATGGCGAGGGCACACTGACGCTCAAAGCATCCGCCACCTACATCGAGAACAACGGAACAGACGCCGCCGTCTTCACCGTATTGAAAGGTGACAAAGATGTTACAGACCAGGCTGCCATCTACCAGAAGAAAGGAAGCTCCTTCGAACAGTTCAGCGGCACAACATTTACTTCGACCACTACTGGTGAATACTCTTTCTTTGCCAGCTACAACGGCGAAATGTCGACCACAATCACTGTTACCGTAATCGGAGGGATGCTTGAACTACCTGCCGATCCGCAACCTGCCAAGTTCGACGGATTCAAACACCACATCCTTGCCCTGCAAGGCACAAGCCTTGGCTGTACTTACTGTCCGATGATGATTGCCGGACTGACTGAATACGAGAAAACCGAGGAATACAAAAGTACTGTAGTGGCTGCCGCACACGGCGTTATGTCGGGCGACGATATGATTTCCACTTATAGCAACTCTGTACTGAAAGAAACAGGTATCTCCAACTCCGGCATCCCGGCACTGCTCTTCAACCTGCAATCAAGTAGCGAAATCATGGGTATCTTTGGCTCTGATTCTCCAGCCAGCGTATGCGGACGTATTCAGTCTGAAGCTCAGGAACAACTGAAAACAGCAGCCAGCACCGGCATCAGTGCCGCTGTATCGGGCACAGAAACATCGGGCAGCCTCAGCGTTACAGCTTCTGTCAAGGTAGGCCAAACCGGAAAATACCGTGTATCTGCCTGGGTGGTAGAAGACGACATCTATGCCAAAGGACAGATGAACGGTTACCCGTCGTTGGAAGAAACCTACGACTTCACCCATCACAGCAACGTACTGCGCTGCATCTCATCAACCAGCCCCATCACAGGTGGCAACCTGGGCGGTAAAGAAGAGTGCCAGGCAGGCGAAACACAGATGTTCGTACACGAGTTCGACCTGAACAGTATGGACATCGAAAATCTGTCCAACGTACGTGTACTCATCATCGTATCGCGCAACGCAAGCGGTTCGCGTTATACTGTGGACAACGTTATCAGTTGCGGTGTAAACAAGTCTGTAGCATTCGAATATGAATAAACCAACAAACTGACAAAACATGAAACTGAAATATCTGTTCCTGCTGATCACAATGGCCTTGTGCTTCAGCTGCTCCAACGACGATGTAACGCCGGCGCTAACAATAGATGAAACCGAACTGACTGCCGAAATCGAAGGCAGTCAGTTCGAAATAACCGTAACAAGTACCAGCGCATGGACCGTATCGGCCGCACCAGCATGGGTAGAATGGCAGGTAAACGAATCGCAAACCCTGCTGACGCTGACCGTGGACGAAAACCTGAATCAGGACAAACGTACGGGTACGATCACCCTGACCAACGAAGAGGGTATCAATCAGTCCATCCTTATTGAGCAAGAAGCCTACACCTATAGTGCCAACCACCACTACAAACTGCCTGTCGTCTTCCACGTACTCTACTGGAACGCCAACAACACCCAGCACTACGTAGAGGCAGGACACCTGCAGAAAGTGATGGATCGCGTCAACCAATACTATCGTGAATGCGGTGTGGATCTGAATCTGGAGTTTGTCATGGCTACGGAAGATCCTGAAGGCAACCGCCTGGAGGAACCGGGTGTTAGCCGCGAAAAATGGCAATATACCACAATGGACTGCAGCGCCTTCATGGGTAGCGGCGAGCCGAAATACAAGGCATTACTGTGGGATACAAACAAATATATCAACATCATGCTCTACAACTTCGAAGACAGTCAGATTCTGGGTATCTCACAATTCCCGTGGCTGCCCGAACCATATCAAATGGAAGGCATCAGTACTGCCTTGAAGGGAGCAGACCTGAACGAGAATCCCTATCCGCAGTGTGTGTGTATCAACAATAAGTACATCTACGACCTGACCAACAACGACGAAGCATACTCTGTTTCGGACATAGGCGTAACGCTGGCACACGAGCTGGGACACTTCTTGGGCCTATATCATGCTTTCAACCAGCTGAATAACGGCAATACGAATACCAGCCTGGATACTGACTATTGTACAGATACACCGCCTTACAATAAGTTCCAATACGACAACAAGCTGACAAGCTATCTGACCTATAATCCTGCCATCACATCCAAGTCGTCCGAAGCCTATCAGACATACGTGATGCGCACCAACAGTCAGACCGGTGAGGAGTTCCGCTCTACCAATATTATGGACTATGCCATCTCCGATGCCAACAGCTTCAGCGAGCAGCAGAAGGAACGTGTAAGATACATCCTGCAACACGCCTTGTTCATGCCGGGGCCGAAAGACTATACCGGTACAGACTTCACGACTACGAAGGGTGCTTCCGACTTCCAGTTCACACCGAACTACATCGAATAAGAAGCATACACGAAGCCAGTCTGACATTTATATTATAAAAACAACGGCCACCAACTGCCCCGCCCGGATTTTACATCCTGCGGCAACAGTTGGTGACCGTTTTCTTATGCCGTTCTCTCTGCTGTCCCGGTCAGTCTTTCTCGGGATAACGCATGTTGGCTTCGGTCATGTGCTCCAGTACCTCATGCAGATATTTGGCCGACTCCCAACGGGCCATGGGCAGGTCGTGCAGCAGATAGTTGCCACAATCCTGCGGAGCAGCACCGGGCACTTCGCCTTCGTATTCGGCTACAAAGCGGAAGGTTTCCTGCATCAGCGGCACGATGTCCTCGGGTTGCAGGTCGCCACGCATCAACAGATAGTTTCCGGTCAGGCATCCCATAGGTCCCCAATAGATGATGCGGTCCTGCCACTGCGGATTGTTGCGCAGGTAGGTGGCTGCCAGATGCTCGATGGTGTGCAGGGCACCCTGGCCGAGAGCCGGCTCGCGGTTGGGTTCCTTCATACGGATATCGAAAGTGGTGATCACTTCACCGTTCACCTCGTCCTTGCGCGATACGTAGATGCCACGCAACAGGCGGATGTGGTCGATAGTAAAACTGGGTATCTTCTTCATTGCTGCTTATATTTTAAAACCTTAATGATAGATATTATTTGGGGGCAAAGATAGCGAAAGGTGAGCGCAGAGGCAAAAAGAAAACAAAGTTTTCAGTTTTTGACTATGCCGAACCGAATTCTATCTTATCTAAAGATAATGAAAGGTGAGCGCAGAGGCAAGTTTCACACCTATAAAGTAATTTTCCAGCGAAATTTCACCACAACAATCTCGCAATGAACGCATTACGGTGAAACATGCGACACGCGTAAAACGAACGGTGAACCGGGCGTAAAACCTCATCTTTCACCCTATTTACCTGTTTTTCAGCCGAAAAAAGAGAAAAGTGAAAGCGTGAAGGCAAAACGGGGAAACACCTCCCAAACAGTAGACTTCTACCCTGCCAACATAGGTTTCAGCGTCTGTAAAGTGGCACTTTACGTCCATCAAGTAACACTTTACGCACGCAAACATCCTCTTTAGCCGAAAGGGGATAACGAATAACTCCACGAGTTTTCGCAAACAACCCCACAGGTTTTCACCAACAACCCCACAGGTTTTCACGAACAACTCCACAGGTTTCCACCAACAACCCCTGAGGTTCTCACTGACAACCCCACAGGTTTTCATTAGCAACCCCGCTGAACAACACTTGTATGGCTCGCGAGCCGTGCAAGTGTC
>ULOB01011455.1_pt1 | contig 11957 bp, 10 predicted proteins | sample 1952151 | NCBI WGS metagenome assembly ULOB01 (sample SAMEA4835591, study PRJEB28245) | human gut metagenome | biome: gut microbiome; material: fecal sample | place: Denmark | collected 2008
GTTCCATTGTTATTATTTGATGTATTCCAGTAAATCACGTATTTCGCTCTCGGAAATGCTTTCTTTATCAGCCTTATCGTAAATGTAAAATAGAATCAAGGTTCCTTCGTCTATCTTTACAATGGCTTCTGTATAAGTTATAACACGTGCGCCATGGCTTTTCCCTTTGCCTTTTGCCGAGATTGCCATGCGTACTTTACGCACACCCTTACCTAAATCTGTTCCTGCAAAAGGATTTTGTCTCAATTCTTCGAGCAAGGTCAGATAGTCAGCAACTATCGATTTATATCTTTTCTGCAACTTCTTCAGTGCGCGGTCAAAAGGAGGAATCGTCTTAATCTCTATCATGCTTCCTCTTCCATTAGCAGTTCTTTAACCAACTCTTCGGCAGGACGCGCCTGAATCTTGCCGGCCTTGTAATCATTCAACTCCAAGATGGCTTCCTTCAGCTCGTGGAGAACAAGTTCTTTATTACCGGCCTTTTCGTCCTTTGTTGTATCTGCGACTTTGGCCAGACGTTTCTTTATCTCCTTACAGGCATTGCTCATTTCCTGCAAGAAGGTCTTATCGTCACTGTTGATAATTTCACGCATTAACATCAGTTTCTGCGCCTCCAATCCCATTGTTGCCATATCCAGTCTCCCATTAATATGATAATCACACACAAAGATAACTCTTTTTTGCAGCGAAGCACTCTTTTTTCCGTACTTTTGCACCCAAAACGCAACAGAATATGAAGATAGCCAACATAGACTTGGGCGAACGCCCTGTACTCCTCGCCCCGATGGAGGACGTTACCGACCCCGCTTTCCGACTGATGTGCAAACGCTTCGGTGCAGACATGGTGTACACCGAATTCGTATCGGCTGACGCGCTGATACGCTCCGTCAGCAAAACGGAACAGAAACTGAACATCAGCGACGAAGAACGCCCCGTAGCCATACAGATATATGGACGCGACACGGCAACGATGGTCGAAGCCGCCAAAATAGTAGAGCAGGCGCGCCCCGACATCTTGGACCTGAACTTCGGCTGTCCCGTGAAGCGGGTGGCTGGTAAGGGAGCAGGAGCGGGCATGCTTCAGAACATTCCGTTGATGCTCGAAATCACCCGTTCGGTAGTCGATGCGGTGAAGATTCCCGTCACCGTAAAAACCCGTTTGGGCTGGGATGCCGACCACAAGATCATCGTCAGCCTGGCCGAACAGTTGCAGGACTGCGGCATCAGTGCTCTGACCATTCACGGCCGTACCCGCGCACAGATGTACACCGGCGAAGCCGACTGGACGCTCATTGGTGAAGTAAAGAAGAACCCGCGGATGCACATCCCCATCATCGGCAACGGCGATGTCACTACTCCGCAGCGTGCCCGCGAATGCTTCGAACTGTATGGTGTGGATGCTATCATGATAGGCCGCGCCAGTTTCGGACGTCCGTGGATATTCAAAGAAGTAAAACACTATCTGGAGACGGGCGAAGAATTGCCTGCCCTGACACCCCAATGGTGCATGGACATACTGCGACAAGAGGTAGAAGACAGCGTCAACCTGCTGGACGAACGACGCGGCATCCTGCACGTACGCCGGCATCTGGCAGCCAGCCCGGTATTCAAAGGCTTGCCCAACTTCCGCGACACACGCATCGCCATGCTGCGGGCCGAGACGAAAGACGAACTGTACCGCATCTTCGACGACATCAGACAGCGGATCTTTCCCGGCTGAAAGCTGCGGTCGTAGCTCTGACAAAGATTACGACCGGACTATAGAAGAGGAGTCCGCTCGGAGAAGCCCACGCATTTTGTCCGAAAAGCCCTCGTGTTTTGTCTCAAAAGGCCACGTGTTTCACTTGAAAAGCCCACGCGTTTTGAGAAGAAAGTCCGGGCGTTTTGAATGAAAACCCACGGGGTTTTGAAATGAAAGATTCCGAAGGAGTTTCTTAGCACATTGGCATCAGCGGAACATTGGCTGCTCGAACCAGCGTTTATACATCCATGTCGTCAAAACGTAAAGTCCGAAAGCCGAAATAAAGCCCGCTATGGCATCGATCAGGTAGTGAGCCTGAATGTATACCGTCGCACAGCACAGAAGCACGTAGAAAGGCATCAGACACGCGAAAAGCCAACGGCTGCCACGCCACGCCATAATCATCAGAATGGTAGAAATGCCTACATGCGACGACGGGAAAGCGGCGGTAGGACGTTCGCCAACCCGTTGCGAGCTCTCTACGAGGTTATAGAAAAAGCCATGTTCGTAGCCCGGACCGGGCAACAACTCCTGATTATGATTGAAATAGTCGCCAATAGCCGGAAAAACTCCCTGAAGGGCATTGTCCATACCGATAGCCGGAAAATAGAACTGCGGCCCTGCTACAGGCACAAAAATGTAGAAGAAATAGTAAAGGAAAAAGGAGGAAATGATGACGAATGATACTTTTTCCAACAGGTCGAAGCGATGAATGAAGTACCACAACACGATGACCAGCATCATGGGATAATAGAAAAAATAACCCATATTGAGCGGCTCGCTCACCCACATGTAAGGCAGCCGCTCGGCAAACCAGATGGCTGGTTGTCCGCCAAACAGCCATTGTTCGGCCGAAGCAAAGATGTGATCGAGATTGGGGAAAAGACGGTTGAACTCGTAAGTATCCGGATACCAGTAAGACAACAGCGCCATCTGTATCGTTACACGTATGAATGCAGAGAACTTACAAGGTGCCAGCCGGTAAAGATACATCAGCAGGAATGTCATACCTGCTATCAGCGCACGGTCGCCCAGCATGCGTAGCGGGTGATCCAACTGCTGATACAGAAAGAGTATCAGTATCGACGTCAGCAGGTTGTAGATAAGCGATACTTTCTCTATCGCAAACAGTCCCTTACGGGTATCTACCATCTTGAATATATCTAAAGCCATCCTTCCTTCTTATACCAGGCAATGGTCTCCCTCACACCACGGTCCAGGTCGTAAGCGGGCCGATAGCCCAGCTCGCGAACGGCGGGAGTTATGTCGCACTGCCAGTTGCGTTGTTTCATTATATTATACTTGTCACGGTTGAGCGTGCTCGCTGTGTGCCGAAGCCGTGCCCAACGCTCTGCGAGCAAAGATACAACTTTCAACAGAAATAACGGACATCGGATGCGAATAATCAGCGGATTACCCAGTTCGCGACATATCAGGTCGGAAAAGGTACGGCTGGCATACACCTGCCCGTCGGACAGGAAATAGGCACGTCGTGTCACCTGACGCTCGATGCCCAGAAAGACAGCCTGCACGACATCCTTCACATAGACAAAAGTCAAATCCTGCCGACGATACCCCACCGAGAAGTCGGTATGCCGCTTGATAGACTCAGCCATCAGGAAATAATCACGCTCGCGAGGTCCGTAAACCCCTGTAGGACGATAGAACACATAAGGAAAGTCTTCCAGTCCCATCAGATACTGTTCAGCCTTCAGCTTGCTGCGTCCGTATGCGGTATTGGGTTGGGGAGTATCTGTCTCGCGGATAGGCTCGTACGTATCTTCGTGGATGGGGCCGAAGACACTTAGCGTACTGATGAAAACAAACTGCTGCGGCACCATATCAAGACGAAGCAGCGTATCGGCAAACGCACGAGTCTGTTCGTAGTTCACACGGTCGAAATCGGCCTGATCGATACATTTGGTAGCTCCGGCACAATGAATGATGTAGTCGAACGATCCATGAACTTCACGATGAGCCTTAAGCTGACTGGACAGGCGGTCGGCATGTGCAAAGTCCAGTTCCAGAAAGTGCAGTTCAGGCTGTTGCAGGTATTTCCGGCTGCTCGATGCCCGGACTCCGGCCCAGGTGTCGAATCCCCGGTGTAACGCTTCTTCTACCAGGAAACTACCAATAAAGCCACTGGCACCCGTAATCAAAATCGATTTTTTCATTCTTTCCATAATCATTTTACTGGTTCTACATGAATATTGATGTATGTACGGTTGCCAAACTCACTCTTCAGACGGTTTTCGATAGCCGTAGCAGTATGATGCGCTTCTTCCAACGAGATTTTTCCGTCCATACGGATATGTACCTCGATGGCATAACTGTTGCCTATCCGGCGTGTACGCAAGTGATGCGGAGCGGAAACTCCCGGAAAAGAAAGAATTTCCTGCTTGATTTTGTCCTCTACCTCGGCAGGCAACGACTTTTCCAGCAGTTCTTCGATACAAGGTACCAGTAACTGAATGGCTACCTTCATGATGAAGAAGCTGACTACCACAGCTGCCAACGGGTCAAGGATCAGCCAACGATCACCCAGCAAAATAGCACCACCGATGCCAACAGCCGTACCGATGGACGAAAGTGCATCACTGCGATGGTGCCAGGCATTGGCTACCACAGCCTGCGAATTCAGCTTGCGTCCTTTGAAAGCCGTATACTGATAGAGTAATTCCTTAAAAAGGATAGATACCAATGCCGCCCACAAAGCCAGCATACCCGGTTCCTGAAGCTCACCTCCCTGCCAGAAACTCCAAATGGAAGTAGCTCCATTCCACAAAATACCAAAACCGACAAACAGCAATATCAAGCCAATAATGGCTGTAGCCAGCGTCTCGTACTTGCCATGACCGTAGTCATGTCCCTCGTCTTCAGGCTTCGACGAAATGCGTACAAAGACGATCACAATGATGTCCGTTACAAAGTCGGACAACGAATGAACGGCATCGGCCAGCATGGCCGCACTATGCCCGCACACACCTGCCACAAACTTAAAAACAAGCAACAGCAGATTGACCACACTTCCTATCAGCGTCACCCGATAGATGCCCGACTCGCGAACAGACTCTTCGGTGCTTTTTTCTTTCTGACTCAATAATTGCGAACTCATAACGAAATCCATTAAAAGGCGGAGCAAAGATACGACAATTCCGCAACCAGCGACTTTCTGCATCCTCAAAATCTGCACATCGGCAAGAATTTAGACCCTTTCTGAACTACCGAATGCAATTGTTTGTTATCTTTGTTTCACGAAGATAGGAGGCGGTTCGGCATAGCCAAATCTGAAAAACTTTGTTTTTCGTTTGTCTCTGCTCTTACCTTTCGCTATCTTTGTACTATACAGTGAAAGGGCTATTCCCCACCTAAATAAACAATTGAATTATGGGAAAGAAAAAAGAAAAAAAAGAGAAGAAAGCCGGCAAACGGATGAGTAAAAAAGAACTTGTCAAAGTATTGCTTGACCTCTTCCATCAGAAACAAGGCGAAGTATTACCGCTCAAATACATTTTCGACCAGCTCCATCTGACTACACACCCGCTGAAAATGCTGTGCATAGACATCTTGCACGAATTGCAGGAAGACGACTATATCAACGAAACGGATAAAAACAAATTCAAACTCAATACCCACGGCGTAGAAATGACCGGTACTTTCCAGCGCAAAAGCAACGGAAAGAACTCCTTCATCCCCGACGACGGAGGAGATCCCATCTTTATTGCCGAACGCAATTCGGCTCACGCCATGGCAGGCGACAAGGTGAAGATCGCTTTCTATGCCAAACGTCGCGGACGTGAAGCCGAGGGCGAGGTAATCGAAATCCTTGAACGGGCTAACGACACCTTTGTAGGCACACTTGAAGTGTCCAAATCGTATGCCTTCCTCGTCACCGAAAACCGTACCCTGGCCAACGACATCTTCATACCGAAAGACAAGCTGAAAGGCGGGAAAAGCGGCGACAAAGCCATCGTGAAAGTCATCGAATGGCCCGATAAGGCAAAGAACCCCATCGGACAAGTCATCGACATACTGGGACGTGCCGGCGATAACAATACCGAAATGCACGCCATTCTGGCCGAATACGGCTTACCCTACACCTATCCGACGGCTGTAGAAAAAGCTGCCGACCGCATCCCCGACGAAATACCAGCCGAGGAGATAGCCCGCCGCGAAGACTTCCGGCAGGTAACAACCTTTACCATCGACCCCAAAGATGCCAAAGACTTCGACGATGCTCTGTCCATCCGCAAACTGGAGAACGGCCTGTGGGAAGTCGGCGTACACATTGCCGACGTGACCCACTACGTCAAGGAAGGTAGCATCATCGACAAGGAAGCCGAGAAACGTGCTACTTCTGTCTACCTGGTGGACCGCACCATACCGATGCTGCCCGAGCGCCTGTGCAACTACATCTGTTCCTTGCGCCCCGATGAAGAAAAGCTGGCCTACTCCGTCATCTTCCAGATGAACGACAAAGCCGAAGTCATCAACTCGCGCATCGTACATACCGTCATCAAAAGTAACCGCCGCTTCACCTACGAAGAAGCTCAGCAGACCATCGAGACAGGCGAAGGCGACTACAAGGAAGAAATCCTGCAATTGGACCGCCTGGCCAAGCTGTTGCGCGAAAAACGATTCGCCGCCGGCGCCGTCAACTTCGACCGCTACGAAGTGAAGTTCGAAATCGACGAGAAAGGTAAGCCGATCAGTGTGTACTTCAAAGTTTCAAAAGACGCCAACAAGCTGGTCGAGGAATTCATGCTGCTGGCCAACCGGACAGTGGCTGAACGCATCGGACGTGTACCAAAAGGAAAGAAAGCCAAAGTATTCCCCTACCGTATTCACGACCTGCCCGATCCCGAAAAGCTAGACAATCTGGCGCAATTTATCGCCCGATTCGGCTACAAACTGCGTACTTCAGGCACCAAAGTCGACGTATCAAAATCTATTAATCACTTGCTGGACGACATTCAGGGAAAGAAAGAAGAAAACCTGATAGAAACCGTCTCAATACGGGCCATGCAGAAAGCCCGTTACTCGGTGCACAACATCGGCCACTACGGACTGGCATTCGACTATTACACGCACTTCACCTCGCCCATCCGACGCTATCCCGACATGATGGTTCACCGCCTGCTTACCAAATATATAGACGAAAACGGACGTACCGTCAGCGAGAAGAAATACGAAGCTCTGTGCGAACACTCCAGTGCCATGGAACAACTGGCAGCCAATGCCGAACGGTCGAGCATCAAATACAAGCAAGTAGAATTTATGACCGAACGGTTGGGTCAGGTGTACGACGGCGTTATATCGGGCGTCACCGAATGGGGACTTTATGTAGAACTGAACGAGAACAAATGTGAAGGAATGATTCCTATCCGCGACCTGGACGACGACTATTACGAGTTCGACGAAAAGAACTACTGCCTGCGTGGACGCCGTAAGAACCGTACTTATAGTTTGGGCGACCCCATCACCATACGCGTAGCACGCGCCAATCTGGAAAAGAAACAACTGGATTTTGCTTTGGAAGAATAAGAGCAGAAACAACAAAGCCTGCTATCTTCCTACCTTAGCAAACCTTATACATAACAAAAGCAGCCGTTTCCGCTGATGAAACCAATGGTTTCTTTTCGGGAAACGGCTGCTTTATTTTCAGCCTTAACAGGCAAAGACCTTATTTTTACTTATTATTAGTCACAATCAGACCACGGGGACCGCAGTTAGATACAGAGAAAGGCAGATCCATCGGAGCGTCGGAAACAGCCTTTGTGCTCAGGTAAGCACGTGTCTGCTTCGGACCCGGTATCATCGGGCTGTAGTCGAGCACGTGACGAACACGCAGACGCTGATCGGCTGTGAACTCGTCCAGATAGCTGTAAGCGTAGTCCATGATGTTGTGTGAAACAAACTTCGCGCCTTTGCAAGTAGAACGCTCAAACAAGCATTCCCAGTCGAATGAGTCAGCATAATCCTGACCTTGCTCCTCCATCAGCTGATAGATCTGCTGAACAAACATCGTATATTCCTGATAATCGTAGCTTTCTGTGTCTTCACAGTAGTCAGTATCCAGACATCCGACATTTGCTTCAGAGAAGGCATGACGCAATCCGAAATAGTGTCCCAGTTCGTGAGCCAACGTAATGCTACCGTCTACCTGCTTGGTTATGATTTCTTTATAGTTCTCCGGAGCATAAGGAGTCAGGTAATCGTCTGCATTGCCCAGGAAAGCATTGTTGATAGATACACCACGTACATAGTTCAGATTAGCCAGTGTGATGTTCATGTCAGGCAATACGTCTGTACCGTCCATCGGGTGAGTCTGCGTAGTATACGGGAAGGTAGAGATACCCAGTGTAGTAGAACCGACAAAACGATATACCAGGATATTTACATAATCATTGGGTTCCCACAAGAAGTGTACATACTTGCGGGTATTGTCGTTCATTACGTCTGTTTCATCAAGTTCGGCAGTCAACCATTTTACACGGTCGATACCCGGCTCTTCCATCAGGTTGCCTTGAGGATCAAGCTCAGCCGGTACAAACTCCATATTCAGATCTACAGTGTTTTCACCACCGGCGTTGCGATACATCTTGTTTACATTCTCAATCAGCGAATATATCTCCTCAGCAGGAATGTTCTGTGTCGGATCGTTTTCATCGGCATAGATGACATGGAATACAATAGGAATTCTGTATTTCAATTCCTGTCCCTCGGTCAGACCTTGCTGGCTGATGGTAACTGTATAGCTGGTACCTTGTGCAGTGATTGTCACTTTACCGGTACGGGCTTCGCCCAAGTTGGCCTCTACTTCAACGGCCAGCGTGTAGTTTGCCACGCCTTCCTGCTTCGATACTTTGCACCAGTCGTTATCGCTGGTAGCTGTCCACTCATAGTTACTAGTGATGTCTATTTTGCAGATACCTCCTTCATGAGATATTTCGTTGAACTCTGTCTGCGACAACACCATTACAGGATCGTCATCATCATTACATCCAGCCACAAGAAGGCAGAAGAATGACAACAGGTATATCAGTTTATGTTTCATGTTTCTTTTTATAATGATAATTGAATGATATGTTTATTTCTTCACAGGGTTAGCCAACGGCAGGTAGAAATCACTACCAAATACTACCGGCTGGGCAGCTGCCTGCGGCTGTACGTCCGGACGGTAAGGCACCTGTATCTTATTGCTAGCCTTGTTTTCGGCTTTGGCTACGATCTTCTTGTTAGGCAAGTTGAACATTCTGGTATTCGAACCGGCTCCAGCCATGATGTCTTTCAGCTCATCAATGCTACCAGCTTTTGCCTGAATAAGTTGTCCAATCGATACACGATCCATGCTGCCTTCGAGGCCATCTGCATTCTTACCATACGAGAAGCATGAATAGTTGGTATTCCAATCAGCAAGAACATAAGCATAGTAATGCTGTTCGGCAGAGATATTAGTCCAATTGAAAGAAGAGTACAATTCCTGATCTGACATCTGTTCATAAACCTTGTCTACCAAGATGTACTTAGGATCTTTAGCGCCTTCTGAGGGAGTGAAACGCATAACGATGATGGCACGGCCCTTGGTTGCTTCAGCATCGCCAAAGATCTGACCTGCTTCCTCATCACCGTCGAAGTATCCCAGACATTCACTTGTTACTTTTACATCCGAAAGCTGAGGAGCTACAACAAACGACTTATCGGCCTGTACGCGTGCTACCTTACCTTCCAGATCCAATGCGAAGTAGCTCAATGTATATGACTTACCTGGTATCAGATTGTTATACACATTGTAGTAGCGCGAACCCGGACGATAATAGCTTTCGTACAGGAATGTGCTCATAGGTTTCTCGGGGTCGAAACGCAAGCTTTCTTCGTACATCAGTTTCACTTCCTGTTCAACAGCTTCCTTAGCTTCAGCCTCGTTGTATTCTTCATCGGGAAGAAGAAGGGTTGTGTAAGGCAATGTCTCGTCGGAAGGCATAATATCAAAGTTCACCTGATAGGGAGAGAGTGAATTGATATAATAAGAGAAGGTCATCTTCGAAGGATCGCCTTCGGAAGGCAGTGCGCTGAATTCGTAGCATTGTGGTTCGCTTACGATTTTGCCGATACTTCTATTGTATGCAAAGGCGAGCACATAATGTTTTACTCCAGGAGTCAGTGTAGCAGCAGGCGCTTCTTGTATACCAGTTTTTACTACGAAACCAATGAACGGGCCCTGAGATTTTACAAACTGTTCTGCTATCTCCATCGGAGTCTTACCCTCAGTAGATTCATCGTACGGGTCGTAACACCAGATGTAGGTCTGCTCCATATCTTCGGGAACAACCTTGATTTTAGCCGATGTAGCCGTAACGTCTGTTACCTGTATGTCGAACTTCATGTCAATCATGCTGTCCTCACCTTTTTCTGTGGTATAAGTACCCATTCCCGGTTCGGAAACAATGACAAAGTTCAGCGTACCGTCTACTTCTACTATCTCGAAGGCAGCTACCATCCACACATATTCCGTATTGCTCTGTGCTCCAGACAAGGTGAATGTCAAATCACCCTGATGGAAGAGCTGTGCCAGCAATTGCTCGATGATTTCGGGAGTAACGTTACCGTCGGGAGCCAGCTGAGACAAGCGGGCGTTCATTTCCTCGCCGAAATAAGCATTCAGGAGTTGCGTGTTGTCCCATCCCATAGCAATGGCCTGGTCGTAAGTAGACTTGGGGAAAGAGCAGATATAGTAATCCTGTTCCTTGTCGGAAGGATTCACTATAAGCTGTGCTCCATCGGTCGAAGGAACAGCTTCTACATCAAACGTACAATTTACCTGCTCGGCCATATTAGTCTGGAAGAACAAATATTCTGCCTTGTCGGCTGCACGTGTGCCGTCTACAGCGAACACTACCAACTCGTAGATGCGGCCGGGCAAGAGGTTTTCTACTTTCAGGTTGCTCTGATCGCCGGTATAAGTCAGCGAAGCAACATATTGCTCAAACGGAGTACCTTTGGCTTCGGCCTGTTTCTTCAGGTCGTTCATCAAATAGTTGGGTAACTCACCTTTGGCAACATTGTCAACGGTTTTTTTGTCTACATAGAGACACAGATAAGGAATGGTGGCATCGGATGCCTTCACACCGAACGAATAGGTAGAAGTGGTGGCTTCGCCTCCGGTCAGTGTCAGTACTTGCTTGCTCAAGTCCAGATAGGAACAAGTGTTGTCATCGTCATCGCTACATGCAGTGAAGAGGAACACGGCCAGCAAGCTGAACAGTGAAATAAGGTCTTTGACTTTCATGTAAGTTTTTATAATTAATTATTTTTTATCAAAAAGGAAAGCAGGCCTGCGCGCCAAGGTCTGCTTTCACTTTATATATCGTGCAAACGTAAGCACTAATTAAAGAACGACAAAGAAATTGGTTAAAAAAAAGCCGTCAAGGCTGAAAAAAGGAGAAAATTAAGCTTCTTATACAAAAATTATGCCAACAACAAAGATTCAAGAACAAAAAACGAAAAACGGCAAGCCTGATAACGATATATTGGAGAAAGCATACTAATGTCTACTATTTTCGCCGATTTGGTAAACTAAGACACTTGCTTTTTCCATACAATCGTGTAACTTTGCCACAAAAACATAAGATTATGAAGACAATCTGTATCACCGACCCGAAAGAGATAGAAGGCATCATACGCAAATGCCCTTATTGCACAGTAGGACTTACCGACCTGAACGGGAATCCTTACGTTATCCCCATGAACTTCGCCTACGACGCTTCGAAGGGCGAACACGGCACCATCTTCCTGCACTCTGGTCCCGAAGGAAGCAAACTGGACATGGTGCAACAGCATCCGGCTGTCTGCATCAGTTTCTGCGAAGGTCACGAACTGGTGTACATGCACCAACAGGTAGCCTGTAGCTATAGCATGAAAAGCCGCAGCGTGATGTGCCGCGGACGGGTACGCTTCATCGACGACATGGAGGAAAAACGTCGCGTGCTCGACCTCTTCATGGAGCATTACACACAGAACAAGTGCGGGTATTCTGACCCAGCCGTACGCAACGTTAAAATCTGGGAGATTCCCGTTGAAGAGATTTGCTGCAAGTCGTTCGGACTCCGACCGAGCGAAGTGCAATAACGGGAGCGTTTGCCTGTACACATCCGGCCCATGATTTACCCCGCCACAGACGTGTCTCTGTACGTCTGTAGCGGGGGATTTGTATGGC
>ULOB01032705.1_pt1 | contig 11920 bp, 10 predicted proteins | sample 1952151 | NCBI WGS metagenome assembly ULOB01 (sample SAMEA4835591, study PRJEB28245) | human gut metagenome | biome: gut microbiome; material: fecal sample | place: Denmark | collected 2008
TCATACAGATATTCTTCTTTTCCTTTGGACGGAATCACTTTATACAGAGGTGGCATTGCCACATAGACATGTCCCTCGAAAATGAGTTCCGGCATAAATCGATAAAACAGTGTCAGAAGAAGCGTGGAAATATGGGCACCATCTACATCGGCATCTGCCATGATAATGATCTTGTCATAACGCAGCTTTGTAATGTCGAAATCATTCCCGTATCCTTCCGAAAATCCACAGCCAAAAGCATTAATCATCGTCTTGATTTCCGCGTTTGCCAATACTTTGTCAATACTTGCTTTCTCAACATTTAAAATCTTACCGCGGATAGGCATGATTGCCTGATACATACGGTTTCTTGCCATCTTTGCCGAACCACCGGCAGAATCTCCCTCGACGATAAATATTTCGCACTTGGAGGCATCGCGGCTCTCACAGTTGGAAAGCTTTCCGTTGGAATCAAAGGAAAATTTCTGCTTGGTCAGCAGATTGGTTCTTGCTTTTTCCTCTGCTTTACGGATTTTGGCGGCTTTCTCCGCGCAGCCGATCACCGTCTTTAATGTTTCTAAGTTCTTGTCAAAATACAACGGAACTTCATCACTTGTGACTTTTGCCGTTGCACGGTTTGCATCCTGATTATCAAGCTTTGTTTTTGTCTGTCCCTCAAATCGTGGATCCGGATGCTTGATTGAAATGACTGCAGTCATTCCATTACGAACGTCTGCTCCGTTAAAATTCGCGTCTTTATCCTTTAAAATACCAAGTTCTCTGGCATAGGAATTAATAATCGTTGTAAACGCTGTCTTAAAACCGGTCAGATGTGCTCCGCCCTCGGAATTATAAATATTATTACAAAAGCCCATTATATTCTCATGAAATTCGCTTGTATACTGAAAAGCGACTTCTACCGCAATGTCCTCACTCTCGCCTTTAAAATAGATGACATCATGAAGTGTTTCAATATTACTGTTCAGATCCTTTACAAATCCAACAATTCCATCCGGTTCATGAAATTCAATATGCTCTACTTCCGGTTTTCTCCGGTCTTCATAGATTATGGTAAGTGCTGGATTCAAGTATGCCGTCTCGTGCATACGGCTTTTGACATCTTCTTCCTTAAACCGTGTCTTTTCAAAAATTTCCGGATCCGGAAGAAAATTAATCTTAGTTCCTGTCTTTTTTGTCTTACCCAGTTTCGGAAGAAGGCCGTTTTCCAATTCGATTACCGGAACGCCCTTCTCATAGCGGTCATGATGAATATATCCCTCACGGCTGATCTGCACATCCATATAAGTAGACAATGCATTCACGACCGAAGAACCGACACCATGCAGACCACCGCTTGTCTTGTATGCGTTATTATCAAATTTTCCGCCTGCATGAAGGGTGGAAAATACGACACGGGCTGCCGATACGCCTTTTGCATGCATTCCAACCGGAATTCCTCGTCCATTATCCTCAACCGTGCAGGAACCATCCGCCTCAAGCGTTACCCAGATCGTATCACACACACCAGCCAGATGCTCATCCACCGAGTTGTCTACAATCTCATAGATCAAATGATTCAATCCTTTGGTCGTAACACTTCCGATATACATTCCCGGGCGCTTACGAACGGCCTCTAATCCTTCCAGTACCGCAATACTGCTTGCATCATATCCTGCCATGTTTCCTACTCCTTACTCTGTTCGACTCTGATCTTTCATGTGTGCAATGACCATCACCGCAATCCGGAATGTCATCGCATCATCAAAGGTACGGATATCCAATCCGATTGCCTTTTCAATTCGCTCCAGACGATACACCAATGTGTTTCTATGTACATATAGCTGTCTGGCTGTCTCCGATATATTCAGATTGTTTTCAAAAAACTTATTAATCGTCGACATTGCTTCTTCATCATCTAAGATATCCGGAATCTTCTCTCCAAATACCTCCTTGATGAACATATTACATAAACTCATCGGAAGCTGATAGATCAATCTTCCAATTCCTAATTTTCCATATGAAATCGTATCGTATTCCGCATAAAATACGCGGCCTACTTCCAATGCCATCTTTGCTTCCTGATAAGATTCTGCAATCTCGGGAAGCTGATTTACAACATTTCCATAACCTACACGGACACGGATCATTGCTTCCATATGCAGGTTATCCGTTAATTTACATGCAATTGCATGTAACATTTCTTCCATATCTGCATCATCGATATGGGATACATCTTTTACGAGAACAACACTGTGCTGATCTACACTTGTGACAAAGTCTCCAGATCTTATGTCCGACAGATTTTTTACCAGTTCCATAGCCACATCATTATTCTTATTTCCAGTGTCAATAACAAATACCACACGCGGTCCTTCCATGATATGATGCCTTTTTGCCTTACCATAAATATCTACAATCAGCATATTTCCAAGAAGAATATTCTGGATAAAATTATTCCGGTCAAACTGCTCCGCAAAACTCATAACCAGATTACGTATCTGGCACACTGCCATCTGCGCACAGACATTAAAGTTCTCCTCTGTCACCAGGCAGACAAGAATGTATTCCATCTCACCTTCCACCATAATCTTGTACAGATGATAATCCTGATAAATCTGACTCTCCGCCATGGAATTTGTAATATCCACAACCACGCGCTCCAATGTATCCGTAATCGGAAACGCCTCCGTATGCGCCACCAGTTTTCCTTTTGATGTATACAAAGCCGATTCCATGCGACTGATATCTTTAATCTCATCTAATGAATTCTGCAATTTCTGATTTGAAAGCATACATTCTCCTCCATTTGATGTCAGTTAAAAACCGGGTGTAAATAATCACACCCGGTTTCATAATTTACAACTATATAATTTTAACGAACTAGTTAGTAATTGTCAATTCTGTTTCCTTGTCGAATACATGAATCTTATGTGGATCAAAAGCAAGCTTAATGTGATCACCATAACGGGCCGGAGTATCAGAATCTACTCTTGCTGTCATGTTAGTACCAGCTACTGTATAGTACAGTAATACTTCTGCACCAAGTAACTCGTATCCTGTTACATCAGACTCGATAACACAATCACCATTCTTCTGGATCATTTCTGGGTCATCAGAAATATCTTCTGGTCTGATACCGAATACAACTTTCTTTCCTGCATATCCGCCATCAATAATTTTCTTTGACTTATCCTCTGGAAGAACTACAGAATAATCACCAAACTTCAGTGAAACAGAGCTTCCGTTTGCAACAACATCAGCATCTACGAAGTTCATCTGTGGAGATCCGATGAATCCAGCAACGAATAAGTTGTTAGGCTCATTGTATAATTTCTGTGGGCTATCTACCTGCATGATAACACCATCTTTTAATACTACGATTCTTGTTCCAAGTGTCATAGCCTCTGTCTGATCATGTGTTACGTAGATGATTGTAGCACCTAATCTGTTATGTAAAGAAGCAATCTCAGATCTCATCTGTACACGAAGCTTTGCATCCAGGTTTGATAAAGGCTCATCCATAAGGAATACCTTAGGATTACGAACGATTGCACGACCCATGGCAACACGCTGTCTCTGTCCACCTGATAAAGCCTTTGGCTTACGATCAAGTAATTTCTCAAGGTCAAGGATTCTTGCAGCTTCCTCAACTTTTGCCTTAATTTCATCCTTTGGTACTTTTCTTAATTTAAGACCAAATGCCATGTTATCAAATACTGTCATATGTGGATACAGAGCATAGTTCTGGAATACCATTGCGATATCTCTGTCCTTTGGCTCAACATCATTCATAACTTTTCCATCGATGATTAATTCTCCGGAAGAAATCTCCTCAAGACCTGCGATCATACGAAGTGTTGTAGACTTACCACATCCAGATGGTCCTACGAAGATGATGAACTCCTTATCTTCAACATCAAGGTTGAAATCTTTAACTGCCTCAAAACCATTTGAGTACACTTTGCATACATTCTTTAATGATAAACTTGCCATTTGAAAAAACCTCCTAAGTAGTTCTCTTTTCTTTATTTGTCCGTGTGGACTTCTTATATTGTTATCATACAGAACAATCTCCAAAAAAGCCACCGTCAAACCGCCAAATATTTTCCAAACATATTGGCAGATTGACGAACCCTGTCATAAGGAGGGGCCCACGTAAGTGGGAGGATTCCTTATGACCTACGCAGATGCCCTGCGATCTACAGCTTTGAATATCCGAATCCATTCACCATAGCTTCGATCTTCTGTCCTTTCTTGCAGAACGGACAATCATGTGCACTATACGCCTCATATCCAGTCACATCATTCTTATCAAATAAAGCTTCCACCTGTACTCCATCTACTGAATCAATGGTTGAAAATACAGATGCAACCCACTCTACGATTCCGCCATAATAACGAATGCACTCAAGACTACGGCGAATTGTCTCACCGGTAGTCGTTGTGGCAAGTAACAATACTACATGTTTCCCTGCGATTGCGCCTTTGTTGTTATCACGGAAAAGCATCTGATTGTTATTATTAATCTCCGGTGATACCACATATGTAGTCTCATGGCGGTTCGTAGAAAGTACACCACCATTTTCAATCTCCTGACTTAAAAATGCTCCAATCACTTCTGTTCCGTCCATACATACAATAGTATCCACATACTCTGTCTTTGGCATTCTTGAATACAATACCTTCGCAGCTTCCTTTGCCTCTCCTGCACGTGTCTTTACACTTGTCACATCCACATAATAGTTGATGTGCGAGTGGCTTGTTGCAAAATGCCCCGGAATAGCATGCAATGCAAGCATATTACTCTCTTTTGAATAAAATTTCACCATACGATTCTCCATAATAATTACCTCCTTTATGTCTTTACGCTTTTCCTGTACTGCCGAATCCACCTCTGTCAACACCTGCAAGGTGTTCTACTTCTTCAAAATTGATTTTTGGCTGATTTTCCATAATACGAAACTGTGCGATGCGGTCATTCACATGAATCACTGTATCTCTCGTGGCATAGACAGGCATGCGCCACATATCATTATCACCACAATATGAGCCATCCACAACACCCATACTATTCGTCTGTAAAAGCCCCCATGTTTTAAAAGTAGAACTTCTCGGCACAAGGTGTGCCTCATATCCTTTTGGAAGTTGCATGGCAACCCCGAGCGGAATCAGTGCAAATTCTCCCGCATGAAGTTTTACTTCCTCAGATGCACGTAGATCGATCCAATCGGATTTTCCATCGATATAATCGAGTTTTTCAATATCATCTGTAAAATATTTTATCTTAATTGTCTCCATTTGTCTATGACTCCCACTCTAATTCTGTATGCTCCGGACGTTTTTCACGAATCATCAGATCTGTCACCGCGCTCTTTGCGGACTTATTCTCAAACAATACTTTGTTCACTTCTTCGATGATTGGAAGTTCTACATGATATTTCTTTGCAAGCATAAGAGCTGCTTTTGCAGAATATATTCCTTCCACTACCATCTTGACTTCATCGGTAGCCTGCTGCATGGTATACCCTTGCCCCATGAGCATCCCCGCCTTACGGTTGCGACTGTGCTTACTCTCACAGGTTACTATCAGATCGCCGATTCCCGTCAGCCCGCACAAAGTCTCCACATGCGCCCCCATTGCAACGGCAAGACGGGCAATTTCTGTAATTCCTCTTGTAATCAGAGCTGCTTTTGTGTTGTCTCCATAACCAAGTCCATCTGCCATACCGGCTGCAAGTGCAATCACGTTTTTCAGTGAACCGCCCAGCTCCATACCAAGCATATCCGGACTTGTGTACACGCGGAATACATCATTCATAAACAAATCCTGTACCCGCTCAGCTGTGGCCTTGGTTTTTGCTCCTGCCACTACTGTAGTCGGGAGTCCTATCCCAACTTCCTCTGCATGGGAAGGTCCACACATTACTGAAACATCCGCACATGGAATCTCCTGCTCCACGACATCAGAAATCGTCATAAGCGTACTCTCTTCAATTCCCTTTGCCACACACACGATAATCTGCTTCTCTGTTACATAAGGTGCCATGCTTTTTGCTGTGCTTCTGGTAAATACAGAAGGAACGGCAAGCACGAGCATATCTTTTTGCTGAACCGTTTCTGCCAGATCCGTTGTAAATAAGATATCTTCCGGAAGCTTTACCCCCGGAAGTTTATCCACATGCTCATGTTTTTCCTTAAGCATTTTAATTTCGTCTGCTACAATGGACCAGACCGTTACTTTGTTTCCGTTTGTATGTAACAATTTTGCCAGCGCAATTCCCCAGCTTCCGGCTCCAATCACTCCGACCTCAACCATATTATTTCTCCTTCTTCATTCCAAATTTATTCTCTGTACCTGCAAGCAGACGTTTGATATTTGCACGGTGTCTCCACAATGCCATAGCAGTAAAACAGGCACTTACAATATAAAATTCAATACGTACGGCACCTTCTATATGCAAATAGCCAAGCTGTCCAAATACAATTGCCTGAATCAGATAACTACATACCACCAGAATGGATCCCAGTGAAACATATCTTGTGATTCCAACTGCCAGAATAAAAAGTAACAGACAGATTGGTGCAGCCATCGGACATACAGCAAGAATCACACCGGAAGTACAGGCGATTCCCTTCCCTCCCTTAAACTGCAAATAGCATGGAAAATTATGTCCTAACACTGTTCCAAATCCTGCATACAGTTCTAACACTTTTGTATCAGCACCATAGATACCGCCAAAAATCAATTTAATAAGTAATACCGCAAATATCGCTTTCAACAAATCGCCGGCAAAAGTAATCGCTCCTGCTTTCCACCCAAGCACGCGTAACGAATTGGTCGTGCCTGCATTTCCGCTGCCTTCTGTACGGATATCAATTCCCTTGCTTTTTCCATAAATATATCCTGTCTGAAACAGCCCAAAAATATAGCCGATCAGCAGCGAGATGATTCTTGCGATAATCATTTTTAATCTTCCTTTCGTTCTCTTGTAATAAATTTCAACGCAGTACCCTGGAATCCAAACGTATCGCGGATACGATTCTCAAGATATCTGGTATATGAAAAATGCATCAGATTCTTATCATTTACAAACACAACAAATGTCGGTGGCTTTACAGACACCTGTGTCACATAATAAATCTTCAGTCGCTTACCTTTATCAGAAGGTGGCTGCTGCATGGCAACTGCTTCCGCAACAATTTCATTGAGGACACCGGTTGCAACGCGCATACTGTTATTTTCGATGACAACATCTATCATTTCGAATATTTTATTCAGTCTCTGTCCTGATTTTGCAGAAATAAACAAAATTTCTGCATATGGCATGAAACTAAGCACCTGTCGGATACGCTCGGTATATTTTTTTACAGTGCTGTTATCTTTTTCAATAGCATCCCACTTGTTGACAGCGATAATAATTCCTTTCCCCCTGTCATGTGCAATGCCAGCGATCTTTGCATCCTGTTCCGTAACCCCCTCGATGGCATCAATGACAATAATAACCACATCCGCACGTTCCACAGCAGTAACGGCACGAATGATGCTGTATCGTTCGATTTCTTCTTTGATTTTATTTTTACGGCGCAGACCTGCAGTATCTATAAATACATATTCCTTTCCGTTATATTTAATGTCAGTATCAATAGCATCTCTTGTCGTGCCGGCAATATCAGATACGATCACGCGGTCTTCCTGTGCCAGTTTATTGATTAGAGAAGATTTTCCAACATTCGGTTTTCCGATAATCGCAATTTTTGGACGCTCGTCCTCCTCAATGCCTGCTGCATCTTCCGGAAAATGTTTTACAACCTCATCGAGCATATCTCCAAGTCCAAGCATGGAAGAAGCCGAAACCGGATGTGGATCTCCGATTCCAAGATTATAAAACTCATAGACATCCGGCATAAATTTTTCAAAACTGTCAACTTTATTTACAACAAGAATGACCGGTTTCTTTGAGCGGCGCAGCATATCCGCCACCTTGGAATCCGCATCCTGTAATCCCTGTCTTACATCTGTAATAAACATAATAACATCTGCGGTTGCAATGGCAATCTCTGCCTGTTCACGCATCTGTGAAAGGATCACATCTCCGCTGTCCGGCTCAATACCACCGGTATCTATCAGTGTAAAGCTATAATTCAACCAGGTCACATCCGCATAAATACGGTCTCTTGTAACTCCCGGTGTATCTTTAACAATGGAAATACGCTCCCCTGCAAGTGTATTAAAAAGTGTCGATTTACCAACATTAGGGCGGCCAACAATGGCCACAACTGGTTTACTCATTCCTTACCTCTTTTCTGTATTCATCACATTACCTGCTTGATTTTACAATAATGGGAGGAACTTGTAAAGTCCCTCCCACTCTAGTAACTTCTTTCATTTGAAAAAGAAATCTCTTCTTTTCCCTGAATCGTACCGCTTTTTATCAATGCCCGGATGACGTTTCGGCAATCCTCGCCAAAATTAACATACACAAAACCTTCCTGGCGGCTTTGCCCTGTTCCATACGTATCCGTATATTCTTCATGTGTCTCTCTCTGGTAAACATCCTTCCAGTTTTTATCCGGATGTATAAAAGAAAGATCAATGCTTGCATATGGATCCATATTATCCGTTATACCATCTTTCAAATAATTCTGAAGATTATACTTTTGGATGGTTCCTTCCTGAGCATCCTTTATTACCGCCTGGTACAGATCATATGCATACTTATTCTTCACATTTTTATAATTGATATACCCTTCTTCTTCCTGGTAATTTTCCAACTGCACTTCGGAAACATCCTTCACTTCTTTATAATCGCTTCCGACCATGTAATACATAAAGTTATCCGCATCCAGTTCATAATTGTGCAATGTATCCGCAAGCTGCTGGCTGCAGTCCGCTGCAATCGGAACATTATAGGTACGCCATATATTCTTGCCATTCTTCATCCAATATACAACACTGATATTCATACTGTCAGACTGCTGCGCTTCTTTTTGATAAACATCCGCAGATTCCAGAATCTGTTTCTGCAGCTTCTGGACCTTTTCTACATCCGTTCCGGTAAATTCCACCGGATAATTATTTTCAAGATATGCGGTCTGGACCTTATCCGCATCCGGTATATACTGTTCAATATGATATGCCGTCTCATAAATTCCGAAATAACTTACCAGCACAAACAGCAAAAAGCCCAGGCTTTCCAGCAATCGTTTCTTTTTAAATACCCGGAATGTTTTTTCCACAAGCATCTGGGCGATAAAGAAAGCCATCAACCCGAGTATGAGTACAAACAACAGAAAAATTTTATCTGAAATCCACAGCATCAGTGCATCTAAAAACTGGGACAGAATCACAGCTGCCAGATATCCGACACAGATGCCGGCTCCCCACCGGAAAAGCGGCTTAATCCAGCCAAATGTGAGCAAATCTCCGGCACTTTCAATTCGTCTCTTTTTGTAACAATAATATGCAAGTGCGTAAATAAAAACTGCTGCCACCACATATCCGATCACAACATTTAATCCGCAGTAACGAACCCCGGAAAAAATCTGATCTCCAATGTCATCAAACGTATATGGACTCCATATCCGCACATTGTTGTACAGATAATTAATCGGAGAAAGAATACGGAACAAAAGGAAATCCGGTGTCTGACTGAAACTGATTCCATAGCCAAGGAAACTCAGCACATAGCGTACTCCCACAATAATCCCTACCGACAAAAAATTTCCCACCAGGAAATACACCGGCAGTGCCAAAAGCTGTCCTGTAAACATGGCGCAGAGACATACAAGAGAAAACAGAAAAAATCCGATTCCCATAACGCTCACCAGCCACAGGCCAACATATTCTACCTGCGTAATTCCATTTGCAAGACACACCACAACTGTCACCATAAAAGTAATCAGTTGCGGAATAAAAAGGAACGTGAATCCACTCAATACATTCGTAAAATACAATTCCTTTCTCGTCACCGGAAGCGCATGGATCAGATTTGCACTTTTTGCAGAAAACAAGTAGCTAAAAAGTGCCATTCCTGTAACCGCAACCATCACAGCAATCGCCCATACATCCAGTCTAATTGACAAGCTGTCCGCAAAAACGGAAAACTGCAGATTTTGTGTCATATGATGCTGGCGAAGCCCGGACCACAAACTTCCCGGAACTTTTACCAGACCATACAGAAGATAGCACACCCAGATTGGCCAGTATAAAGTAAAATTTTTCTTGTAGATTGCCTTATTAAAAAAGGATGTCTTTGACTTCATAGTCCAAACCTCCCATCTCGTAAATAAAAATTTCCTCCAATGTCAGAGGCAGAATATCAACGATTGCAAGTTTTTCCGGATCGGTCATAATTGCCTCTGCCGCAGCTTTTGGACTTCCTTTGACAATCACAGTATAGACTCTTCCAATGTTTGACATATGTAACACTTCAAATTCCGGTGGAAGTTTTGGCATACCGGTCTGACATGCCACCTGGATCTTGCAGATATTTCCCTGTAGTTCGGAAAGCGACCGCTCAATGATAATCTGACCCTGATTCATAATTCCTACATGATCACAGACATCTTCCAGTTCCCGGAGATTGTGGGAAGAAACAAGAACTGTCATCTTCCGTTCTTCCACTTCGGATAACAGGATACTCCAAATCTGTCTTCGCATAACAGGATCCAGTCCATCGACCGGTTCATCAAGGATCAGAACTTTCGGTTTACAGCAGATTGCAAGCCAGAATGCCACCTGCTTTTGCATTCCTTTCGACAGGCGACGGATATTACGCTTTACGTCAATCGCCGGAAAATATTTTTTCATACGTTCAAACATCTTCTCATCAAACGATTCATAAATTCCTTTGTAATAACGCTTCATTTCTAATGTGTCTGCCTGTAGAAAATAAAAAAGCTCATCCGGAATATAGGCAATCTCTGATTTTACCTTACGATTTTCGTATACCTCTTCCCCATCGATATAAATCTCTCCGGCATCCTGCCGGTAAACACCGGTCAGATGACGGATCAATGTGGATTTTCCGGCACCGTTTGGTCCTACCAGACCATAGATATCCCCCTCACCCACATTCATATTCACTCCATTTAATGCATAAAAATCATCAAATTTCTTTATCAGATTATTTACTTCTATCAAAATGTTTTGTCTCCTTTTGTTATCACTTCCACTCGTTCGGCAAGTTCGTTGGAAGATACCGACAATTCGGATAATTCTCTTACCACAAGGTCAAATTTCTGCATCAGTTCCCTGCGACGCATTTCATTGACCCGGTTTTCTTTTGCAACAAACGTTCCCTCATCTTTACGACGGTACACATATCCATCCTGCTCCAATTCCTGATATGCACGTTCAATTGCATTTGGGTTGACAGCAAGTTGTGATGCCATCTCTCTTACAGATGGCAGTTTTTCATCTGCCAGAAACGCATTTGAAATTACCATTTTGCGAATGCTCTCCTTGATCTGCTCATAGAGAGGTCTGGCCTCCTTGTAATTCAACTGTATCAAACCTGCTGCACCTCCTTATCCTATTTGTCGTGATGACAAAACATACAATTCCATTTAACTTCACAAGTGTACCACAGATTCTGAAACAGTAATTTAACATCTATGAAATAATTTCTTATGAAAATCTTAATATCATACATGAATCTGCATAAATGCCCCAAGATTTCCACGTTTACCGTGACTTGCCCGATGAGAAAAAAGAAGTCGGCTATTACAACATGTGCATATATTTGTCACAGCCAAATGCTCCGGTATAACTCCTGCCTCCCGCAAAATAATTTCATTGGTCTTCCACAGGTCCAGCTGATACTTTCCATTTCCCTTTTCCAATAAAATTTCTCTCTCATGTCCCTGAAATTCTTTGTAAAACGCATCTGCCACATCCTCGCTGACTTCATAACAGTCCTGACAGATAGACGGTCCCACA